>Ga0315284_10011644_pt1 | contig 12535 bp, 6 predicted proteins | sample YL17G09_16_MG_FD_203696 | JGI IMG/M metagenome (GOLD analysis project Ga0315284, IMG submission 203696) | Sediment microbial communities from Yellowstone Lake, YNP, Wyoming, USA - YL17G09_16 | ecosystem: Environmental > Aquatic > Freshwater > Lake > Sediment | place: USA: Wyoming | collected... | reverse complement strand
TGAGCTGCCGGTGGCATTCGGCGTTCGTCTCCGCCGGCGCAACGCCCATCGAGTTCCACGCGCTTTCGCCGCCCTGCGAGAATTCCGCGCTGATGCCGGGACCGGCAATGCCCCAACTACCGGTCGCCTTCATGCTGGCGGGACCGGACCAGTAGCCGAAACTGCCCTGCACGCCTTCAAACCATTCCGGTTCCAACCAGATATACACCGGCGGCGGCGCCTGCTGGGCGCGAACCAGGGTCGGCGGGATCATCGCCAGCGCCAGGAGAGCGAGAAGTGTAAACCGAGACATGAAACGACCCCTTTCAGCCCTTCGCATAAGGCCTTAGCCATATTAGCCTTACACGAATGAAATCCTGCTGCCGGAGCGCGGGCAAGACTTCCGCGCTCCGGCAGGTTGATTATCGTATGATTAGACACGGAGAAGGGGGAATGGTCGCTCCCGGCGATATGCGATTCCCCGCCTGCGTTTCTATTTATCGATCAACAGCATATCCGCCACGTCCAGCGGCAGCTCGACGATCATGTTGCCATTCTGGAAGGTGGGCTTGAGCGCGCCGCGCTCGATGCTGCGCACGGTCTTCGCCGCTCCAAGGCCGGCGATTTTCACCGTCAACTTGCCAATCGGCAACGGGGTGTAGTTGATTAGCGTCACGGCCAGCTTGCCCGCGCTGTCGATGCAGGTGCTCTCCACCAATGTCTCGCTGCACTCCACCGGATGGACGTAGCCGGCGGGGAGGAATTGATCCACCAGCGTCCAGCGCAGGCGCGGGTTCATCTCCGTGGGCAGGAAGTGGGTGAAGGCGTCATCCGTCGAGCCGCGGTCAGCCGGGCGGATGGGCAGACCGCTCTTCAGGTAGGCCTGGCCGGGCAGGAAGCCGAAGAGGATAACCTGACCTTTGCCGTGCTGCTTGCGCACCACCGCGGGAGAACCGTCCTTGAAGGTGCCGAGCACCTGGCCGTCGCCCGCGTCCAGCTTCTGCTTCCACACGATCACCTCGATGGGCAGCGGCTTATCCTGGTCGGCGAGGGTAACCGTGTCGATGGGCACGTAGAGCGGCAAGTCCTGTTTGGTGAGGAACGGCGAATTGTCGCGCAGCAGATACTTCGTCACCAGATCGGGGTCGGTGGTAAGCTGTTGCGCCTTCACGCCGTAAAAGGCGTTCGCCTGCGGATTGGGTCGGTTGAACTCGTCCAGGAAGCCGCCGCCGCACAGCGCCACCACCGTGCCGCCGTTCTCCACCCATCGCTGCAGCGCGGCAAGGCACTTCGAGTGCATCCACTGCTGAGTGACGTAGAGCACCCGGTAATCCTTCGCCAGCCCGTCGATGACATCGTCCTCCGAGAGCATGTCCACCGGCACCTGCGCGTTGCGCAGCGCGTAGTAGATCGCCTTGCGCTCGTTGTTGTGCATGGCAAAGCTGGAGTTGGAGGAATTGGTCATCACGTCGTCCACGCTGGAAAGGATGATGCCCACCTTGCCCGGGCGTACGGCGCCGTCCATCACGTAGTCCTCGAACTGGCCGGCCTCGTGGCTGACGTTGTAGATCTCGCGCCACATCTTCAGGTCGTCGGTAGCCACGTAGTTCTCCGTGGCGCCGGTGGCCATCGGGCTGGCGCAGAAGTAATTGACCATCTTCATGCCGTGCGCCACGTCGGTGTAGAACGCGCGGCGGAAGTCGGCCGGCGTATTGCCCGGCGAGTGCGGCATCACGTACATGTGGATGGGCTGGTGGTTGTATTTCGCGCCGCAGCGGAAGGCGGTCATCATGTAGCCGACCACCTGCACGCTCCACTCGGGGATCTGCCAGACGTAATCCTCCGACCAGGGCATGCTCATCGCGTTCATCTTGAACGGGCGCACCCAGTGCATCTCGCTGACCAGGTAGTTGGCGTGCGGGCTGTAGTTGGCGCCGGCCAGCGCGCCCTTCGCTTTGTAATACGCGGTCGCTTCGATATACGGCTTGGCGCCCTTCTCCACGCCGGCGATCACCGAGTAGTAATACAGCGAGTCGTTGCGGTTATCGGTCCACTTGACCGGGCCATCTACTTTCACGCCCTTTGCCTGCAACCAGGCGGCGAACTCCGCGTCGGTCAAGTCGGCCGCCGGCAGGTGCGTCTCGTCGCCGTAGCTGATGACGTAGACGTCATCGACATTGGCCTTCGTATAGTAATTCGGGCTCACGTCCGGCCAGTGGGCGACCAGGCCGCGCTTCTTCCCCTCCTGGCCCACCACCGTGTTGTCACCCAGCGCCAGCATCAGCTTGCGCCCCTCCGGGAAACCGGGCGTGCCGCCGAACCCGCCGATGCTGTAGATGAGGAACCGTTTGGCGGTGGGGCCTTTCGGCGGGAACTTCGCCACTTCGGCATTCAGCCAGTTCAGCGCCTCCGCCTGCGTGCGGATTTCCGGCAGCCACCAGCGCTCCTTCAGCGCCTTGGCCAGCGCCGGGTTGGGATTGATGTTGCCGGGAATCTCGAAATAGGTGTCTGCGGTGATCGCCGCGGTCTTCACCGTTTTCAACCCGCCTTTGCCGTCCGGCACGGCGAATTCGAGCTCCAGCGGCACGGGCGTGGACATCGTCCATCCGCAGTTGTGCAGCGCGTCCAGCATGTGCCCGATCGGCACCCACCCGGAGAGGTCGCCCGGCTGCAGCATGGCCTCCGCGGGAATGGGATTGAATTGCGCCGGGGCCAGCGCCGGGGCCAGCATTGCCGGCTTCACCGCCAGCGCGCGCGGGCCGGTCAGCAGATACTTCGCGGGATCGGGCAGGTATCCGCTCTTCAACACTTTCATGCCCACCCAATCGCGCGTGTGGATGTAGTAGGGCGAGTGCTGATCGGTGTTCGGCTTGACGTCGGGCGCCGCCGGCTTGTCGCCCTTGTTGGTGATGCGCAGGTACAGGTCGCCGTCCTGCACCAGCCAGCCGTCCATCTCCAGGTAGCGGGTATTCAACTGGGCGGCCATGCCCGCGGTGTCATCCGTCAGGCAGATCACGTCCACGTTGCGCTTGGCCGCGTTGACGCGCGGTTTGGCGCCGTCCATCTGCGCGCCGGCGATCAGGCGGATAGTCGCCGGGCCGGCGTTCAGCTTCGCCGCGCCCGGGTCCTGCCAGACGATGTTGTCCGTTCCGCCCCACCAGTAGCGTTCCATGGGCACGCGCTGGTGGCCGTTGAGCGCCCAGATTTTCGGATCCTGCAGCCGGCCGTAGACCTGCGAATAGACGGTCCGGCCCCCCTGCACGATCTCCACGGTGAACTCGCAGGAGAAGTTATACGACTGCTCGTAGCGGGCGAGCACCCGGAACTCGCCGGCATACGGAAGGGTAATCTGCTGCTCGGCGACGGTCGTCTGCCCGGCCGGCAGTTGCTCCGGCGCCGACAGGCAGCCCATGCGTGACAGGAAGCTGATGGCGAAGGTGGAGGCCATGTAATTCTCCCGGTACGGCAGCACCTTCCACCCGTCGCCCTTGACGGTGAAATCCTCCCCCTCGGCGATGAGGCGCAACGGGAGACGCTCCGGCGGCGGCGCCGGCTGCGCACAGATGAATTGTGGCAGGACCAGGCCAGCCAGGAACAGGATCAGGAGTAGGGTTCGCATAGTGCCTCACTTTCATCGAAATGAGAGAAAGAAGGCCTGCCCTCGGGAGGGGGCAGGCCTTCGGGTTCAGCGCAGAATCAATGTATCCGCCACGTCCAGGTCGAAGGTGAATTTCCGCTGTTGCCAGTCAATGTCCACCGGGCCGCCGGTGGACAGGCTGACCTGTTTGGTGGGCACCGGGATATTCACCGTCACTTTCAGGCCCTTGACCGGCTTGCCGCTCCAGTTGGTGAAGGTGATGGCGGCGCCGGCCTTCGACTCGATGACGGTGGTCTCCACCAGCGGCTCGCTGGTCTCCACCGGGGACGACACGGTGTCGGCGATGCTCCCCACCAGCGCGCCGACGTTTTTGTCGAACTGCGTCGGGATGAAGTTCGCCATCGAGTCGTCGGTGGGGCCGCGATCGACCGGGCGCAGCGGGATGGCCGGCTTGAAGTAGCTCAACCCGGGCAGGAAGGCGCAGTAGATCACCTTGCCTTTGCCGACCAGGCGCTGCACGATGGCCGGGGAGCCGTCAGCGAAGCTGGCCTGCACGGCGGCGTCCTGCGCCGGGGTGACGCGGCTGATGGAGCCGAAGGCCGGGAATTTTGCCGTGATCGGTCCAGTGGGTGTGGCGCCCAGCCTGGCGCCGGCCGTGTTCATGTCCATAATCAGGTTGGGGATCGTCCAGGTCACCGTTCCGATCGGTTTCGCGAAGGGCAGGTCCTCCTTCCCGCGCACAATGTCGATGCCTGGCGGGGTGACCAGCGCTTGCTGATCCACGCCCATCAATTCGCGCAGCACGGTGTTGGGCCGGTTATACTCGTCGAACATGCCGGCGCCGGCGGAGGCGAAGAGGCGACCGCCGTTCTTCACCCACTCGGCGATCTTCTTCGACGCCGCCTGGCTGACGTGCCGGTCGGCCAGGTAGAGCAGCTTATACTGATTGAGCGTGCCGTCCAGCGCATCCGGTTCGACGATAAAGTCCAGCGGGAGCTGCCGGTTCAGGATGGCGATGTAGAGCGATCGCTTATTGGCGGCGAAGGAGCCGCCGTTGTCGTTCCAGATGTCGCCCGTCTCGCTGAACCACAGGCCGGTCTCCGCGGACCGCACCTGGCCGGTCTGCACGATGTCCTCGAAGGTGCCGTACTCGCGCAGCGTCTTCAGCACCATCCCGTACATGGCGGGGTCGGAAGTATGATTCTCCGTGTAGGAGTCCCACACCGGGTCGAACTCGAACAGGTTGAAGATCTTCGTCCCGTGGCCCATGGCATTGTAGAACATGCGCCGCCACATGTTGGGGGTGTTGCCCGGCGTGTGCGGCATCACGTAGTAGAGGATCTTCGCGTCCGGCTTGCCGCGGATGCCGGCGCGGAACAGGTCCAGGTTGATGCCGTTCATCTGCGGGGTGCCAACCGGTATTTGCCAGATATAATCCTCCGCCCACGGCATGGTCATGCCGCCCGCGCGGAACAGGCTGACCCACTTGAAGACTTCGCCGATGAAAGCGTGCTGCACCGGATAGTGCGGCGAGTAGTTGGCGCCGATCAGCGCCTTCGGGTTGGCCTGGAGTTTCTCGTCGGTGACCGCCTTCTGCGCCTGGATGCCGTAAGCGTAGAAGAAGCGCTTCGACCAGTAAAACACCCCCGGGGTCGTGTCGGCCAGCTTGGGGTCCGGATTGTAGGTGACCTTCGCCCAGTCGCCCTTCGCGTCGGGATCCACCTGGTCGGGGGTCAGTCCCTGCTCCTTCAAATACGCGGGGAACCCCTCGGCGGCCGCCTTCGCGTCCGGCTCCGGCAGGCCGATCTCGTCGCCCAGGCTTTCCACCTGGTAGATCGGGTTGTTCAAATTGTAAATGGGCTGCAGGTCGTCGATGATATACGACCAGGCCATGATCAGCGTCTGCGTCGGGGTCCTCCCCTGCATGGGAATGGCCTTCAGGTACTTCACCAGCTCGTCGATGCCCTCGCGCTGCGTCTGCACCCGGCGGCTGTAGCGCATGTCCGCGAGGCCGATCAGCCTCAGTTCCCCTTCGAAATCGAACGACCGGAGGGGCTGGATCTGCCCGGCGGCATTCCGCGCGCCGATCTCCACCTTGCACGGCCCGTCGGAATTAAAATACCACTGGCCGTCGTTGAGCGTGTCCATCACCGCGCCCGCGTCGGACCAGTCGGACGTTTTGCCCGGCTCCACCGCCAGCGAGAAGGGCTTCCATCGGCGTTCGTGGACCCAGTAGGAGGAATGATCGGTCATGGCGGAGGTGACGGTCAGCTTCGCCGGCCCGGTGTTCGTCACCCGCGCCCACACGTCGCCGGTCTGCGTCAGCCAGCCGTCCAGCGGCAGGTAATTCTCGTTGTCGATGCGCTCCTTGACCTGCGCCTCGTCGGTGGTGAGCATCACCAGGTCGATGTTGCGCTTTGCCGCCGGCTCCGGCTGCTTGCCGGCGATGAGGGTGATCGTCGCTTTGCCGGGCTTCAAGTCGGCATAGACGCTCTTCCCCTCGCCGAGGTAACCCTCCCACACGATGTTCTCTACCGCGCCCCACGACCAGCCAACTTCCTTTTTCAGCTTCTCACGGAACGCCCAGATTTTCATGTTGTCCCGCGCGCCGTACCGGCGAAAGAACACCGTCCTGTCATCCTGCACGACCTTCACGGTGAACTGCGTCTCGAAACGGTAGCAGGCCTCGTAGCGCACCAGCACCAGGTATTTGCCCGCCTGCTTGATGTCCACGTTCATCGTCGCCACCGTATCGTCGCATTGCTCCGGCGCGCCCAGGAAGGCCTTGCGCGAGAGGAAGGTGATGGCGAAAGTGGCGGCATAGTAGTTCTCGCCCCACGGCCTGGCTTGCCAACCCTGCGGCGCGCCGAGCGCGCCGGCATTACCGGGTGCCACCGGGCCGGGTTTGACCTGAAATTCTTCCGCCTCGCAGAAATAGGTGCCGTCCGGCGCCGGCTGCACCGGCTCGCCCCTGGCCCGGTAGACCTGCGCCGCCTTCACCGCCTGATACGCCTCGACATCAATCGCCGGCGCCGCCGACATGGCCGTCGCGGCAACGGCGAGGACAATCAACACTCGCACGAACTTGCTCGACATGGATTCCCCTTTCCGGATATGTTGCATGATTCGACCCGCACGCCGGACGATCGTTTCGCCGCACGCCGGATCGGCGCACCCGGTATCAATTCCCCGTGTCGTGTGAACATCCTGCCTTACGCAGCGAATGGGGATAATAATCTTCCTCATTCTCATACTCTTACTCATACTCGATTCATGCTCTTGTTCATTCGGGGACACCAAATCCTGTCTATCCTGTAAATCTTGTATAATGAGCTCACTTTGTGGTTGAGGAAGGTATGACTGTATGGCCGACGATGTGCTGATTACCGACATGACCTGCGCGCTGCCGGGGTCCGGGTGGACGGACGAAGACTGCGACGTGTCCCAGCCCTTTTCAGCGCCGCCGGCAGGCAAGTGGCGCATTCTCGATTATCGCAGCGACCACTATCATGGCCGGGCGCTGCAGACCAGTTGCCCGGATGCCTGCATGCTGCGCATCCCGCTGAACTGCAAGGGGTGGCACGCGATATCCATCGGCATTTCCGAGCGCGGGTGGGGCATGGCGGCGGTGGACGTACGGCTGACCGGGGACGAACGCTGGCAGCACCTGCGCGCCATCGACGGCAGCGGTGAAGGGTCGCTGCACGAGGAGCCGTGGACCTTCGCCGACCTGACCGGGCGCGACCTGGAGGTGCGCTACCCGGAGCAAACCTGGGGCGGCGACCCGCGGATCGCCGCGCGCATCTTCTCCGTGCGCGCCCGCCCGGTGCGGCCCGAGCACCTGCCCATCGTGCAGTCAACCCGCCATCGGCGCCTGGTCTACTTCAACGACGGCATTGGCATCTTCTGCGACGACGGCGGCGACGCGTCGGGCGGGGGCTGCGCCGTCCAGGTTGAGCCGGCCGATATCGCGCCCAACGCCGTGCGCGCCTTCGCGGGCGGCGACTGGGACACCTGCAGCTTCGCCTGCGGCGGCGCCGACCTGGTGAATTACCCGTCCCGCGTCGGCACCCTTTTCTGCACCGGCGGCTGGGATTTCGCCTACCCGGCTGTGCGCGAGGTGCAGGAGAAATTGGAGGGGCTGATCGCCGCCGGCGTGGACCCGATGCAGCAGGCCATCGACACGGCGCACGCGCAGGGGCACCGGCTGTGGATGTACCAGCGCCCGCAGGCGTGGACGGCCGACCCGCAGCTCGGTCATTACGCGCTGTCCCGTTTCTACAGCGCGCACCAGGCCCTGCGCTGCGAAGAAGCCGACGGCACGCCTATCTGGGCGCTCAGCCTCGCCTACCCTGAGGTGCGCGCGCAGTTGAACGCCATCCTGAGCGAGGCGCTGGAGCGCGGCGCGGACGGGGTGACGCTGGTGCTGACCCGCGGTTTCCCGCTGGTGCGGTATGAGGAGCCGGTGCGGGCGCGCTTTCAGGCGCTGCACGGCGAGGACATGCGGCGGGCGCCGGAGAGCGACCCGCGGCTGGGCGTCGTGTGGGCGGAATTTGTCGCCGCCTGGCTGCGCGAAGTGCGGCAGTTGCTCGATGATGCCGGACCGTCCCCGCTGGCGGACCGTCGCTCGCTGACGGTAATGGTCGGGCCGTCACGCGAATGGAACGGGCGCTGGGGCTTTGACGTGGCCGGCTGGGCGCGGGAAGGCCTGGTGGATGCCATCCTTCCCTTCCCGAAAACCGTAGAGCGCACCAACGCCATCCGCATCGAGGAATTTGCCGAGGATATACGCGGCTCCGCTGTCGAGCTGCTGCCCTGCATCGGGAGCAACATGGATCGCTATGTCTCCTTCGCGAAATACCGCCAGCGCGCCCATGCCTATTACCAGGCCGGCGCCACCGGCCTGTCCTGCTGGGACACCCACGACTACCTGTCCCACCTGCGGCTAGACGACCCGGACCTGCAGGCCCTCTGGTGCGAGCACTACCTGGGCCCGCAAAAGATCGACGTCACCTCCATCGGCGGCGTGAATATCGTCAGCGACTTCGGGCCTTTGCTGGGATTCTGACGGAAGAATTCTTCTCGAAACCGCAGATTACGCTGATTACATTTTAATTCGGGGACACCATACCAATTTTATGTTTGCGCAAACATAAAATTGGTATGGTGTCCCCGAATTAATGCGAATTAATGCACGGGGCCGATTGCCAATCACCCCTGTGACACGATAACATGTTGCCAAATGCTCTCCTCCCGCGACTTGATGAACAATATGCTCCGCGGCCGTCCGTGCGACCGCATCGGCTACTTCGACCACGGCCCGTGGTTCGACACGCTGCGGCGCTGGGTGGGCGAGGGTTACCCGACGCGGAAAAACGAGCAGGGGGAAGACGTTCCCGACGATTACCAGGAGCACTTCGGGTATGACATGCGGGGCGCGGGCGGCTGGTTCGACGGCATGCCCATCCGCGACGGATGGAAGGTTCTCGAGGAAACGGACGACTGGGTCATCACGCAAAACGGTGCCGGCACCATCGTGAAGAATTTCAAGAACCAGACCTCCAGCCCGGAGTATCTCGACTTCACCATGACCAGCCGCGAAGTCTGGGAGCGGGATTACCGCCCGCATCTGCTGCCGGCCGACCGCGCGCGGCTGGACGTGGAGGACACCCGCGCCAACCTGCAGCGCCTGCGGGCGCAGGGGCAGTGGGCCTTCTACGGCAACCAGTTCATCTGGGAGAACATGCGCGGCAGCATGGGCAATGTCGTCATGCTGGAGAGCCTGCTGCTCGATCCGGCGTGGATTCACGACTTCTGCCGCGTCTATACCGACCTCTACAAAGCCCTTTTCCGCATCCTCATCGAGGAGGCCGGCGTGCCGGACGGCATCTGGATTTACGAGGACCTGGGTTACCGCAACGGCCTGGTGTGCTCGCCGAAGACGCTGGAGACGCTCATCTTCCCCTATTACGCGGAGCTGAACGACTTCTTTCACACATACGACCTGCCGGTGATCCTGCACACCGACGGGCGCATCGACGAAGCCATCCCCCTCATCATCGACGCCGGCTTCGCCGCTATCAACCCGATGGAGGTGAAGGCCGGCTGCGACCTCTTCGCCTATGCCGAACAATACGGCGACCGCCTGGCCTTCGTCGGAGGCTTGGACGGCCGCGTGCTGGAGACGAATGACCGCGACACCATCCGCAAAGAGGTGACCCGCCTGATCGACGGCCTGAAAGCCCGCGGCGCCCGCTTTACCCTCGGCGTCGATCACTCCATCTCCGCCGCCGTGTCCTACGATGCGTTCCGCTATATGATCGAGGTGTACCGGGAGCGGATGTGGTATTGACCGGTGCCGGGGAGTAATTATCTCCCGATAAATCGGAACAGCTCATAAACCAGTATTGCCGGCCAGACGATCGCTTTCAGCACGCCCAGGACGATCATCCAGAAGCCCGCGGTATGGGTCACGAAATAGATCAATGCCCCGATAAAGCCCAACCCATACACCGCGCCTGCCGGTCCGCCGCCGTAATGATCTTTTGCCATAAGCTTACTGGTACCACAAGCCAACCCCATTGTCAAGGTTGTTGTTCTATTTTCGCCTGGGCAGCGTCACTCATCGGAATAAGCACATTGGTTGGCGCGCTGGCGACCTACTGGCTCAATGCACGGAGCTGTCCGCCTCCTCCCAACATAAATACACCTCATCCTGATTATCCTGCCTCATCCTCTCTATCCTGAGAATCGTATATAATGCACCCAGCCTTTCATCCGGGAGTCGCTCATGCCAACCGCCGAAATTCGCCCGCTCAACGGCGCGCCCGCCTTGTGGATCGACGGGAAACCCGCCTTCCCGCTGCTGCTGATGAGCACGCCGGACGGGGTGCGGGAGCTGCAGGGGCTGGGGTTCGCGGGCACGCACCTGTATACCGTCGATCCGCCGGGGTGGTGGGTCGGGGTGGGGAAATATGACTTCAGCGGGTTTGATGCGCACCTGGCGGATTTGCTGGCGGTCGATCCGCGGGCGCTGGTCATCCCCCGCATTCAGCTCGATGCGCCCGGTGACTGGCTGGATGCCCACCTGGAAGAATTGATCGTCTTTGCCACTACCGAGACGGCTGATAACCCAAGCTGGGACGGTGCGCGGCACGCAAGCTGGGCGTCGGAGCCGTGGAAGGCAGCGGCGAGTAATGCCCTGCGCGCCTTGCTCGTGCACACGGCGGCACAGCCGTGGGGACCGGCGGTGATCGGCTGGCATATCGGCTCCGGCATCTATGGCGAGTGGCACTACTTCAACGCCGTGCATTACCCCGACCGCTCGGAACCCTTCCTGCGCGCCTGCGCGGAGTGGCTGCGCGCGCGCTACCCTGGCCGCGAGATCGACCCCGCGCCGCCGTCGCCGGAGGAACGGAAGCACGGCGACTGGGCGGGTGTGCTCAACCCCGCCCGCCGGCAGGGTGCCATCGAATACTTCACCTTCTTCCACCAGGTGGGCGCCGACCTGCTCGGCCACTTCGCCCGCATCGTGAAGGAGACGACCGGCGGGCTGGTAGTGGCATTCAACGGCTACCTGCCCGACCTTGGGGTGAATCACGAGCTCGACCACCGCGCCTTCGACCGCGTGCTGGCGAACCCCGACGTGGATATCTGCGCCAGTCCGCACACCTACCGCCGCCGCGCCCCGGGCGGCGACGCCATCCTGCGCGGCTACCCGGGGTCGATGCGCCTGCACGGCAAGATGTGGTTCGACGAGGAGGACGACCGCACGATCTTCGCGCCGCAGCCGCAGCAGCAGGCTTACACCCACGTTAAAACCATCGAGGAGAGCGTGGAAATCCTCTGGCGCGGCTTCGCGCAGGCGCTGACCCACGCCGACGGGCTGTGGTTCATGGACCAGGGGGCGATGTGGTACGACCGCAATCCTGCCCATCACTATTATCGCCACCCGGACATCGTCGCCGCCTTCGAGCGCATGGCCCGCGTCGGGCAAGCCTCCCTCGCCCGCCCGCGCCTCCGCCAGAGCGAGGTGGCGGTGATCAGCGACCTGCGCAGCGCCTTCCACCTGGTGGATTCCGACTGGACCGAGGACCACATCATCCTGCGGTTGAATCACCATGTCATGCGCGAGCTGTCCCGCTGCGGCATGCCGTTCGACATGTACCTGCTCACCGACCTTGCCGACTTGCCGGAATACAAATCCTGCGTCTTTCTGGATGCCGTCTTCCTGACCGACGGGGAGATTGCCCGCGTCAAAACATTACGAGATCACGGCGCCCAGCTCGGTTTCTTCTACGCCGCCGGCATCGCCTCGCCCCAGGGCCTTTCCCTCGACCGCATGCGGGACCTGCTGGGCATGACGCTGCGGTTCTCCGCCGACCCCCCCCCCCCCCCCAGCCTCCCCCCGGCCCTGCTCGACGCACTCGACGGCATCGCGGAGTCGGCGAACACCTGGTACTGCCCGCAGCCGCCCCTTCCCGCTGCCGTCCTCCGCCGCCTCTTCCGCCACGCCGGCGCCCACGTCTACCTGGAAACTGACGACAACCTGATGGCCGGCTGCGGCTACCTGGCCGTGCATACGGCGTCGGCGGGTAAAAAAGTGATTACCCTCCCCCACCCCGCCGACTGGACGGATGAACGCACCGGACGCGTGATTGCAAAGGATACCGCCCGCATTGAGGTGGACGCCGGATTTGGGGAGACGCTGGTATATTCGGTGGAGGGGTAACAGATTCTTGTTCTTGCTCTGAATAGTGGCTGAGTGCCGCCCCGGCGAAGCGGGAACCGTATGAAATCACATCTGGTATAATACCCAATACCGTTCAAATTTCCTGGGATCGCAGGCGTCCCGCGCCTGCCCTGGGAGAGCCGGGAGAGAAATGAGAGCCGCTGAACTGATCGATGCTCGTGCATGTAACTGATTGGATACAGGTTGCCAAGTTCTATTCATCTGAC
>Ga0315284_10011643_pt1 | contig 12535 bp, 7 predicted proteins | sample YL17G09_16_MG_FD_203696 | JGI IMG/M metagenome (GOLD analysis project Ga0315284, IMG submission 203696) | Sediment microbial communities from Yellowstone Lake, YNP, Wyoming, USA - YL17G09_16 | ecosystem: Environmental > Aquatic > Freshwater > Lake > Sediment | place: USA: Wyoming | collected... | reverse complement strand
AGCCCGGCGTGGCCCGCGTGGCGTCTTCAGACGGAGCCTAGTCGCGCAGCCAGACCACGGTGCGCACCTCGCCGGCCGGGCGCCCGGCGACGAAGAGCCTCGCGAAGTAGACACCGGGGGCCGCGGGGCGCCCGTCGGCGGCGGTCCCGTCCCAGATCACGGTGTGGCGTCCAGGCGGGTACGTGCCCTCGCCGAAGACCCGCACGCGCCGCCCGGCGACATCGTAGACGGCCACCTGGGCGGTCGCGCCGCGGCCGTGCTGCTGCCCGACGGCGAACTCGAAGCGCGCCGCGCCGCGCGCCGGGTTGGGCCACGGCGGGGCCAGGGCCGAGACCGCTCCGCTCAGCGGCTCGACGCCGACGTTGGGAGCCTCGAGGCCGCAGCCGTCCTGGTAGAAGAGGAAGACGAAGCCGCCCGAGGTGTCCCAGTCCCAGCCGCCCGAGGGGCCGACGCCGTCCGGCACGCGCGTGAAGCAGCTGTCCGGGAAGAACGTCGGCAGGCGCGACCAGCCCAGCTGGTCGATGCGCACCAGGCCGTTGGGGCGCTCCTCGTAGAGATCCACGCGGTCCTCTTCCTCGAACTCGAAGCTGATGGTGCCGTTCAGGCCGTGGTACACGGTGTACTTCTGCGCCGGCTCCAGCGGGATCGCGTCACCCGGCTGGAAGATCGGCTGGATGAGGTAGCCGTCGGAGATGCGGTAGGTGCGGACGTCCTTGATCGCCGGCGTCGGGTTGTAGAACTGCAGCGACTCGTTGAGCGGGTCGACGTCGCTGTTCAGCGGGTACACGTAGACCGAGTTGATGCGCGTGCTGCTGCCCAGGTCGGGCGGCGCGGCCTGGTTGGCGGCGTCCGGCGTGGGCGCGCCGATATTGAAATCGGCGCCGTCGTTGTTGGTGTCGTAGCCGTCCGGGAAGCGGTTGGTGCTCGTGGACAGGGTCTCCGGCTCGGCCACCCCCTGGTCCGGGTGCATCGCGCCGGGCGGGCTGCCGTCGTAGTCGAAGCCCGGGACGGCGCCGCCGAAGCCCGGCGGCCGCGAGTAGCCCGCCGGCACGACGATGGGGCAGGAGATGGGGGCGCTGCCGGCGTTGCCGTAGGCCACCTGGTCGATGACCTGGGCGCTGTCGTCCAAGAGCAGGATGATGCCGCCGGCGTCGAAGAGGAAGTCCTCTCCGACGGCGGCCGTGCCCTCGGTGCCGAAGACCCGCGGCCCGGCGAGGTAGTACTGGCAGTTGTAACAGAACTGGTCGAAGGTGCTGTCGGCCTGCGTCCCGAAACCCTCGGGCAGGAGGCTGTCGCCCGGCGCGAACTGCGAGAGGCTGACGGTCGAGTAGTCGCGGTTGAAGACCTGGATCGACCACCCGGTGAGGTCCACGGGAGCGCCGCTGACGTTTAGGATCTCCACGAACTCCACGTCCGGCGCCTGCGGGCGCACCAGGAACTCGTTGATCACCACCGGGGCGGTCTGCGGGGTAGGATTGTTCAGCGGGCTCTGCGGCAGCGACCCGATGGCCCCGCCGAAGTCCACTTCCCGACCGTGCTTGATGGCGACGGCATTGGGGTGCTGGCCGGACAGCGAGGGCGGCACCGATGAGTAGAAGACGAAGCGCCCGCTGCCCGTCTCGCCGGTGTAGCAGCCGACCTCGAGAGGCTCGAACTTCACGGTCGCGCCCAGGGCGTCGAAGGGGATCGACGGGTCGGTCTTGCAGAGGAACTCGCCTCGGTAGTTGAGATTGCAGGACTGCCCGAAGTCGTCCTCACCGGTGGAGTACCCGGCGGGATACGGAAAGCGGACGGCCTCGCCGTTGCAAGTGTCGTTGAAGGCCGCCAGGTCGAGGAAGAGATCGAGGTGCCCCAGATCGTGGCTCTCGAGCGACCAGGTCACGATCACCGTGTACTTGTAGAGCCCCTCGAACCCCGGATCCTGGCTGAACGCCACCGAGGACGAAGCCTCGATGACATCCGCTGCCCGCGCCGGCGGGGCCAGGACCAGGAGGAGCGCGGCGCAGGATGCGGCGAGGAGAAGTAGCTTTCGCATGGGATACTCCCGAGTCTCCGGATGGACACAACTGGACAAGGGCGCGGGACGGGCTCGGTCACGCGACGCCAAACACCACCTTGCGGGTCGGATAGACCACGACTGAGATTAGGTCCGTCCGCGCAGTGGCGTCAATCGTCGTTTGTGCCGCGGCGGCTCCCGGGGCCCTCGGGCCGGCCCTGGGCCGCCCCTTTTCCCCGCGGCCGCCTTGCGGCAGCATGGGGGCGAGTGCGTGTCGCGCCCGGCTGCAGCGGTGGCCGTCGGTGCGCCGCGGGGAGCGACCCATCGCGATGTTCAGCAGGACGAAATCGGAGACCACGCCGGCCGGGCGCCGGGCGGCGCCGGACGGCGGACCCGGCTGGGCCGCGGGCCTGCCGGCCTGGCTGCGCCCGGGCCGGCGCTGGATCCTGCCCGGCGCCATCGCCGCCGTCCTGCTCGCCGTTGCGCTGCCGCTGTGGCTGCTGCAGGCGCGGGTGTCGGCCCTGCGCGAGTTTCGCGCCGCGGCGCCGGGCTGGATCTACCCCTCGCACGTCTACTCCGACTGGATCGACCTCGATGCGCGCCACGACCTGCCGCGCGGCTACCTCGAGGCCTCCCTCCTGGCGCGCGGCTACCACCCCGCCGGCCGCCCGCTGGCCGAGCCCGGCACCTTCGCCGCCGTCGGCGGCGGGCTCGAGGTCTACCTGCGCGCCTTCGCCTATCCCGAGAGCCTCTGCCGCCCGGCGCGCGTCCGGCTGGAGTTCGCCAAGGGCCGGCTGAGCCGCGTGCTCGTCGGGCGCGGCGGCCTCCGCGCCCCGCGCCTCGAGCCGGTGCTGCTGCGCGTCTACTCCTCGACCGAAAATCCGGTGGAGCGGACCTTCGTGCGCCTCGAGGAGATCCCGCCGGCCGTGCGGGCCGCGCTGGTCTCGGCCGAGGACCGCCGCTTCTTCCAGCATCTGGGCGTAGACGTGCGCGGCACCGGCCGCGCCCTCTACCACAACGTGCGCGGGGGCGGCGGGCTGCAGGGCGGGAGCACGCTGACGCAGCAGCTGGCCCGCAGCCTGTTCCTGAGCCGCCGCCGCTCGTTGGGCCGCAAGCTCGAGGAGTCGGCGCTCGCCGTCGGGCTCGAGCTGGTGCTGCGCAAGCGCGACATCCTCGAGATGTACCTGAACTCCGTCTACCTGGGCAACGCCGGCCCGGTCGAGATCGGCGGCGTGGCCGAGGGGGCGCGCTACTTCTTCGACAAGTCGGTGCACGAGCTGACCCTGCCCGAGGCGGCGCTGCTGATCGGCGTGATCCCGGCGCCCAACCTGTACTCGCCCTTCCGGAGTCCGAAGCTGGCCCTGGCGCGGCGCAACCAGGTGTTGCGGGACATGGTGGAGGCCGGCCGCCTCGACTCGACCGTGGCGCGGCGCGCCATGGCCGCCCCGCTGACCCCGCGCCGCGGCCGCGCCCGGCCGGTGCTCTTCCCGTTCTTCACCGACTACGCGGTGGCCGAGCTGGGCCGGCACCTGCCGCCCGGAGACCTCGAGTCGCGCGGACTGCGCGTCTTCACCACGCTCGATCCCGTCTGGCAGTCGCGCGCCGAGACCCAGCTGGCGCTGGGGGTAGCCGACGTCGAGCGCTGGTACGGGCGGCGAGGCCCGCAGCCTCTGGAGGGCGCGGCCTGCCTGCTCGAGCCCGGCAGCGGCCGCGTGCGCGCCCTGGTCGGCGGCCGCGACTACCGCCGCAGCCCCTTCAACCGGGCCACCCAGTCGCTGCGCCAGCCGGGCTCCGCCTTCAAGCCGATCATCTACGCCGCGGCCTTCGATCGCCACTGGCGGGACAAGGACTTCTCCGCGGCCACCACCGTGCCCGACCTGCCGCGCGAGTTCCCGACCCCGGAGGGCCCGTGGCGGCCGCGCAACGACGACGGCACCTACCACGAGCGCGTCACGCTCGCCCGGGCGCTGGCCAAGTCGCTCAACGTGGCCACCGCCAACCTCACCGAACGCATCGGCCCGCGCACCGTCGCCCAGTACGCCGCGCGGCTCGGCCTGGGCGGCGTGCGCCCGGTGATCAGCATCGGGCTGGGCACCAGCGAGGTCACGCCGGCGCAGCTCGCCGCCGTCTTCGCCACGCTGCAGAACGACGGCGTGCGCGTCGAGCCGCAGCCCCTGCGGCTGGCGGTGGCGGCCGGCGGGCGCGTCGAGTTCCGCCCCGCCCCGCCGCACGAGCGCGTCTTCCAGGCGACGGCCGCGCGGCTCACCGTGCAGCTCCTGCGCGGCGTCGTGGACTTCGGCACCGCCTACTCGCTCAAGAGCCAGTGCGGCTTCTTCCGGCCCGCGGCCGGCAAGACCGGCACCACCGACGACTACAAAGACGCCTGGTTCGTGGGCTTCACCCCGGACGTGCTGTGCGCCGTGTGGCTCGGCTACGACCAGCCGACCCCGCTCGGCGACACCGCGGCCGGCACGGCGGTGCCGGTGTGGGCCCGGATCGTGGCGGCGGTGCTCGCCGAGTTCCCGCCGCGCCCCCTGCCCGAGCCCGCCGAGTTCGAGTTCGCGCTCATCGACCCGTACTCCGGCGGCCTCGCGACCCCCTACTGCCCGTCGCGGATGCGCGCCGCCTTCCTGCGCGGCACGGCCCCGGCGCGCGTCTGCGGGGCCGATCACAGCGCCGAATGGATGGTCGGCCCGCTGCTGGAGGACGCGGCGGCCGAGTCGCTCACCGTCGTCGAATCCGGCGGTAGCGCCGACAGCCTGTCGGCGGGCCCGCCGGCCCCCGCCGCCCCGCCGGCGCCGTAAGCACCGGTTTCAAGCGGCCTCCGAAACCGCGAGTCGCGCATCCCGCGCGGCGCGGCGCGCGCACCGTGCATCCTGCACGGCGTACGCGGCGCGGAATTCACAGAGAATCCCACGCGCCGCGGCGCCGCGGCTTGACGGCCCCGGCGCCCGCTCCGTACACTTATAGCGTCACTTCCAGGGAAGAGCCGCAGCGCAGTCCCTCGGCGGCTCGTCGGGTTACCCTTCAAAGGAATGAGTCGGAGACGGTTTGGAGGAGGAAGATGCGTACCTCGCTATCTCTGTGCTTGCTCGTTTGCGGCCTCGTGCTCGTCGTCGCCCAGCCCGCCGCCGCGCAGACGTGCGCCTCGGGGACGGTGACCGCCGCGTTCAACGCCGACCCCGCCTTCCCCGGCATGTGGAAGTACTGCGCCGAGGTGAGCTGGAGCTTCGACAAGTACCAGGTGTCTCACCTCACCACCTTCCTGCGGTTGCCCAACTGCGCTTGCATCTGCGATCCCCGCTTCATCCGGTTCGGCGACCCGGCCGGCCATTCGGTGAACACCTCCTCCGACCCCACCTGCGAGCTGGACTACTCCGGGGACTACGTGTGCACGGGCGACCCCTCGCTGCCCGACCAGTACAACGGCCCGGCGATCAAGTTCCTTCCCGAGTCCGATTTGGGCTGCGAGTCGGGGATCTCGGGTTACGGGACCTTCTGCTTCTACTCGCCGATGCCCCCGCAGGACCCCTCGGACGATCCGCAGGGCCTGGCGATCAAGCACGGCCAGCAGATCTGCTACGGGATGCTCTCCGGCCAGATGCCCAGCTGCGACTGCGCGCTGCCGACGCAGACGACGACCTGGGGCTCGCTGAAGGCTACGTACCGATAGGGACCACTTCCCGCTTTCCCCGGAGGCGCGCCCTGCGCGTCTCCGGCGCACAGGGGCGCAGCGCCTGAGGACCTCCTCCCTCGGCGCGCGCCCCGACTCTTTGCGGCGACCTTGCCGGCGGCCCCGCGCCGGCGGGGCACCGCGCCTTGCCCCCGAGACCCTTCCGCCGCTAGGCTCCGCCCCGTGAACCCATCGACCTCTCCGCTTACCAATCCCTACGAGCCGGCCGGCGATTTCGCGGCCGAAGCCGCCGCCCTCGACGCCGGGCGCCTCGAAGAACTCGACGCCTGGGCCGCCGGCATGGCCCGCCATCCGCAGGGCGGCGAGTGGCACAAGCTCGGCGAGCGGCGGCTGGCCGAAAACCAGGCCGGAGCGCAGGCCCAGTACGCGCACGCCGCGCTGCTGGAGGCGCAGGGCGAGCGGGCCGAGGCGGCGCGGCTCCTGGTGGGCTTGTGCGAGCGCCTGGCGCAGGCCGCGGCCTGGCCGGCGGTCGCACTCGTGGCCCGCCGCGCCCTGCGTGCCGAGGCCGGGCCGCCCGCGGCCCGCTGGCTGGTGCACGCCGCCGACGAGACCGGCGGCGAGGACGAGCGCTTCGAGGCACTGATCGAGGCCCACGAGGCCGCCCCCGGAGAGGCCCGTCTGGCGTGGCGCCTCTCCCGCCAGTACGAGGCGCGTGGCGAGCGCGAGAGCGCTCTCGACGCCACCGGCCGCGCCCTCGACGCGCTCGCCCGCCGGCACGACGCCGAGGGCATGGAGGAAGCCCTTCTCAGCCTGCTCGACGAGAGCGATCCCGCCTACCTGCGGTTGGCGCTGCCGCCGCTGCCGCTGTTCGCCAAGGGCGGCGAGGCGGAGCGCGTGGCGGGCTTCCTCGAGCTCTCCTGGCCGGCCCTGCGCGCCGCGGGACTGGCGGGCGCGACCTGGCAGACGCTGCGCGCCATGCTGCTCGATCTGGCCGAGCCGGGCGGGCTCGTGGCGCTGGTGCCCGAGGTGGTCGAGGCCGCTCTGCCCCAGGGAGCCGCCGCTCGCGCCCTGCTCGAGGACGCCGGCTACGGCGCCGATCCCGCGGCATCGTGGCTGCCGCTCTTCGAGCGCCTGCTGCCGTTCGTGCCGGGCGCCTACGCGGAGCACGGCTCGTGGGGCGTCGGCCGCGTCTCGAGCCTGACGCGCGAGGAGGTCTGGGTCGATTTCCCCGGCCGCCCCGGCCACCGCATGACCCTGCGCGGTGCGCACCAGGCGCTCGTCCCGCTCGACCCCGAGGACCTCGCGGTGCTCGCCGCGTGGCAGACCGACCGGCTGGCGGAGCTGCGCGCCGCCGACCCCGTGGACCTGATCGTGCGAGCCCTGCGGCGGCTGGGCGGCGACGCCGCCGGCGCCGATCTCAAGAAGTTGCTCGTGCGCTACGCCGTGCCGGAGACGGAGTGGACCGCCTTCTGGAACGCCGCCCGTTCCCGCCTCCCCGCCGACCCGCGGGTCGACGGCAGCGCGGCCTATCGCGGCCGCTACCGGCTCATCGCGGCAGGGCCGGGAGCGCCCGCCGGCGCCATCGAGCCGGCAGTGCCGCTGCCCCGCTTCGACCGCGGCGCCGACGCGCGCCAGGTGCTGACCACGCTGCGCCGGTTCCTCGCGCAGCATCCGGACGAGGCGGTGCGGCTGGCGCAGGAGCGCGGCTCCGTGCTGCGCGCCTGGCGCGACGACCCGGCGCTGCCCTGGCGCGAGCGCGTCGGGGCCCTGCTCGTGCTCGCCATCGTCGCCGACGCGGAATCGGCGGCCGCCGCGCCCGCCGTGCTGGCGCGCGCCCTGGCCGACGGCTTCGATCCGCGCGAGCTGCCTTCGGGGCCGGAGCAGCGGCAGACCATCGAGTGGGGCCTGGCCTCGGCCGAGTGGGAGGCCGCGGTGCGCTCCGGCATCGCCGCGCGCTTCACCGACGTCAAGGATCTCGCCTTCGAGAGCCTCCTGGCGCGCCTGGGCGAGGGCGCCGGCGGGTTCCTCACCACCCTGGCCCGTCGCGCCGTGGAGTGGCCCGACGCCGCGCTGGCCGTCCTCGAGCGCGCGTACGGCGTCCGCGCCCCGGCGCGGGGCGCCGGCGCAGGCCCCGGCGGCTTCCCGGCCCTGGATCCGTGGGAGTCGGCGTGCGGCCTCGCGGAGCTGCTCGAGAGCGGGCCCGGGCCACAGCGCGTGAAAGCCGGGCTGCCCCTGCTCGCCACCGACGGGCCGCTGGCGCTCGCCGCCGCCGCGGCCGTCCCCGGCGCCGAGACGCGGGCCCGCATCGAGCGGCTGCTGCTCGGCTGGCGCGGCAGCGACCGCTCGCTGCTCCCCTTCCTCGAATGGGCGGAGACCGCCGGACTGGCCGACTTCGCGGCCCGAGTGCGGGAGAAGCGCCACATGGCCGCCCGCGCCATCACCGCCAACAGCGGCAAGGTGGAAGCGCACGAGCTGCCCCGTATCTTCCTGACGCGGGCGACGCTGCTACGCCTGCGGCGCGAGGCCAAGGGCCTCGACCAGGCGCTGCGCGGCGAGATCCCGGTCGCCATCCAGAAGGCACGCGAGCTGGGAGACCTGCGCGAAAACGCCGAGTACGAATCGGCGAAGCTCAAGCAGCGGCAGACGCAGGCGCGGCTCGCCCAGCTCGGGGCCAGGCTCGCCAACGTCTCGGTCATCGACGATCTCGACCGCCCGCCCGGCGTCGCCGGCCTCGGCACCGAGGTCGAGCTCGAACTGCCGGACGGCGGCTCGCGGCGCCTCTGGATCCTGGGCGAGGGCGACGACCGGCTCGGCCCCGAGGTGGTCTCCTACCTCGCCCCGCTCGGCCGCGCGCTGCTCGGCAAGCGCCCCGGCGACGCGGTGGAGCTGCCCGGCGACGGCGCGGCGCACTCGGCCGTCGTGCGCGCCGTGCGGCCGCGCTTGCCCGAGCCCGGCGATCCGGCGGCGGGCAGCGCCGCGCCGACCGCGGCGTGACCGCCGCCGGCTGGCCGCCCCCGCCGGCCGATGCTAAGGTGACCGGCATGATCCTGGCCGGAGACGTCGGCGCGACCAAGACCAACCTGGCGCTCTTCGAGGCGCGCGGGGAGACGCTCGTCGAGCGGCGAGCGCAGCGGCTGGAGAGCCGCCGCTACCCCGACCTGCCGAGCCTGGTGCGCGACTTCCTCGGCCCCCATCCCGAACCGGTCGACCGCGCCGGCTTCGGCGTCGCCGGCCCGGTGGTGGACGGGCTCTGCTCGGCCACCAACCTGTCGTGGACGGTGGACGCGCGCGATCTGGCGGAGCTCTTGCCGGGCAGCGCCGTCGTCCTGGTCAACGACCTCGTGGCCACCGCCGCCGGCGTGCTCGACCTCGCCCCCGCCCAGCTCGCGCAGCTGTTGCCGGGAAGGCCGCGCAACGGCGGCACGCGGGCCGTCATCGCCCCGGGCACCGGCCTCGGCGAGTCCATCCTGTTCTGGGACCGCGGCGCCTACCACGCCGTCCCCACCGAGGCCGGGCACACCGATTTCGCGCCCCGCGGCGAGGAGGAGATCGCGCTTCTGCGCTACCTGCTCGAGCGCGGCCCGCGCGTCACCTGCGAGCACGTCGTCGCCGGGCCGGGCCTGGCGCGCATCCACGAGTTCCTGCGCGACACCGGGCGCGCCGCGGAGCCGCCGTGGCTGGCGCAGGAGCTGGCCGCCGCCGAGGACCGCAACGCCGCCATCAGCCGTGTGGCCCGCGACGGCCGCGCCGCGATCTGCGCGCGCGCCCTCGATCTGTGGCTCGGCGCCCTCGGCGCCGAGGCCGGGAACCTCGCCCTGCGCGCGGTGGCTGCGGGGGGGATCTACGTGGCCGGCGGCATCGCGGGCCCGCTCCTCGAGGCGCTGCGCGGCGCGGCGTTCCGCGAGGCCTTCCTCGCCAAGGAGCCGCTGCGCGCCTTCCTCGAAACCGTGCCCGTGCGGGTCGTGCTCGAGGAGAGGGCGGCGCTCTTCGGCGCCGCGCGGCTGGCGGCCCGGGCCTAGCGGCCATCCGGGGCACCCCCGGCCGGCCGGCGGCTAGCGCTTCTCGAGCGCCGGGCCCAGCCGCGAGGCGGCGGCCCGGTCCAGTACCCAGTGCACGCGGGCGCGGGGCGGGCGGACGCCGCGCGCCGGCAGGCGCTCGAGCGGCTCGTCGCCCTCGAGCACCCGCTGCACGACCTCGGCCTTGTCCGCACCCGTGACGTAGAAGAGCACCACGCGGGCCGCGTTGAGCACCGGCAGGGTCAGCGTCAGGCGCCGTTCGAGCGGCGGCGGGCCCGGGGCGGCCACCACCCAGCGCGACGGCTCGGCCAGCACGGGGCTGCCGGGGAAGAGCGAAGCCACGTGGCCGTCGGGGCCGAGCCCGAGGTGGATGACGTCGAAGCGGGGCACCCCGCCGCGCGCGAAGCCGGCGAGGCAGCGTCCGTAGCGCGCCGCCTCCGCCTCGAGGTCGGCGGCTTCGCCGCGCAGGCGGTGCACCTGAGTGAGGGTGAGCGGGACGCGGTCGAGGATGGTCTCGCGCACCAGCCGGTAGTTGCTCTCCTCCGACGACGCGGGCACGGCGCGCTCGTCCGCCCAGAACACGTGCAGCGATTTCCAGCCCGCCCACCGCGCGAAGCCCGAGCCGCCCAGTCGCTCGAAGAACTGGCGCGGGGTCTTGCCGCCCGACAGCGCCACGCTGGCGCGGCCGCGCACCCAGGCGGCCGATTCCACCTCGCGACGAAAGATGTCGCTGGCGTCGTAGGAGGCCGTCCCCGCGTCGGCGTGCACGCGGATGTGCACCTCGGGACCGGCCGCGTGCACGGGAGATCCGTTCACGGCGCGCCGCGGATCGCCGTCAGGCGCTCGAGCCACTCCTCGACGGCTCCCAGATCCCCGTCCACCGTCAACTGCAGGCGCAAGACCGGCAGGTTGCGCCCGGCCAGCGAGCGCGCGTCGCCGAGCGCCTGGGCGCGGATCAGCTGCTCGAAGCCGAAGCCGCCGCCGGGCACCGGCAGCTCGGCGGGCGTGTCGGCCGTGATCTGCAGGAAGGCGCCGGTGGGCGGGCCACCCTTGTGCAGCTGCCCGGTCGAGTGCAGGTAGCGCGGTCCGAAGCCGAGGGTGACCGCCAGCCGCTGGCGGTCGCGCAGCCGGGCGCGGATGCGCTCGAGGCGCGCCTCGGTGCGCTCGTCGAGCGGCAGGTAGGCTTGCATCGCGAGGTAGTGGCCGGCGGGGATCGCGTCGAGCCACTGCCGCAGCAGGCCGATGAGTTCCTCCTCGCCGCCGGCGCCGCCGGGTCGCGGCGGCAGGCCGGGCGGCCCGCACAGCCGCACGCCGCGCGCCTGGGCGCAGGGGGTCTCGCGCTCCGAGCGGTCGGTGGCCTGGTAGGCGGCCAGCACGCGGCCCGTGTTCTCCTTGCTCTCGCCCACGTTGGGCTCGTCGAAGGCGTTGACGCCGAGGTCCACGGCCGCCACCGCGGTGGCGAACTCCCAGCGGAAGAACTCGGCGCCGAGATCGTAGGCGTCGTCGAGGGCGATGCGGATCACCGGGTGCCCCGCCGCCTCGAGGCGCCGCAGCCGCTCGCCGTCGGGGCCGCGCGCGCCGTGCATGCCGAGGTGAACGAAGAGGCGGTCCTGGCCGTAGACGTCGGGCCCCCCCAGCGGCTCTCCCGCCACCGGCACGAGGCCCTTGCCCTCCTTGCCGAGGCTCTCCGCCAACAGCTGCTCGGCCCACAGTCCGAAGCTCGCCAGCGGCGGGTCCACCACGAAGGTGACCTTGTCGCGCCCGGCCCGCGCCAGCTCGGCCAGCGCCGCGCCGAGGACCAGGCCGGGGTTCTCCTCGCCCCGCGCGCGGCACGACTCGCGCATGCGTCCGGCGCGGCCGATCAGCTTGCCGAGATCCACGCCGAGGAGCGCGGCAGGCAGCAGGCCGAAGGGCGTCAGCGCCGAGTAGCGCCCGCCCACGTCCGGCGGCCCGGAGAAGACGTGGCGCCAGCCGCGCTCGCGCGCCTCGCGGTCGAGCGGGGTGCCCGGGTCGGTGACGGCCACGAACGCCGCCGCCGCCCCCGCCGGGCGCGCCGTCTCGCAGACCTCCCAGAAGTAGCGGAGCAGGGAGACCGTCTCGATGGTCGTGCCCGACTTGGTGGAGACGACGAAGAGCGTGCGCGGCAGCGGTGCGGCGCGCTGCGCCGCCAGCACGGTGACCGGATCGGTCGAGTCGAGGACGGTGAGCGACGGGGAGCCGTTGGCCGGCGGGAAGGTGCGCCGCAGCACCTCGGGGCAAAGGCTCGAGCCGCCCATGCCGAGCAGCATCACGTGGACGAAACCGTCGGCGCGGACGCGGGCGGCGAACGTCTCGAACTCGGCCCGCGACGGCTCGGCTGCCAGCGGCGCATCGAGCCAGCCCAGCCGGTTGGCGACCGCGCGCGCCGCTTCCGGAGTGGTCGCCCAGAGGCTGGTGTCGCGGCTCCAGGTCTGCTCCACGACGCGGGCGCGGACGAGGTCGGCCAGGCGGGCGCGAACCCTGTCCGCGTGGACGCCGAGCGAAAGCACGGTCGGACCGCTCATGAGCCCTCCTCCGGACGGCGCTGCCCGCCCCAGGCTGTGTCTGCGGATTCGATCCGGCGCGGGGGCCGGCGCCCAGTCATTATGGCACCGCCGTGCCCCCAGGGCGAGCGGCGGCTGACGCGGCGCTCAGCGGGCAGCCGGCGCGGCCGGGCGCAGCAGGGCGGCCAGAGCGGCGAGCGAGGTCAGGGTGAGCCAGGAATGGGCGAGCGCCAGGCCGCCCAGCGCCCGCGAGAAGGCCGGCGGCAGGATCGCCGCGGCGAGCAGCACCACGGCGGCGGCGGCCGGCCGGCTGCCGCGTTGTGAGCGCGCGATGAGGACCACCAGCGGCAGGTAGAGCACCGCGAAG
>Ga0315284_10011641_pt1 | contig 12537 bp, 8 predicted proteins | sample YL17G09_16_MG_FD_203696 | JGI IMG/M metagenome (GOLD analysis project Ga0315284, IMG submission 203696) | Sediment microbial communities from Yellowstone Lake, YNP, Wyoming, USA - YL17G09_16 | ecosystem: Environmental > Aquatic > Freshwater > Lake > Sediment | place: USA: Wyoming | collected... | reverse complement strand
CGCATATCCTCACTTTCTCTCCGGCTATGTCAAGTTCCGCTTCCTTTGTGGTCTCCATCCCCCGTACTGGCATGTACTCTATGCTCCCTAAGTCCTGCTCCGTCATCATGTCTGCTACGGTCCTGAGGGCAGCCTCCATGACGCCGCCTGAGCGGCCGAATATGTCGCCTGCCCCCGTCGACTCGCCCATTGGGTCGTCGAACTGCGTTGGCGGGAGGTTCAGGAAGTCTATGCTATACTGTTTGATGAGTTTCGCGAGTTCGACCGTGGTGAGGACAAAGTCCGCTTCACCTGCGAACTCCGGCCTTTGTATCTCGAACTTCTTGGCTGTGCAGGGCATGATGTCAATGAGTATGATGTCCTTCGAGTCCTTACCTATCTTCTCAGCGTAGTACGTCTTGATGAGCGATGCCATGATGGCCTGGGGGCTTCGGCAGCTTGACATGTGGTTTAGCTGGTGGTAGAAGAAATGTTCTGCGAACTTTATCCAAGCCGGGCAGCAGGTGGTTATCATCGGCAGGTCCCGCTTCTCCTTGAACCTCTTTATGAACTCCGTCGCCTCCTCGACTATGGTTATGTCCGCTGCGAAGTTGGTGTCGAAGACGTTGTTGAAGCCGAGGTCCTTCAGGGCGCTCACCATCTGGCCTGTCATCGCAGTCCCTGGCTGTAGGCCGAAACATTCCCCGATGGTCGCTCTGATAGAAGGTGCGGTCTGTGCGATGAGGTACTTGCCTGAGTTCAGGGCGTCTATGACCTGCGGTATGCTCGAGTGTTCGGTGAGCGCTCCGGTGGGACATGCTACGACGCATTGTCCGCAATTGATGCATGGGCTCTGCTCCTGGTTCATGTTGAGTGCTGGACTCACCTTCGTGTCGAAGCCCCTCTGCTGCAGTCCTATCGCCCCGACAGTCTGTATCTTGTTGCAGACTTGGACGCACTGTTCGCAGAGGATGCAGCGGTTGTTGTTCCGGACTATGGATACATTCGAGTAGTCTGGTTCGCTCTCCCTCTTTCTCCCGGAGAACGGGGTGTTTTCTATCATCAGGTCGTGGCAGTACTGCTGTAGCCTGCAGGTGAGGTTCCTCGGGCATATCGTGCAGTTGAGGTCGTGGTTGGCAAGGAGGAGCTGCAGGTTCATCCTGCGGGCTTCGAGTACGCGTGGGGTGTGGGTCTTGACCTTCATCCCAGGTGCTACTGGGGTGCAGCATGATGCCGCGAGCCTCGGGGCTCCCTCCACTTCCACGACACATAACCTGCAGGCGCCTATCCGCTCGAGCCTGCGGTTCCAGCAGAAGTGGGGTATGTCTATCTTGTTGCGGCGGGCGACGTCTATCACCATCTCTCCCTCGTCCGCTTCCACTTCGATGCCGTTCAGGTTGATTTTGACTTTCTTTGTTTCCACTTTATCCCCGGATGAGGTCCTTGCAGATCCCTGCCTTGCACTTCTTCCCCACAACGTGCTCCTTATACTCGCCCATGAAATACTTCATCGTCGAAATCACGGGGTTCGGAGCCGTCTGCCCAAGGCCGCAGAGCGAGCAGTCTCTGATGAACATGCCGAGCTTCATTATCTGGCCGAGGTCCTTAGGGCCTGCTTTGCCGTGTGTTATCGTCTCCATCATCTCAAGGAGTCTCGTGTTGCCTTCCCTGCATGGGGTGCATTTCCCGCACGATTCCTCGCGCGTGAAGTTCATGAAGTAGCGTGCGACCTCGACCATGCAGTCTTGGTCGTCGAGTATTATCATCCCTCCGGAGCCTATGATGGCCCCGAGTTTAGTCACCGTCTCGTAGTCGAGTGGCGTGTCGATTAGGTTCGCTGGGATGCAACCGCCTGATGGGCCGCCCATCTGCACCGCCTTGAACTCTCTCCCCTCGTCGACTCCGCCGCCGATGTCGTATATTATCTCCCTCAACGGCATGCCGAAGGGGACTTCGACGACGCCGGGGCGCCGTATCTTCCCGACGAGGCATATTGTCTTCGTGCCTTTGCTGTTTTCTGTGCCGACTTTCACGTACTCCTCGGCACCCATCTTGAATATGCTCGCGACGTTGCCCATGGTGTCGACGTTGTTGATGTTCGTCGGCCGACCCCAGAGGCCTCGTTCAGCCGGGTATGGTGGCCTTGGCATAGGGTAGCCGCGGTTGCCCATTATGGAGTTCATGAGTGCGGTCTCCTCGCCGCAGACGAATGCGCCTGCGCCCTTCTTCACCGAGATTTTGAGGTTGAACCCGACTTTGCCGAGGATGCTATTGCCAAGGAGGCCTCTCTTGTTTAGTATCTCGATTGCTGCATTCATCGTCTTTATCGCAAGCGGGTATTCGGCTCGGGTGTAGACGAACGCCTCGTCAGCTCCTATGGCGTACGCTGCTATCATCATCCCCTCAAGGACACGGAAGGGGTCGCTCTCAAGGAGGGTCCTGTTCATGAATGCCCCTGGGTCTCCCTCATCCCCGTTGCACACGAGGTACTTTTTCCCTGCTCGTGTAGCAATCATCGACCATTTCTTGCCGGTGGAGAATCCCGCTCCGCCGCGGCCCCTGAGCTTAGCGTCCATTACGTACTTGATGACGTCGGCTCCTGACATACTAAGGGCCCGCTCAAGGCCGGTGAAACCGCCCTTGGCGACGTACTGTTCGATGCTGAGTGGGTTGATTATCCCGCAGTTCTCCATAACTATCCTGCGCTGTTTCTTGTAGTAGTCGATTTCGGAGAGGCTGTGGCCTACGAGCATCTTCTCGTTGATTTTGTGCTCGCGTACGGATTTTATGAGTTGCTCGACATTCTCTTTTGTCACGTGTGAGTAGATGGAGAACACCCCGTCCTGTTTGACTGTGACGATGGGCTCGTTGTAGCACATGCCTGCGCAGCCTACCGGGTCCACGAGCATTCCCAGGTCGGTTTTCTTCAGTGTCTCAAGGACCGGCATCGCCCCTGCTGATATCCCGCATGTCGCGACGCCGACGGTTATGCGGTCTCCTGCGAGTTCCGCTACTGCCGTGTGGGCGTCTATCATGCTCTTCACAGTATTCATTTGTAGTCCTCGAGGATTTTATCCACCTTCTCGCGGGTGAGCTGGCCGAACACCTCCTCGTCTATCATCATCGTCGGCGCGTAGGCGCAGGCGCCGAGGCAGTTGACCGACTCTAGCGTGAATTTTCCGTCCGGCGTCGTCTCCTTGTCTTTTATGCCGAGCTTCTCCTCGAGGTAATCGTGTATCAGGTCGCTGCGTTTCACATGGCATGCGGTGCCGCTGCAGACCTTTATCAGGTGTTTCCCGGACGCCTTGAGTTTGAACGCCGAGTAGAAGGTTACGACGCCGTATATGTCCACGAGCGGGATCTTCATAGTTTGCTCGATAGCCCTCATATGGTCTTCGGAGACGTAACCGAAAGCATCCTGTACGTCCTCAAGGGCGGCGATGAGGTCCGAGCGGTCAGAGTAACGAGAGAGTATATCGCCTATGGATACCATACGTCCTCATATTACGTTTGAAACTATAAAAACGGGCTTTAGGATATGTAATCGAAGGTGCAGACGTTGCCTCTGCATTTGACTCCGGTCCATTTTCTGATGAGCCATATCCAAAACGGGGACAGGAGCATAGTCAATGATATGACCAGGACGACGAGATTGTAGTTCGAGGGGGAGATGATGCTGTTACCCATCCCCCTTGCGGCAAGGATGAAACTGAACTCCCCAATCTGGGAAAGCAATGCGCCGGCGTACAGGCTTTCCTTAATATCTTGGTCGAGTATCCTGAATGTGACGAGGTTCAGGATGGTGTTGATTACGAATATGGCGGCAACGAGCGTCAGGACCGTCGGGGCTTCGTTGAACATCATCCTCACGTCTATGAGCATCCCTATGAAGAGGAAGAACACCGCGGTGAATATTATATAGAGTGGGTGGAGGCTCTTTGACACCCACGCAGTATCCTTTGATGATGCCACGGTGATGCCGCCGATGAACGCCCCAAGCGCGGCGGACAGGCCGAAGAACTCGGCGAACATCGCCATCCCGAAGCATATGAGGAATGCGACGAACACCTGCAGGTCATGGTCCTTCCTCATGAGGGTGTGGAGCGGGAGCTTGAAGTTCCCGCTCTTGACGACGTGATAGACAAACGCTATGAGGACGAGCGCACCCAGGACGTTGAGGCCGAGCGTCGAAGCGCTTACTGGCTCCCCGTTGAGTATGTTCAGGATTACCATCATCGGAACGACAGCGACATCCTGGACTATAAGTATTCCGACCACGTTCTGGCCTAGCCTGCTTGTGAGCTCCCTCTTATTCTGGAGTATCTTTATGACGACTGCGGTGCTGCTGAGGCTTATGACAAATCCCAGGAGAATCACGGCCTTGATGCTCCAGCCGAAGTACAGGCTCGCCGCGAACGCGAGGAGGATGCTGAATATGACCTGTACTGCAGTCCCGAGTATGGTTATCCTCCAGTTTGATACGACGCATGGTATGCATATCTCCAAGCCGACGAAGAACATCAGAAGGACGATCCCCAACTGGCTTAGGTTATATAACATATCCTGGTTCGAAATCAAACCAAGGCCGAATGGGCCTATCAGGACCCCGCTTAGTATGTAGGCTACGACGTGGGGTTGCTTGAGGAGCCTGAGTATGAAGCTGACGCTCAAGAGGCCGAAGACCACTGCCACAATCTCAAGGAGGAATGGGTCCGCTGCCATAAGGTTGCCCTTGAATCATATTACGTCGGCTGATTTATAACAGAATCTGCAATACTTTAGTTATGGAATCGCAGGAGGCGAGAAAGACCCCTCTCTATCCAAACCACCTGAATCTAAACGCGAGGATGGTGGACTTCCACGGCTGGCTCATGCCTGTCCAATACGCGGGGGTTATCGGGGAGCACAACTTCGTCAGGGAGAAGGCGGGGTTATTCGACGTATCCCACATGGGGGAATTCACGCTGACCGGGCCCAAGTCATCTGATTTCATAAACCGGATTGTGACAAATGATATCGAGAAGGCCTCAGCAGGCCAGTGCGTGTATTCGTCGATGTGTCATGAGAATGGGACGATAGTCGACGACCTCATAGTGTACAAGCACGGCAGAGACGACTACATGGTTGTCGTTAACGCGTCTAACATAAGCAAGGATTTTGACTGGATGTCCGGGAAATTGGGTGATGGTGCGACGCTACAGAACGTCAGTGACTACACCTCAATGCTCGCTTTGCAGGGCCCGAAGGCCAAGGATATACTCGCCGAAGTCTCTGATTTCGATGTGGCCGGCTTGAAGAGATTCCATTTCCGCTCAGGCGTGATGGTGTGCGGTATAAAGTCATTAGTCTCGCGCACTGGATACACCGGTGAAGACGGGTTTGAGATATATGCCGACTCAGAGGATGCTGCCGGGCTGTGGGATGGTCTGATGACCGCTGGCGGCAAACGCATACAACCCATCGGCTTAGGGGCCCGTGACACGCTACGGCTTGAGTCGGCGTTGATGCTATACGGCAACGACATCGACGACACCACAACACCACTTGAGGCGACCATCGGCTGGACCGTGAAGTTGGATAAAAAGGACTTCATCGGAAAGGACGCGCTCCTAAAACAGACGGCTGCTGGAGTGAAGAAGAAACTCGTGGGGTTCGAACTGGTGGAGAAGGGTATACCCCGTCAAGGGTATAAGGTGACCTCAGGCGGCAAGGAGATAGGTCAGGTGACATCCGGCACGTTCGCGCCGACCCTCAAGAAGAGCATAGGTCTCGCTTACGTGAAGCCTGAGTACTCTCATATAGGCTCGACATTCGATGTCATGATACGCGGTGCCCCAACAAAAGCTAAAGTTGTTGAACTGCCATTCTACAGGCGTAAGAGCCAATAGGTTATATACATTCAGTTCCTATACCCGGGGAAAATGTGAAAGCTGCTCTTGCTCTTGAGGATGGGACTTATCTTGAAGGCACCGCATTCGGCTCAGACCGCGGTGCTGAAGGCGAACTCGTATTCAACACCTCTATGACAGGGTACGTGGAAGCGCTCACCGACCCCAGTTACGCAGGCCAGATTCTTATGATGACCTACCCTCCCATAGGCAACTATGGCGTCTGCCCGGACGACTATGAAAGCGACGGCATAAAGGCATGGGGGTTCGCTGTGAGGGAACTCTGCCGCAAACCCAACAACAGTATCACAAGCAAATCTGAGAACAATGCTGAAATTTAACCTCCTTCTATTTTTTAAACCAGCCACCCATGTAATGTCCAAACTACTCTAAAGTGGTATCGATGCCTAGACGGACGGACATACGGAAGGTTATGGTTATCGGTTCAGGACCGATTATCATCGGGCAAGCATGCGAGTTCGACTACTCTGGGACTCAAGCATGTAAGGCACTGAAGGAGGAGGGCTACGAGGTTGTGTTGGTCAACTCGAATCCAGCGACTATTATGACCGACCCACAGATTGCTAATCGGACTTACATAGAACCTCTCACACTAGAATACGCTGAAGAGATAATCTCAAAAGAGAAGCCTGATGCGCTGCTTCCTAACCTCGGCGGCCAGACTGGGCTAAACCTTTCATCCGAACTTAGCAAAAAAGGCGTACTGAAGAAATACGGTGTGGAGTTGATAGGTGTAAGCGCCGATGCCATAGAAAGAGGAGAGGATAGGATAATCTTCAAGCAGACTATGAAGAATCTCGGCATAAGCGTTCCTAAGAGCGAACCTGTCCATTCAATAGAAGAGGCCGAGAAAGTTGCCGAAAAATTAGGGTACCCTGTCATCTTACGTCCAGCATACACCCTCGGAGGAACTGGTGGGGGCATAGCCTACAATCTCGAAGAACTCAGAACGATAGTCTCCCGAGGTCTCTCAGCGAGTATCATATCACAAGTCCTCGTTGAGGAGTCGATTTTAGGTTGGGAGGAGCTTGAGCTTGAAGTCGTGAGGGATGGCAAAGGCAATAAGATAACGGTCTGCTTCATAGAGAATATTGACCCGATGGGAATACATACTGGGGACAGTTTCTGCGTTGCCCCGATGCTGACTGTCAAAAGGGACGTACAGCAAGAGTTGCAGGAGATGTCATATAGAATTGTTGACGCAATAGGTGTGATAGGCGGGTGCAACATACAATTCGCCAGAAACCAGGATGACGGAAAAATAGTGATAATAGAAATTAATCCTAGAACATCACGCTCATCTGCCTTAGCCTCCAAGGCTACCGGATTTCCTATAGCCCGCATATCTACCAAACTTGCAGTGGGGATAACATTGGACGAACTCCCATACTATCGTACAGGCACGCTTGACAAATACACGCCCAGTGGAGACTACGTAGTCTTGAAATTCCCACGGTGGGCATTTGAGAAGTTCCCCCAGACTCAGGACAGGCTCGGTACACAGATGAAATCAGTCGGGGAAGTCATGAGCATTGGGAAGAATTTCAAGGAAGCATTCCAGAAGGCGATACGCTCCCTAGAGATAAAAAGATACGGTTTAGGGGGGGCGAAGGACTTCAACAAACTCAGTCTGGATGAATTGCTAAAGAAGCTCATCTATCCGACAAGCGAAAGATACTTCCTCATATACGAAGCCCTCCGCAAGGGAGCAACATGCGATGTAATCTACGAAAAGACCAAGGTCAACAGATGGTTCATAGAAGAGATGAGGGAACTTGTGGAATTCGAGGAAAAGCTGAAAAAATACTCTGGAAAACGACTGCCCGACGAAATAATGATAAAGGCAAAAGAGAATGGGTTCTCTGACCGCTACATCAGCCAAATTATTGCGGGGAGCGAGGCCGAAATCCGAAAACAAAGGCTCACCCTCGGGAAGAAAGAGAACTATAATGCAGTCCCAGTAAGCGGCGCAAACGCCGAATACTATTACTCAACCTATAATGCAAAAGACACGGTAAAGGTATCTGACAAGCGGAAGGTGCTGATACTCGGTGGCGGGCCAAATCGCATAGGCCAAGGTATAGAATTCGACTATACCTGTGTGCACGCGGCATTAGCGCTCCGCGATGAAGGTATCGAGTCTTTGATGATAAACTGCAACCCAGAGACCGTATCCACAGACTATGACACATCCACTAGACTATACTTCGAGCCGCTGACAGTAGAAGACGTTCTCAGCATCTATGAGAAAGAGAAGCCGATTGGGGTGATCGTCCAGTTCGGAGGCCAGACCCCGCTCAACCTCGCTCAGGAGCTGCACGATGCTGGTGTTAAAATACTGGGCACAAGCACAGAGAGCATACAAATCGCGGAAGACCGCAAGAAGTTCAAACACATCATAGAGAAACTGAAGATACCCCAGCCTGAAAGCGGCACAGCGGTCACAGTAACAGAAGCGATAGCAGTCGCCAATAAGATAGGGTACCCCCTTATGGTGCGGCCGTCATTCGTTCTGGGCGGTCGCGGCATGAAAGTGGTCTACGACGATCATATGCTGCGCGACTACGTGGTGGATGCGATGGATGCCAGTCCTGAATATCCAATCCTAATCGACAAATTCCTTGTCCAGGCGACGGAAGTCGAGGTTGATGCCATAAGTGACGGCAAAGACGTGTACCTCCCATCTATCATGGAGCATATCGAACTTGCGGGCATACACTCCGGCGACAGCGCATGCGTAATACCCCCACGGACAATAGCTGAGAAACACTTGAAAACGATAAGTGAATACACAGAGAAACTAGCATTGGAGCTGAAAGTTGTGGGACTCATGAACGTCCAATATGCCATAGCAAAAGATAAGGTATATATACTGGAAGCAAATCCTAGGGCATCTAGAACGGTTCCACTGGTAAGCAAAGTAATGGGTATCTCCATGGCGAAGATAGCAACTCAGATAATGATAGGAAAAAGTTTGAAAGACCTAAAGCTCACAAAGAAAAAAGTGACCCACGTAGGTGTGAAAGAGGCGGTGTTCCCATTTAACATGTTCCATGACGTCGACCCGGTCCTTGGGCCTGAGATGAGATCCACCGGCGAGGTGATGGGCATAGCCGACACATTCGGCCTCGCATACTACAAAGCCGAGGAAGCAGCAGGAATGAAACTGCCTACCGAAGGCACAGTTCTCATCTCAGCATCGGACAGGGACAAGGAGGAACTCGCTAAGGTGGGGAAAGACCTAAAGGAACTGGGTTATAAAATATTAGCCACAAAAGGCACAAAGATATTCTTTGAATCAAAGGGTTTGGAATGCCACGCAGCTTTGAAGATAGATGAAGGCAGGCCGAATATAATCGATGAAATACAGAATAAGCACATACATATGATAATCAACACCCCCACTGGCCGGGGCATCTCAGGCTATGTCCGAAAAGCGGCCATCAAATATAAGATACCCTACATAACGACACCAGCCGCAGCGAAAGCCGCAGTGGAAGGCATCAAAGTCATCAAAACCGGAAAACATAAGATTAAATCCCTGCAGGACTACCACTGTGTACTGAGGTGATTTAATATATCATTCCCATATAGTCCCAATGGACCTCCTTGGGCTCTCGGACTACGATGGAAACTGGATTAAGGGCATCATAGGCGACGCAATAACCGTCAAATCAGACATTGTCCAGTACAGGCACTCCCTTGAGGGGAAGATCCTGACGATGCTCTTCATGAAACCGTCCACTCGGACGAGACTGTCCTTCGAGGCTGGCATGCACCAACTGGGGGGAAACCCCATATACGTGGACCTGCGCACCAGCAACTATGCAAAAGGCGCGCTGAAGGACGAGACCCGTTGCGTCGACCGCTACAGCGATATCATCATGGCGCGCGTATTCAAGCACCAGGAGATAGTTGACATCGCGGACGCCGCAAAAGTCCCGGTCATAAACGGACTGTGTGACATCGAACACCCATGTCAGTGTCTCGCCGACCTCATGACGATATACGAGAAAACCGGCTCATACAAGTTCAAACTCGCTTTCATCGGCGATGGCAACAACGTATGCAACAGCCTAATCTACGGCTGCTGCAAGGTCGGCGCTAAAATCAGCGTAGCCACACCCAAAGGCTACGAACCAAACTCGGATGCAGTGAAATTCGGCCTCAAAAACGGCCTCACAATATCAAATAACATCAAGAAGGCAGTGGAAGGCGCTGACGTCGTCTACACCGACGTCTGGATTAGCATGGGGCAGGAGGAGGAGAAGATGAAAAGGATGAGAGACTTCAAAGGTTACACTGTCGACAAGGAACTCCTTGGAAAAGCCTACTTCATGCACTGCCTGCCTGCGATACGAAACATGGAAGTCACCGACGATGTGATGGACGGCAAACAGGCCATCATTTACGACCAGGCAGAGAACAGGATGCACGCCCAAAAGGCCTTGATGCTGAAACTCATGGGCGTAAAGGTATAACTCATATTTTTATTCTCTCTCGTGAGTATTTACATGGTGGTTGCATGAAAATCAAAGTCCTGTTGATGGTGCTTTTTTTTGCCGGATTTGTTACCGCTCAATATACGCTGGACACGCCAAGCTGCTACTATGACGAGAAGTCTCAAGTTTGCGCCGGCGCCTGCGACAAGGGCCTCTACTGCCTAGAGTACTCTCCGGGCAAGTGCACTTGCACCACCTACGAGCGGGTCACTACCACCACACTCGCTTACTGTGGTAGCATGACTTCAGTTAAGGGCCAGCGTGAATGCGACCTAGGGGACTGTCCCAACGGAGGCTCATGCACGTTCGTGCCCTTGACCGACTCATACGGATACTGCACATGCGGTGGCAATCAGGGCCAGACGCCATCGTGTTACTATGATAAGGATAAGAGAGGATGCGTTGGAGAATGTGCCAAAGGCATGGCTTGCATCCAGACAGGCGGTTACTCCTGCTCCTGCCAGTATCAGAGGACAGCAACGACCACGACGACAGCAACCACGATACGGCGGTTGAACGCAGGGGATTTGTTGGGGGGATACACTACTACGACAACATTAATCATGGTCAGGCCCACTATCACGATTCCAACGACGACCTTCACGCTTCCTGTTGCGACGCTTGCGGACTCAGACCACGATGGAGTCCCGAACCTGATGGACGACTGCCCAGGGACGCCCATTGGTGTCGCGGTGAACTCACGCGGGTGTCCACTGTGTTCAGACTCAGACGCTAGTTCAGACTCGCCGCATTATACCCAGGGCTCGGTACAGGTGCCATCTGCGCAACCATCATCGCCAATGGATGAATACGCGACCATCTTGAACGTTACCTTCGACACGTGCGCGAACGAGACCCACTTGCTTGAGAGGTACTGCGACGGCAACGGCAGCATGAAGACCGAGGCGTTCAAATGCCCGCAGGGATGCTATCTGGGGGCCTGCCAATGCACCGAAACTGACGGAGGATTAAACTATGACGTGCAGGGAGTCCACGGCGGGAAGAAGGATGAGTCAAACATCAACAAGGTATCCGCTGCGAACATGGCTTCAGTCCTGAAAGGCGGAGCATTCAAGATGTACGCCGTTAACCCTGCAGTCCTCACCGACAACAAGACTACAACGCTGAGCCCCACAGGCCTTGGCAGCTTCTATTCCATAACCCCAATACACGCTTCAGACAAACCGGTTAACGTCGCTGGAGCGGCAAGCGCCGTCGCATCATTAGATGATTCCGTCATGGGGAATATAGGCGCAATACTCTCGGCACCAGTTGCTGAGTACTGCGCGGACGAGAACACGCTAGTGGAGTACTACCCTGAAGTCAAAAACGACAAGTGCACGTACAAGACCCAAAACCACGTCTGTCCGCAGGGCTGCAGGCTCGGCAGGTGCATGCCGTCGACAATCTACAACGAAAAGAACGCGACGTTGTTCGAGGGAAAACAGGCTTTCATGATATCGGACTTCGACTGGCGATCTGGCCTACGCGCCGTCCCACTCGCAACCTGGGACTACATCCTCGACTTAGACAGCATCGGGGGGGTGCCGTTCACGTTCAACTTCGACCTCACGTTCCCGCTCCTTTACTATCATAGGGAATCGAGCACAGCCTGGGATGCGGACGCGGTGATTCATATCCTGCAGCTGTATGCCCCGGATAAGCTCACAATATTCACGAGTGGAGAAGGCGTCCCAGCGAATCTCCAGGCGGTGTTGACCGCTGACAGCGCCACAAGCCAGAACACGATTAGGAACAATCCGATGGGGTACTCCGGGCCGGGACTCCATGCAAACCAACTGGTCGCAAAGCCAATGAGCGACTACTACGGCTACTGGAGCACCATCAACTCAGTCGTCGTGTCGCAGGACGACTACTCGACTGGGATGCTCGCAGCGGTGTGGGCGTCGCATCTGAATGCGCCGCTACTTTTTGACGGGCACTTCAACAAGAATGTCCTCAACGGTAGGTACGTCATAACAGTCGGCGACATATCAGCCGATACGATGGATGCAATCAACGACCGCGGTAAACTCTACCACGCCTACACGAAGAGGCAGATGCAGGAGACGTTGGTGTCAACATACAACGCGAACAGGGTGATACTCGTGAACCCAAACGACTGGTCGGCGTGGTAGAGTTTACCG
>Ga0315284_10011640_pt1 | contig 12537 bp, 9 predicted proteins | sample YL17G09_16_MG_FD_203696 | JGI IMG/M metagenome (GOLD analysis project Ga0315284, IMG submission 203696) | Sediment microbial communities from Yellowstone Lake, YNP, Wyoming, USA - YL17G09_16 | ecosystem: Environmental > Aquatic > Freshwater > Lake > Sediment | place: USA: Wyoming | collected... | reverse complement strand
TGCTGTTTATGGTTCTCTGGGAGATGACCGCTGCGCTGTGGAAGAGCGTTTTTGTTGCAGCGCTCTTTGCAGTCCATCCGCTTCACGTCGAGTCGGTGGCCTGGGCCTCGGAACGCAAGGATGTTTTGAGCGGGTTGTTCTGGATACTTACGATGGGTGCATACCTGCGATATGTCAGACGGCCAACTGCGGGCTGGTATCTGCTGACACTGTTTGTATTTGCGGCAGGACTGATGGCCAAGCCTATGCTGGTGACATTACCATTCGTATTATTACTGCTCGACTACTGGCCGCTGGACAGACTCAGGTCGCGAGCCGCTATTTTTGAGAAAATTCCTTTTTTTATTCTTTCAGCGGTTTCGAGTGTTGTTACTTTTCTTGTGCAGAGAAGCGCCGGGGCAATGCCGGGTATTGAAAGGCTTGCGTTACAGTGGCGAATAGTTAACGCCGTTATTTCTTATGCGAAGTATATCGGGGAGATGTTCTGGCCGAGCGGGTTGTCGGTCCATTACCCCTATGATTTTGCGAGCCTGGGGATGTGGAAGGTCGGTGCTGCCGGCCTGTTTTTATTGGCAGTGTCGATTCTGATAATCCGGCAGGCAGGCAAACGCAGATACCTGCCTGTGGGCTGGCTGTGGTATCTGGGGACATTGGTGCCGGTTATCGGGCTCGCGCAGGCAGGGGGGCAGGCCCTGGCGGACCGCTACACTTATATCCCGCTTACAGGATTATTTATCATTGCAGCATTTGGGGCTGAAGAACTTTCGTATGGTTTGCCGGGACGCAAGGCGGTGATGGGCGCATTTGCGGCGGGGATAGTTTCGGCCTTGCTGGTATACACGAGTTTGCAGGTGCATTACTGGCACGATAGTATCACTATTTTTGAACACACAGTAAAGGTGACAAAGAACAACAGCAAAGGATATTACAAGCTCGGTGTCGCTTACAACTGGGCTGGTCGCTATGCGGAGGCGATAGAAGCGTATAAGCAGGCCATAAGAATCAAGCCTGATTATGCCGATGCGCACTATAATCTTGGCGTTACTTACGGCAAGCTCGGTCGCAATGCGGAAGCGATAGAAGCGTATAAGGAGGCGATGAAAATCAATCCTGATTATGCTGATGCGCACAATAATCTTGGTGTTATTTACGGCAAATTCGGTCGCTATATGGAAGCGATAGGAGCATTCAAGGAGGCTGTGAGAATCAAGCCTGATTACGCCAAAGTTTGGTATAATCTCGGTATTGCATACGGCAAAGCGGGACGCCATTCGGAGGCAATGGAAGCATATAAGCAGGCCGTGAAAATTAAGCCCGATTATACCCCCGCACATTATAATCTTGCCATCGCTTATTTGGAGGCGGGCGAGACGGGCCTGGCTTTGGAGGAATACAAAACCCTTAAACAGATGGATGCGAAAAAGGCGGAAGAGCTGCTTAAACGGATTAACAGCGGAAAACGCCGGCCTGAAGTCGGCGGCTGACCCATCGTGGTCCGTCTAAATTTTACCAGAGATAGGGTATCAGGCGGAAGGGGACTTTTTTGGCGTAGTCGCAGTAGCCGGAAAGCTCTTTCTGGAGGGTGATGTCCTCTAAATATGTGCGGATGAAAAAAAGCACGATTACGACAGTGACAGGAATTAAACCGTAAACTGAGCCGAGGACCAGTGAGGCGCTTATGAACCAGAAAATAGCGGCCAGATACCCGGGATGCCGGACGAAACGGTATGGGCCGTCCTCGATGACCTGATGGCCTCTGTCGGCCTGGATGCGTACGGTGCTGGAAAAAAATTTGTTTGTCCACATACACCAGAGAATAAACAGGTGCGAAAAAATTAAAACAAGAATACTTATCACATAGAGAGTGACAGGCAGTAACGGCGACCAGCGGAATCGGCCGCCATCGAGCGCAGAGACGACAAACACACTCAGAGAGCCAGGTATATAAAGGGCGTAAAAAATCTTGTCCCACCATTTGGTACCGGGGCCAGGGCGGACACGCTCGAAAATGACATCTCTTTTATTGGCGAAAACAAAAGAAAAAACGATAACAATGGCAAGAAATACCACGCCGAGGAGCCAGCCCTGCCAATAACTCAGCCTGCCGGCAGATGCGAAAATAACGCCTAATAACACAAAAATAAAAAAATAAATCCTTATTATCACACGCAGATATGAAGGCTTCTTCCCTGCAAAGCTTTGATTGTTCCGCATCGCCGTGTTCCTTGTCCTGCCTCATTATAGGCACGAACATATAAAAATACCAAAAAAATTTCCGGCCTCGGTGGTAAACCGGCATAAAAAAAGAGCTATAGCGCCCTTTCTCCGGGTGCGCCATAGCCCCTGGCAGCCTCTCATAAAGAGGCTGCATAACGGTTACGCATGTGCCGGCCTGTGGATATGAATATCCCACCTCTTGCCGATAGCCCTCATCGAAAGCAGTTCATATAGAGCGGCAAGGCCGACAATCATATAAACCAGTCTGCTGAGAATAGTCATTTCGCCGAAAATGGCCGCCACGAGGTCAAATCTGAAAAAGCCAATCAGACCCCAGTTCAGTCCCCCTATGATAAGCAAAACAGCCACTATAATATCGAACGTCTTCATAATATGCCCCCTTTAATTAGTTGCTGTATTTCTTCTTTCTATTTAATGCTAATGCCTTTGGTGCATTTTGTTAATAAGTTTATGGCTTATTTTGACAAAGGAATTTGCTTATTTTGTTGGCGCGGGAAAAAAGAAAAAGAACGTTAAGATAATAAGAGCTTGTAACAAAACTGGTTGTCGTTCTGTGTCATTCCCGCGCAAGCGGGAATCCAGTTCTTTTATCTACAGTGTAAATCCGTGTTAATCCGTGTCTAAACTTGTGGTGAGCAAAGTCGAATCCAAAAAAATCGGTCAGTTTGAGTTATTAAAATAACTTCGGGTTTTGTTATAGTCTCTAAAATAAAAAGCCTCGCAATTTCCCGCAGGGCTTTTAATATCAAGAACAATTAAGCCATAGCAGCAAAATGCCTGATAAAATAAATGATTATTTTGTTATTTTCTCCCGGATTTTCAACTTACCTTTTCCGATAAGGCTGTCTATAATATCAAGGCCAAAAGCGTTTTTTCACCTTTGCGTTTGGCCCACTTAAACCAACTTAAAATGAAAGGATAATATCATGGCACTACCAGATAGGCTAACAACGGAGCAACTAGGGCAACATGGATTTAAACTTGTCTCCAAAAATAAAGCTAAGCATGAGCGATATAACTCATATCGGAATAAGTGTGATGGCTGTGACGAATGGGTCAAGCAGACTCGTGGCGGAATATCAGGCAAGATGTACTGTCGTAGATGTTTCATCAAACGATAGGTTTTGTCATCCTACCACTCTTAGTTTGCCCTTTATCCTGCTTGTGCAGTGCTTTCTCCGTTGTATGCTATCGCCGGCTAGCGGATAAATTCGAGCGTTCATCACCGCTCTTGTGAGTCAACAGTTTTGACTGACCACTTCTATGTTCTCCGTAATCATACAATAGAAAAAAGCCCCGCAGTTCCCCGCAGGGCTTAGTTAACAAGCAACAATTAACTATATTTAGCCCCCGGTTTTACCGGGGGTTGGCCTCGCCACCTGTGGGCGGGGGTAACTTTGCAGCGAAGTGCCTAATCCTGTTTCCTCTGGCAGCTATTCCTGGCCGAGTGCCTCAAGGTCTGCCAAATCCTTTTTTCTGCCGAGCGTTTTTTTGTTTGAAACAAATTCATCCTTGCCGATAAAATAGACCGGCGTATCACCGTAACTGCCTCTGACTTTTCCCGCTGCTGCCTTTTCCCAGGAAACACCGGTAAGCGAAGTCATAATGTCGATACGCACCGGTGGGACTCCAAGCTGAACTACGTTTTGCAGCAGGGTAAAATCGGTCTCCGATATGTCCGAAGAGCCAAAGCCAAATTCGGCTAATGCGGCGAGAATACGCTTCGCGTTTTTACGGTCGGGCCTGACCAGCAGGTCGATATCCCCTGTGAAACGCGGAGCGCCATGAAAAGCCAGGGCGTAACCGCCCACGATAAGATACTCAACGTTGTGGGCGTTGAATAACTCGAGCAGTTCTTTGAAGTCTTTCTGTATCTCCATATAGTTGTCGTCTGAGGGCATCGACGGCAGCAAGACGTTCCTGTGATGGCTTCGCCGTCCAATGTTGAAGATTTTGCCTGATTTCGGAAACTTTGTCTAAACGATGCTTATGTACGATTTTGCGAATCATAATGTTTATTATACAATGTTCTGGTCATTGATAACAATGAAAAAAGCCCCGCAGTTGCCCGCAGGGCTTTTAATATCAAGAACAATTAAGCCGTAGCAGCGAAGTGCCTGACTTTGCACGGCCTTTTGCAGTAATAGCAAAAAGCCGAGTCTAATTTATCCTTTAGAAAGGAGGTGATCCAGCCGCAGGTTCCCCTACGGCTACCTTGTTACGACTTAGTCCCAGTCATTGAGCTTACCGTAGACAGGCACTTCCAGGTTGCCCTGGTTAGTAACCCGGTTTTGGGTACTCCCAACTCCCATGACTTGACGGGCGGTGTGTACAAGGCTCAGGAACACATTCACCGCGTCGTAGCTGATACGCGATTACTAGCGATTCCAACTTCATGCAGGCGAGTTGTCAGCCTGCAATCCGAACTGGGGCGACTTTTTTGCGATTTGCTCCGCCTTGCGGTTTCGCTTCACTCTGTAGTCGCCATTGTAGCACGTGTGAGGCCCTGGGCATAAAGGCCATGATGACTTGACGTCGTCCCCACCTTCCTCCGGTTTAACACCGGCAGTCCCGTTAGAGTCCCCGGCATGACCCGATGGTAACTAACGGCAAGGGTTTCGCTCGTTAAAGGACTTAACCCGACATCTCACGACACGAGCTGACGACAGCCATGCAGCACCTGTGCAAGTTTCACCCTTGCGGGTAGCCCACTCCCTTTCAGGAAGGGCATCCAAGCATGTCAAACCCAGGTAAGGTTCTGCGCGTTGCTTCGAATTGATCCACATGCTCCACCGCTTGTGTGAGCCCCCGTCAATTCCTTTGAGTTTTAGCCTTGCGACCGTACTCCCCAGGCGGTCTACTTAACACTTTCGCTTCAGCCGAGACGGTGTCAGAACCGCCTCAACCTAGTAGACATTGTTTAGGGCGTGGACTACCGGGGTATCTAATCCCGTTCGCTCCCCACGCTTTCGTGTATCAGCGTCAGTTCAGGCCCAGTGCACCGTCTTCACCTCTGGCATTCCTCTTGATATCTACGCATTCCACCGCTCCACCAAGAGTTCTATGCACCCCTGCCTGCCTCAAGAAAAGCAGTACATCAAGCATTTCCCCGGTTAAGCCGGGGGATTTCACAAGATGCTTACTTTCCCGCCTACACACGCTTTAAGCCCAGTAACACCGAATAACGCTTGCCACCTTCGTCTTACCGCGGCTGCTGGCACGAAGTTAGCCGTGACTTCCTTTGGAGTCGATCAATCCGCCCGAAAGCGGACTTTCTTACCCCTGACAGTGGTTTACATCCCGAAGGACTTCCTCCCACACGCGGCGTCGCTGCGTCAGGCTTTCGCCCATTGCGCAATATTCGTTACTGCAGCCCTCCGTGGAGGTCCGGGCAGTGTCTCAGTCCCGATGAGGCGGGCCGACCTCTCAGCCCCGCTACCCGTCATCGCCTTGGTGGGCCGTTACCTCACCAACAAGCTGATAGGAAATAGGCCGCTCCTGTGCAGATAAATCTTTGATAATCTGTCCGCCGACAAACTATATTATTCGGTATTACCGTCCCTTTCGAGACGCTGTCCCGAAGCACAGGGTACGTTACCTGTTTATTACGCACCCTTTCGCCACTAACTATCCTCTCGATTGCTCAATTGGATAATTCGTTCGACTTGCATGTCTTAGCCACGCCGCCAGCGTTCATTCTGAGCCAGGATCAAACCCTTCGAATTTATTCGTCGAACCCCGGCTTTCGCCGGGAATTTCGTCGAGAAAAGGCTCAACACTTTGGCATACGCACCGAAAGTGCTGATTTACTGATTCTTTATCATTTAAGCTGCTGCAACAAGCGTATTCGTTGCAGTGCCGCACTTTCGCTGCTTTTTTTGGCTTAACTGTTAACTTGTCAAAGAGCTCTGAAGATTAAGTGGGCGGCCAAGTCAATACCAAACAAGTCTTAACTTGTCCGCCTCCAAACACGTTATCATACCGCCAAACACTATTGCTCGTCAAGAGGACAAAATAAAAAAATAAATTTTTTTTTCACCCCCTCCTGAACCCCAAAAAACCCGCTTTTCCCACACTTTTCCTGCCATTTATTTTTACGCCATTCAATGCTTCCTTGTTCGATTGTGTTTGCGCCTAATTACTCCTGTAAGGAAGCGGTATCGGTCCGATATGTTCTACAGGTCAGACCTGCCCGCCCCTTATTCTATTCGAACCGCCCATAATCTTCAACGTCAATCCCACCAGCGCCCCGCCAAATGCCCTTAATTTATCTCACAGGGTTTATCCTGCCTCCCCCTGCATATCGTAGGCAGGGAACACAGAATCCAAAAATTTAGCCCCTCAATTTATTGAGGGGTTACTTCTAAATCCAACACCCAAAATTATACCTCCATTTTTCTTTTGTTTTTCTTCATACCGGCTTATAATTGCATTAAGTCAGAACACAAAAATTTATGGTGAGCCTGTCGAACCAATGGAAACTGCCGATATGAAATACTCGCAGGTAAAACTTAAATAAAAACTTGTTGCTTAGCGTCGAAAATAAAAAATTAAAAAAATTGACAAAAGTGCCGATTTTGTGATATTAATAAAAACCAAAAGCAATATTTTTCGTATTTTTGATAGATTCCTAATTAATTCACTAGCTAAAAGAGATTTGACTAACACAAATTTACAAGTTACTCTTTAATTATGACACAAAAAACTAGTAATTTCCCAGAATATGCTAAACCACCTGTTACCGAAGTTGTAATTGGCGTTCAATTCAACACCATAGAAGCATTTACCGCTGTTCATCCTGGTCTTTATTGGCAAAGAGTAAGGAATAGTTATCCTAAGGTCAATATCCAACCGCCACTAAGCCCCGTGCTGGAACTTTTCGGCGACGAGAAGCCCACGGTTAAGGCAAAACTGTCATCAATTCCTCCGCTACCTAGATGTTGGTTTCTGGATGACTCTCAGAACCGTCTAGTTCAAATCCAACCAGATCGCTTTCTTCACAATTGGAAAAAAGTTACCGGCCAAGAAGAATATCCTCGATATGAAGCAATTCGCGAAGACTTCAAAAAGTTATGGAACAATTTCTCCGAATTCGTGGAAGATGAAAAACTAGGCCAAGTAAAAACCAACCAATGGGAACTTACCTATGTGAACTATATCCATCAAAACAGTGGTTGGATCTCTATGAACGACATCCCTAATCTTTTCCCTTGCTGGTCAGGAAAATCATCTGAGGGATATCTCCCTATTCCCGAAAATATCACCTTTAATGTTACATATGCCTTCCCAGAAAAACTTGGTCGCCTTCATATTTCCCTAGAACCTGCTGTTAAGATGCCTGAGGGTACTTCACTTCTCCGATTAACCCTCACCGCCAGAGGAAGGTTGGAATCCTCAGATACCGAAAGCATATTGAAATCCCTTGACATAGGTCACGCGTGGATTGTCTGGGGCTTCACCGACTTTACAACAAGTGAGGCCCACAAAATGTGGAAACGAAAGGAGTTTTCAAAAAATGCCTGACGGGAATATCGGATTATTGGAAGAATGTCCTCCTGCCATTAGCACTGGGATACTTTCCCAAGAAGCCATTCTCAGTTATTTCATGGAACAACTGCAACTTCAGCCGAAAGAGCAAAAATTACCTGAACCTACCGAATGGATTCCGGTTGAAGATCCAACGTCTGATGAGAAGCTTCTCAAAGCGACTACCGAGCCTGCCTGGTTACTTAAGGCCAAATATGACTTAAACCAACTTGCCACACTACCTGAAAACTGGGATTCGTATGGTAGCCCATCTGTCCGCACGGAAATACTTAATAACGCTGAACACTTTTTAAATAACCTTGATGTTGAAAAGATTCCTCCACCTTTTGTAGCACCAGTTTCCGGAGGTGGAATACAATTTGAGTGGTCAAATCAAGACCGTGACCTCGAGGTTGAATTTGTCGAGCCACATATTTTTGGTTACCTCAAAGTGGTTAAGGATCAACCTGTAGAAGAAGGGGAACACTCCGCAAACGATTACAATTCAGCCCGCCAACTACTCAGATGGCTTATGCTTGGCAATCCTTAATATCCTGTTAGAGTACAAAACCTATGAATGTCCCACCCACCTATAATATTAAGCAACTACTCGTTGATGGTAGCGAATCTTTATGGCGAGGAATTCATAAATTTCAAATTAAACCAAATTCTGATGGCACATACCGTCCCTCCTCCGGCGCTTTTAAGAGCACAGATCTTTCGGTTGACATCGCATCCAAAACAACCCCTGAAAAATCTATTAATAACTTTGCTGCATTATCAGGTTTTCTTGCCGAAGTACCAATAAAACTCGGATATCTGGTCATCGAAGATCCAGTGGAAGACAATGACGCCCATGCATTGATCAAAGGCAATATTACAAAAACGAATGCCAAGAAAATTGCCAATTCCTGTGAATGGATCATAGAGCCCAAACCTCCATTTTGATACTTGGGGGAATAATGAGGACAGCCACGAATGGCGGTCCCTTAAGGATGTTTCGGTCTCGTTTTCAACTCAAAATTGGGGATTTTCTTTCTTAAAGAACCGCCATTCAGGACAGCCACCTATTTTTTCTCCGCCGCAGTCCGCCGCGTTTTTTCCTTTGAAATTTCAAATCTTAAATCTTAGATTCCGGGAATATTGGGGACATTCATTTTTTCTCCCCTCGTAGCGCAGCCTGTCCTGCCCTGCGACTCGTCCACCGTAGCCTCGGCGAAGGTGGAAGCCCTGCCGTTTAGGGCAAAGTAGGGAGCCTGTCGAAGGAATCTGTGATTACAATAAACTAAATTTTTTTTGAATTTTCCTTGCACTCCTACCCGATAAACAGTATTATAAATATCGGCCGGGAGAAATCCGGCCAAACTAATCTGAAACACTGAGATTTCAGACGTTTCGCTTCGAACCGGAAGTTTAGAGGTCAAGAAACGGCTGATAGGCTCGGTGGTTCTCATTTATATGGGAACCACCGTAGCCGTTGTGCGATATTTCGCACAATCCGGTGCTCTCCAGCGTATACACGTCTACAGAGAGCATCGCTTAGCCTTCGCGTTCTTGACGGGCTCTTCCGGGCCTGAAGCGAGCGTGATTGCGGCGGTGCTCTTTAATTTTTCCCACCGCTCGCAAAGAAACATATTCGGTGTCAACGGAGATTCTATGTCTACAAAACATTGCTTACAACGCCGCCGGGCTTCACAAGGCCGGCGTTTCATCTTTTTTCCTCTTTCAACCGATGGCCTTTTATCCCTCATCCGCAAGGCCATCGGATTTTTTTGGCATTATTCATGTTTTTTCCTTTTCGATACGCCGGTTCCGACACAACGGTCAGGACTGGCGCTATTTTTCCCGAAACCTGCAAGGTGGCCCGGTTGTGCCATTCGGCGAAGTGGCAACCTTGTTTATTCATGTTTTTCCCTTTCTAAGCGGCGGCGGGGTCACTCCACCCCGCCCCCGCTATTTTTTTAAACCATCTCCCACCAATTTTACTAATCAATCATCAACATCGTTTCGGCCAGCAGCAAACTTGTTCGCAGGCAATTCGATTGTTTTATATCGTAATTGCCGGTGGACGCAGGCAGGGCTTTCGCAGATGTTCACATCGAGAAAAGGCCTGTCGAAGTACACCCTGCTGGCCGAAACAAATCCGTGTTAATCCGTGTCTAAAAAAAGCAGTGTTAATCTGTGTCATCTGTGGCTCATTTTTCAATCAAACGTGCAGGGGGGTAATAAAAAAAATCCCAAAAATCGCAAAAAATTTTCAAATCCCCTTACTCCTTATCCCATAACAACTTATCTCTTTTTTGCCTGCCCTTCGTAGCCCGCAGGGCGAAGTAGGGTCAACCCAAACACGCATCTCCGCCCAATTATAGAAAGACACTACGTCTCGATGTTATATGAAACAAAATTTAATGAAAACAAAAATTTATCCGCTGCTCCGTTTGGCGGAAATCCGTGAAACTTGTCCGCCATAGCTTTATGCGAAGGCGGAATCCGTGTCAATCCGTGGTTAATTTTGACTCTAACTAATTATGGCACAAGAGCTTAAAACAAAATCAACCCCGGCAATTCAGCACAATTCAAGCAATTTGGCGCACCATTGGCGCTATTTCGAGAGTGATTCGAGACAATTCGAGAGCAATTCAAGAGCAATTCGAGACAATTGGCGCTATGGCGCCAGCCATCGCCAAATTCAGCCCATCTTGCCAAAAACCACCCTCAAACCCCCCGCCCATTTTGCCGATTCACCTAAAATATCTTACCCACATTATCGGACTAAATACCCAAAAACATCAATTTCGGCAAATCACGCAAAATAGTTAACCCCCTAAATCCTCTATCGAAGCCTATTCTGTCTCAAATTTCCTCACCGGCTCAAAAATCTTAAACGTATTTTTCCCCGCCTGCTTCGCTTTATACAACGCCTGGTCGGACCTGCTCGTAATATCTTCCGGGCTGACATCTGAATCGTACTGCCCCAGCCCAACGCTGATGGATAATGCTACTTCTTTTTTCTTCAGTATTATTGGAGAACCTGCGACCGCATTGACCATACGCTCAGCAACAACAACCGCATCTGACAATGGCGTATTAGGCAGAATAATAGCGAATTCATCTCCGCCGTACCGTGCCGCTATATCGATTTGCCGAATGCACTCCTTAATCTTTCTGCTGACCTCTTTTATGGCCCTGTCGCCCTCACGATGGCCGTAAGTGTCGTTTATTTCCTTAAGGTTATCGATATCAACCATTATGACCGATATTTGCCCGCCGTACCGTCTTGAGCGCCACAATTCCCTCTCCAGCATTTCGTAGAATGTCTTATGATTCGCCAGGCCGGTCAAGCCATCTGTCACTGCCTGCCGCTGTGTTTTCTCAAAAAGTTTTATGTTGCCTATAGATGCCCCGACTAATTGGCTGAAAAGCTCAATCAGCGTAATATCTTCCTGGCTGAAGCCATCGCCGCTCATCTTGTCCGCCAGATTGAGCACCCCCACCACCCTGTCATGGCAAACCAGCGGAGCAATCGCACAGCTTTTTGTGCTGTAATTTTCTGCAAAGACCCTCTGCGATTTTCGTATTACCGGCTTTTTGTGGGCATCCATATCGCCGACCAGCAGCAGTTCCCTGCTTTTAACAGCCATAACCATCGGCGATGGCGGGTTTTGACTGAGAGAAACTATTTTGTTTATGAGAAAGGGGTGATTGTACTTTTGCAGCCGCAAAATGTGGCTCGTGTCATCAAGTATATACAGCGAAGCGAACCTCGCCCCGACCATTTCAGGGACGTCTTTGACGCAAACCGTTGCTATTCGTTCAATATCGAGACAATTTATCTGGCGGGCCAACGGTGTAATTCGTTCCAGCAACGACACTTGCCAGCCAAGCTCTTTATCCGCACCATTAGGTTTTTCGCCGCTATCAATCATACTTTTAAAAAACAAGGTCTAATCTTCAATGTCCTATAATTGCCGCACCACGTTTCCAAACACGCCAGCAGCATCTTTAATAACTACAAAGACTTGCTGTTTTGGACTATCCTTCTATCGGATATTTTTATGACTGTATAAAGCAAAAAGAATTCTGGGTCCGCCTTTGGCGGATAAATTTTGAGTTTTTGGTTGTGAGTTTATTGAAGTATGGAACGGTGTAAATCGATTATCCATACGGTGTCGGGGCCGGGAAAGCGTCAATGAAAACGCAGAACTTAGTGTGGCAAGATGGGCGGGATTTAACGATTGTAGGGACTGGAAAAAGTGTGAAAAAGTGAGAAAAAATGCGAAAAATTTGGAAAAAATGCGAAAAATGTGTGCGAAATTGCGAGAAATAGTATCGTTTTGGTGAATTTTGTAGCGTTTTGGTGACACTTTACAGGAAGTAAAAAAGTTCGCAAAAAAAGTCTGATTTTAGCCGGTGCTGGTATGAGATTTGCGTATGAAGGGTGAAAAAGTTTTGAGTTGGAATGGTGGTCATGGGTAAATTGGTAGTTTGAATCACAATCTTTCCCCTGCTTTTTCGTTCAGTTCAGAAAATATTATAACACAAAAGCGGAGAAAAGTCAAAAGAAAAATGGCCACAGAGGGGACTGGAAGATTGTCGATTGCCGAATATCGATTGTCGATTTGAATCAACGACCAATTTTACCACAGAGTTCACAGAGAACACAGAGGTATTAAATCCAGAATTAGCCACAGATGACACAGATTAACACTGCTTTTTTTAGACACAGGATTAACACGGATTTGTTTCGGCCAGCAGGGTGTACTTCGGCAGGTC
>Ga0315284_10011639_pt1 | contig 12539 bp, 12 predicted proteins | sample YL17G09_16_MG_FD_203696 | JGI IMG/M metagenome (GOLD analysis project Ga0315284, IMG submission 203696) | Sediment microbial communities from Yellowstone Lake, YNP, Wyoming, USA - YL17G09_16 | ecosystem: Environmental > Aquatic > Freshwater > Lake > Sediment | place: USA: Wyoming | collected... | reverse complement strand
TTTGCCAGCACGTAGTCGCGAATCTGATCGCCCAGGTACCCGACGACGATCGTTGCCTCCTTGAAACCGTCCTCAATGATCTTGTCGAGTATGTGACCGATGATCGGCTTGCCGGCCACATTGAGAAGGACTTTGGGGAGCGTGTACGTGTGGGGACGAAGCCGACTGCCCACACCGGCAACAGGGATTATTGCACGCATGAAAAGTGCCGAGGAAAATGAAGGAGACCAAGCATCACGTGTCGCGACAAAATGTACGTAAGAAATGGATGAGAATCAAGAAACTGCGAGGAGGGCTCCTACGCCGCCTGCCGCAGCTACAAGCACGATGCTTGAGACGTCCCAGAAGTAAAGGGCGGCCACGGATCCTACTGCAATCAGCGCGGTCGGCCATCCGGTGACTGCGCCCTCGCCCATCAGAACTGCAACGCCGGCGATAGCACCAACCGCCGCGGCATTCGCTCCAGTCATGAAGCCACGCACAATCTCGTTCGTCCGATACTTGGAAACCAGCGGCGCAAGTAGAATGGTGATGAGATACACCGGTGCGAAGACTGAGACTGTGCTAACCAGCGCTCCCGGGAAACCGGCGACCATGTAACCGACAAAGCTCGACGTAATAACCACCGGGCCGGGAGTAATCTGACCTGCAGCAACTCCGTCCAGAAACTGCCGCGTGGTAAGCCAACCGTAGTCGTCGACGACGGCCTTCTGCATGAAAGCGACGATCACGTACCCGCTTCCAAAAGTCAGAGCGCCTGCTTTGAAGAAAAACCACCCGAGCTTCACAAGCAGCGATCCGAAGCTCTCAGAGAGCTTTTGAAAGAAGAGCGTAGCGGCGGCAGTCAACGGTATCACTCCCAAACAGGCTATCCCGAAATGGCGGCGAATCGCCAAGAGCATGCCGACTAATCCCGCCCCAATAATGAGGAAAGAGAGGTCGACATGCAGGAAAATGGCGGTGAGGAAAGCCAACACCGCAATGAGATAGTGCAGCCAGCCTCGCAGCATTCCGTGTCCGAGTTTTGCTGCCGCATGGGCAACCAGTGCGACAACAGCCGGAGCGATTCCGTAGAGGATGCCGCTCAGCAGCTTCAGTTCCCCATAGGTACGGTATAAGACGGCAAGCCCGACAACAAGAAGAAATGGGACGAAGATGAAGGCAAGGAGAGAGAGCGTGGCGCCCAGGATGCCGTATCTGCCGTAGCCCAGATACATTGCAAGTTGCGGGGCGACGGGGCCAGGAGCGATCTGACTGAACGCGAATCCCTCCTCGTACTCAGAAGCCGAGAACCATTTTCTCCCCTCGACGAGGTCGTTCCTCATCATCGCCACGAGGGCGTATGCTCCACCGAAGCCGGTAGCGCCGAGGCGGAAGAAGTATCCGGTTAGTTGCCAGAGAGTTGGTTGCATCGATGACGCAGCGGGTCGGTCATTTGCTCGGAATGGCGATCAAAGCTACGGTGATTTTTCCTGACAGTCAAGCGTTTTCGCCGAAGGCGCCGCTCAGCGGTAGCTTGCCCTAAATTTCTGAGGCATTATAGATGGAGCGCCTACAAATACTTGACCTTTTCAGAGATATCCTTTATCTTCTTAGGGACTTTTAAAATCTACCTCACTTCCTTCAAGTGACAATGACCAACTCCTTCGCACTCGACGACATCGACGTCAGTATCCTGGAGATTCTCCAAAAGAACGGAAGGACCCGCCGCAGCGAATTAGCCGAGGCAGTCGGCCTAAGCATTCCATCTGTTAGCGAACGCCTCCGAAAGCTCGAGGAACAAGGCATCATCACAGGCTACTGCGCCTTGGTGGATCCGAAGAGCGTCGGCAAAGATATCACGGCGTTCGTACTTGTTACTGTTGATTCCTCGAAGCACTACCAAGCATTCGTAGAGCATGCACGTTCGTGCGACGACATACTGGAAGCTCACGCGATCACCGGTGAAGGAACCCATATGCTGAAGGTGCGTACGGAAAATACCGCAAGTCTCGAAAAACTGCTGGCCAAGATCCAAGCTTGGAACGGCATCACTCGTACAACGACCAGTCTGGTACTCTCCAGCCCCAAGGAGGTTACTCGGGTCCGAATCCAGAAAACGAAATAGCGGTTCGTTCACATATCGTTCAACCAGAACAATGAATGACATAATGAACAAGAATCCAAAGCCCATTTCCAGCTACTTTGGGGAGAATCTTTTCGATGCCGAGAAGATGATGCGGGTGCTTCCCCAACATGCTTACGAACGGCTAAAGAATGTCATCGAACACGGCGGCCAACTCGACCTGGAGACGGCCAACATCGTTGCCTTGGCCATGAAAGACTGGGCGCTCGGCAAAGGATGCACTCACTACACACATTGGTTCCAGCCGATGACGGGATTCACAGCGGAGAAACACGATTCTTTCATCGCCCATGGCAACAACGGCAAGGTTGTCGAATCCTTCTCGGGCAGACAGCTTACCCAGGGTGAACCAGATGCTTCATCCTTCCCATCAGGAGGAATCAGGGCAACTTTCGAAGCACGCGGCTACACGATCTGGGATCCCACTAGTCCTGCATTTGTACTCGAGTATCCGCAAGGCAACACGCTGTGCATCCCCAGCATCTTCGTCTCGTACACCGGCGAGACTCTAGACAAGAAAGCCCCCCTTCTTCGCTCCATTCAAGCGCTCAACAAAGCTGCTCTTGGTATTCTCAAGTTCTTCAACAATTCAGCGACGAGGGTGTTCGCCACGCTGGGGGTCGAACAGGAATACTTCCTGATTGATCGATCATACTATCTGAAGAGGCCGGATCTGTTTCAGACTGGGAGAACATTGTTTGGGAACGCGCCGGCGAAACATCAGCAGCTCGAGGACCAGTACTTCGGGAACATTCCGGAGCGGGCCTTTGCCTTCATGACCGAAATCGAGCAGGAAGCGTACAAACACGGCATTCCGCTCAAGACGCGCCACAACGAAGTGGCACCCAATCAGTTCGAAGCTGCCCCCGTGTTCGAGGATGTCAACATCGCTGTCGATCACAACCAGATCTTGATGGATATGATGGACCGCGTTGCGAGACGCCATGGGTTGACGGTTCTCTTCCACGAGAAACCCTTTGCCCATATCAACGGCAGCGGGAAGCACTGCAACTGGTCACTCGCAACGGATAAAGGTGAGAATCTTCTCGACCCCGGGAAGACGCCTCAGTCGAACCTGCAGTTCTTGATCTTTCTTGTATCCACCATCAAGGCCGTCCACGACCATTCTCGAGTTCTCCGCGCCGCAGTAGCGTCGTGCGCAAACGACTTCCGATTGGGTGCGAACGAGGCTCCCCCGGCTATCATTTCTGTTTTCGTCGGAGGCCTTCTAACAAAAGTTCTCGAAGATCTCGCCGGACGGCGCATCACGCCCGACACGGACGAGGCGTGGATATCCGTCGGCATCGACAAGATTCCACAAATACCGAAGGACAACACCGACCGCAACCGCACCTCGCCATTCGCGTTCACCGGCAACAAGTTCGAGTTTCGCGCTGTCGGAGCCTCGGCCACGCCATCCACAGCCGTCACCGTTCTCAACACGGCGGTTGCGGATGCGTTGACCGAGGCGAGAGAGAATATCGGGCGACTGCTGGCAAAGGGGAAGGACTTCAATACTGCTGCGGTGACTGTGCTGCGAAGGATGATCAACGATTCCAAGAAGGTTCTTTTCGAGGGGGACAATTATTCAAAAGGGTGGGAACGAGAAGCGGCACAACGAGGGCTTCCAAACGTCGAGACAACACCGGAAGCACTGGACGCTTTGTTTGACAAGGACGCACTACAGCTATTCACCAAGCATGCAGTCCATACCGAGCGTGAGATACATGCGCAGTACCATATCGAAATGGAAAACTACATCAAGCAAGTGGATATCGAGGCGCGCATAACGCGCGACATGGCGCTGACCATGATTCTACCGGCAGGCGTGAAGTACATGAACAACCTTACTTCATGTGCCGACGGCTTGCGACAGTCTCTAGGAGGCAAACACCGAACTGTGAAATCCATTTTAGCACTGTTGGGCAACGTCGCGGCGCTGGTTGACGAGCTTCGAAAAGAGTTGCGCGGTCTTGAGGTCCTGCTCACAACTGCCAGATCGAAGAAAGACCTCAGAGCCAGGGCGCTGGCATTTGTGGACGCCAAGACACAGTGCGAGAACGTCAGGAAGGTGGTAGATTCATTAGAAGAGATTGTCCCAGACGAGCATTGGCCCGTCCCGAAATACCGGGACATTTTGCTGACGCTGTGAGGTCTTGCTTCTTCTCGAAAGCCAAACCCCGCCAGAGACGACGGGGTTTCTTGTTTCGCTCCTAAGAGTCTTTTCTTGGCATTCTGATCAGGACTAGCCACTCACATGTGCGCACATTTGCCTCCAGATAGGGAATTTGGTAAATTGTTTCTGGCTTGATGAAAATGGCCCCTCTGATACTCCTTCTGGGGCGGGGAAGCCATTCTGGCCCCATATGTTCGAAAACGCCCACGAGCACTTCGTGCGAGTGGATGCAGTTTTCAGAATCCCGCCGCAGGCGGGACTAAGCTCTCAGCGGCAGGGTACTATATGAACGGTTCGGCCCCGTAGCTCAATTGGACAGAGCAACGGCCTTCTAAGCCGTAGGTTCCCAGTTCGATTCTGGGCGGGGTCACTGGAAAGCGTTCCCAGCCGGAGACTGATCCCAACTGGACCGATGGCTGACGCCTTCGGCGGAGATGCGCGGTCACGTGCACACGGCAGCCTTCTGACGGCTGCATTTTTTTGGCGTCATGCAAGCGAAAGTCCCATTCGGAATCATGCGATGTCTCATTGCGGCGGAGTGACGGCGAGTGAGCGCTGGTAAGTTTGCGGGAACACAACGGGAAGCTGTTGCCCATCTCGCGACAAGCCGTCCGAGAGTGCTGGGGTGGTGGCGGAGTGCGGCGCTGCTTGACGGAGACTGGGGGACAAGCATCGCCTACGTTCTGGGCATCGGGTTTGCGCTAGCAGGATACAGCAGCTTCTGGCACCTGATGCTCATGCTGGGATTGACGTCGCTGGTGGCGTTCAACTACATTACCATCTGCAGGCTCTATCCAACCGGCGGAGGGGTTTACAGTTCTGTTCATCATCGTTCTCCAAACGTGGCCGTAATCGGTGCTCTGCTGCTCGGCGCAGACTACGTAATCACAATCTCTCTTTCGGTTTTCGAGGCGGGGCACTACTTCGGGATTCCGTCTCCTACAATCTGGGCCATCACTCTGATTGCAGCCGTCGGCGCGTTGAATTGGTTCGGGCCCAAGCATAGCAGCGGGCTTGCCATCATCATCTCCCTTCTAACCATCGGTACGCTTGCTGTTATTATCATCGTGTCAGCTCCAACCGCACTGGCGTCCGCAGCCGTGCAGCCTACATCCGGCGGATTCTTCAAGAACTGGGGAATCTTCGTCGGCATTATCTTGAGCATCTCGGGGATTGAGGCGGTTTCCAACATGACCGGCCTGATGAAACACCCAGGAGCCGACTCGAAGAAGGCCATCTTCGCTGTGCTCGCGAAAGTGATCATTGCGACTGTCTTCCTCGCCCTTGCGATGCACGCCGTTCCGAACATTTCAGGCCATACGGAGGATATGGTCAGGTTCCTCGGTGAACACTATGTCGGCGACTGGTTTGGCTGGATCGTCGCACTCTCGCTCGGCGTGCTGCTGCTCTCGGCTGGAAACACTGCGCTGAATGACCTTGTTTCGATCCAGTTCTTGATGTCGGTGGATGGTGAGCTTCCCGCTCCGCTCCGAAGGCTGAACCGCCATGGCGTCCCAATCATCCCCCTCGTTCTCAGCACGGCGGCTCCAATCACAGTGCTGATATTCGTTCACGATGTCATCACGCTTGCTCAGCTGTACGCCATCGGCGTCGTCGGAGCCATTTTGATCAACGTTGGCTCAACAGCGACGGACAAATCGCTTAACCTTCCGAGGTCGACGCGAAACCTAATGTTGATCTCTGCCGCCATCTTGTTTCTTGTTGAGATCTCGATTGCGTTTGGAAAGCCGAAGGCGACCCTATTTGCGGGTATCGTTCTCGCGATTGGTCTCGCAGCCCGGCAGGTTGCGAAGTTGCGAAAAGCAGCCCGAGCCCCACAGGCTACCCCTATGCTGGAGCTTGGAACCCATCGTACTCGGGTTAGGCATCCCGCACCAGGAATGCGATTTCTTGTCGCAATGAAAGACCGCTCCGATCGGCTTCTTCGGTTCGCGATCGAGGAAGCCCAGGCGCGCAAAGCGTTGCTAATTGTGCTGCGAGTCAAAGAGATTGCCATAAGCGCACTACCAGAAAGACTTGAACTGCGACTTGATGCCGCAGACGAATGGATCGAGGACCAGTGCCTCAACGCGGACATCGACTACCAGATCATTTGCATTCCCAGTAATGAGGCCGGCTACACAATAGCCGAGCAAGCCGCGATCTTGGGTGCCGAGCGGGTCATACTCGGCACGACGCGACGCAGTCTGCTCGAGAAGGTCCTGAAGGGAAACGTGCTGCGATCCGTAGGCTCTTTGCTCCCGGAGGAAGTTCAACTGGTGATCTTCGGCGGTTGAATGCACCACAAACCTTGATTCTGGCCCCTTTTTTTCGTAGAATGCAGTTGTTCAAAACACGGTGACCATAGTTCAGTTGGTTAGAACGCCAGGTTGTGGCCCTGGAGGTCGAGGGTTCAAGTCCCTCTGGTCACCCAAAGGCAATGCAAAAGGAAAGATGAAAAAGTAGAAAAGCTCTGCGCTCGCCCTCCATTTTTCCTTTTGAATTTTCCCTTCTTCGCCCCCATCGTCTAGAGGCCTAGGACACGAGCTTTTCAAGCTTGGAACACCAGTTCGAATCTGGTTGGGGGCACACTTTATTCTGTCCCGACAAAAGCCGTCGGGATTCTGAATTCGGCGGTCACGACAAAAATCGTCGTGAGCCGAATTCGAAGTTGGGGGGGCACAAAACGTTTGAGGTGGGTAAGTGTAAGATTGGAGGATTGAAGAGCCAACTCAGGAATGGGTTGGCTTCGAAGTTTTCGGATCCAGGACTGGACTACGGTGTGGCCTCGTGGCGTGGCCCGTGGGTGGCAGGCCTGGCGCAAACCCTGATTCTTTGACATTCTTGGCTTTTTTCTCTATATTTTTTCGACTTTGCCAGTGGAATGGGTTGATGTCAACTGAAGGCGTTCATCACCGCTCTGAGAAGCAACGATATACTATCGTCGTTCTTCCTGCGGCGGAGACAGCCTCCCCTAAGCGGATTACTGTAAGCAAGTTGGGCATTGCTGCGGTGGCTGTGGGGGCTTTCTTGGTCGTCGCAGCAATTCTGCTGGGCGTCTTGATCTACACGCCGCTTGGTGTGTACGTTCCGATCTCGGATCCAGAGCTTGAGAACCGGTACCGGAAGCAGATAGTCGGAGTACAAGAACGGCTGGAGCAACTTTCTGGTCAGGTTTTTGCGTTGAGGGAGTACAATGAACGACTGCGGAGGGCGCTGGGTGAGCCGCGAACGTCGGTCGATACACCGGCGTCTTCTCAGCGAGTGATCGCCGAGCGTCGAGAGCCGCAGCGACGTTCCGAGCTGCCGCCAGCCAAGGAACCGCTGGAGAGCATGCCCAACTTCAGACCTGCACAGCCGAGCGTTGTCCAAACAGTGAGGGCTGAATTTCCGATGAGCGTTCCAGCGCGCGGATATCTTATGCAAGGGTATGATCCCGAACGAAGGCACTTCGGGATGGACATCGCTGGAACGGAGGGCAGTGTCATAACGGCAGCGGCAGACGGCGTGGTCATCTTCTCAGGCTGGACGTACGACGACGGCTATATGATCATGATAGGGCACGGCAGCGGCTACCAGACGTCGTACAAGCATAACGAGGCGCTGCTGAAAGAGATCGGAGCGCGTGTGCGCCGTGGTGAACCGATCGCACTTTTGGGAAGCTCAGGCCGCACAAGCTCGGGTCCGCATCTACATTTTGAAGTATGGAAAGACGCCGTACCGCAGGATCCGAAGGACTACATACTAGCATTCGAATAACCCTACTGCATCCACCAATCTGAAGGTGCAAGTCGTGGCAACGAAGGATGTGACAACAAAAGATTTCAACCTCATCGGTGAGGGAACGACGATTGAGGGGAAAGTGAAGAGCCAGGGAAGCGTCCGCGTCGATGGAAGGATCGTCGGCGAGCTGATTGCACACGAGACCGTCGTTGTAGGGGCGGCGGGAGAGATTGAGGGAAACGTTGCTGCCAAGAACATCACCGTCGGTGGAAAAGTCAAAGGCAGTCTTGCTGCGCAGGAGAAGCTGTTCTTCCAGACCCAAGCGGTCGTCCGCGGCGACATTAACGCCGCAAAACTAGTTGTTGACGAAGGCGCCGTCTTCGATGGTAAGTGTTCGATGACGTCGGACCGTGCTCGGATGGTGAGACCCGAAGACGGCACGCCGAGGCCCGCTCTCGGCGTGGTCGAGCAGAAGCGGTAGGCGTATGTATCTTGCATGGAATCTCCCAATCCATCAACCAAGGGGAAATCTGATGGCGAAGGCGGTTGGCTGGACTCCTTCGGAAAGGCCTACCGCGATGCGGCACCCTACCTGGCTCTGGGAATCCAATTAGCTGCGACGGTTGTGCTTCTGTTCTTTTTCGGTCGCTGGGCTGATGAGCAGTTCAGCACTCGGCCGTGGATGATGTTGATAGGTTTGTTCGTAGGTACTGTTGCAGGGATGATCAACTTTGTCAGGACGATCAATCAGTTAGGAAAACGCCATCAAGACAGGGGCCAGTAGGTGACGAGAATCGATTGGTCGTTTCTAAAGTACGTGCTGTCGGTACTGCTTGGCAGTATCGTTCTTGGATTGTATCCTTTGGGCGCGTACGGAACCCGTGAAGTGCTCGCCGCGGCTGCGGTCGGCGCTGCTCTTACGACGGCAAACATATTCGCAGGGTTCATCACCATCGAGTACACGATCGAGAAGTCGATGACGACATTCTTGAGAGTCGTCGTCGGCGGACTGGGGATCCGGTTGTTCGTGTTGCTGGCAGCGATGGCGGTGTGCATCCGAATGCTGGGCTTTGATGTTGCCGCGTTGACGATTTCGATGTTCTATTTCTATGCGGCGTATCTTATTCTCGAGGTAATGTACATTCAGAAACGAGTACGACATCGTTCTTTGCGCAATGCAGAAACATCTGGCTGACACTCTCGGCGCGGCTGTCCATGTTGCGGGCGTGGTCGATACGGCACACGCTTCCGCCGCGGCTCATGGCGCAGGAAACGGAGACCTTTTCGGTCACCTCTTGGAGCATTTGCACGACTCTCGTGAATTGGACCTCCCGTTTGCCCACATCGAGCTTCCGCATTTCGCGTCTATCGACTTTTTCGGCGTTACGGTCGATCTCTCAATAACGAAGCACCTCGTTTTTCTCTGGCTTGCCGCAGTTCTTCTTCTCACCGCTGCCGTAGCGGCTGCCCGGAAGAATGCCAAATCTGCAGTCCCCAAGGGCATTGGCAATCTCGTGGAAGTGTTTCTAGTGTTCGTCCGCGACGAGATCGTAATTCCAAACATGGGTCAGGCCGGTCTCAAGTACATGCCGTACCTACTGACGACTTTTTTCTTCATCCTGACGATGAACCTCATGGGTCTTATCCCTTACGGTGCATCGTCGACCGGAAATATCAACGTGACAGCTGGGTTGGCGATCATAGCGTTCATCATGATCCAGGCGGCCGCAATTCGCGAGCAAGGACTGGCTCACTATCTCGCTCATCTCACAGGCGGAGTCCACTGGGTGCTGTGGCCGATCATGATCCCGTTGGAGGTCATTGGTCACATAACAAAAGCATTCGCCCTGTGCATGCGTCTTTTCGCCAACATGATGGGCGGACACACAGTAGTCGTGTCGGTGCTTGGGCTGATTTTTCTTTTCGGCGTAGTGTGGATCGCCCCGATCCCGACTTTTTTCGTCGTCGCCATAGATCTTCTCGAAATCTTCGTTGCTTTCCTTCAGGCCTACGTCTTCACCATTCTTACATCTGTCTTCATGGGATTGGGAATGCAATCAGAAAGCCACGGCGGAGAACGTAGTAAAGCGAATCACTGAGCAAGTAACAATATTTAGCTAACATCCAATTAATCGGAGAGAATCCAATGGAAGCAAACGCACTCGGATATCTTGCAGCAGGACTTGGGGCTGGTTTGACGGTATTTGGCGCCGCACTCGGGATCGGAAAGCTTGCCGCTTCGGCTGTTGAAGCAAGCGCTCGCCAACCCGAGGCCGCGGGTCTCATTCGTACCTCGATGTTGATCGCTGCTGCTCTCATAGAAGGCGTCACCTTTTTTGCGCTCGCGATTTGCATCATTCTTGCAACGAAATAACGAATATTCCCCTACGAGAAAAACTCCCATGTTAGAGATCAACCCCGGATTGATGATCTGGACGATCATCACGTTCGTCATTCTTCTGTTTCTGCTGAAGCGTCTGGCCTGGAAACCCTTGATGAACGCACTGACGAGCCGCGAAGACAAGATCCGCGAGGCGCTCGAGGAGGCGGAGGATGCCCGCCATGAGGCGCAGCAGTTGATTGAGGAGAATCAGAAGCAAATGGCGAATGCGCACGCAGAGTTCCAGCGGATGATGCGGGAAGCCCGTGAGGAATCCGAGAAGCTGCGTGAACGGCGCAAGCAGGAAGCCGAGACTGAGGCGCGAAAGATCATCGACCAAGGAAAGATGGAGATCGAGCGCGAGAAAGAGTCGGCGCTCGCCGAGCTGCGAGGGGAAGTCGCCGATCTTGCTGTTCTGGCAGCCGGCAGAATCCTGGACGAATCGATCGACAAGTCGAAGCACCAGAAGATTATCGACGAGGTTCTGCAGGACATGCCGAAGAATTGAAGGGCTGACGGATGGGCGACATCAGAGCAGCGTCGCGGTACGCACGCGCCTTCCTCGACCTCGCTGAAGAGAGGAAGAAGATTGATGAAGCGACACGCGACTTCGAGCACATCGAAGCGCTACTGCGCTCTTCACGCGACTTCGTGCTCTTCCTCAGAAGCCCGATCATCAACAAGGAGAAGAAGAAGGGCATTCTAGCCGAGCTTCTCAAAGGAAAGGTCGGCGAGTTGACCCATAGGTTGGTTGAAATGCTCTGTGCAAAAGGCCGCGAGATGCTGTTGCCCGACATTATCAAGCAGTTCTACGAGTTGCGCGACAGGCGGCTGGGCATTCTTCATGCGGTTGTTCGCACGGCTGCGCCTTTTCGAAAAGAACAAGAGGAACGACTGATGCACCGGCTGGAACAGCTGACGAAGAAGCGCGTACAGCTGGAGTTTGCTGTTGACCCGACGCTCAAAGGCGGCTTCCGCGTGCAAATCGACGACACGGTCTGGGACGGGACGGTTGCCCACCAGTTGCAGATCCTTCGCAAACGATTCGCAGAGGGAGCGACTGCGTGATGCAGCCACATGCCTGGACAAAACGACACTACGAATGTAATCAAGAAGGGTTCTGACGATGGCAGAAGTTCGACCAGATGAAGTCTCGGCAATACTCCGGAAGCAGCTTTCGGGCTTCGAGAAGGAAGTCGACGTGTATGATGTCGGCACGGTGCTGCAGGTCGGTGACGGCATCGCGCGTGTCTACGGCCTGAGCAAGACGATGGCAAGCGAGTTGGTTGAGTTTCCGAACGGCGTATTCGGCATGGCGTTGAATCTCGAAGAAGACAATGTTGGGTGCGTGCTGTTCGGAGAAAGCTCGCTCATCAAGGAGGGTGATCCGGTGAAGCGCACCGGTCGTGTCGCATCGATGCCAGTCGGCGAAGCGATGCTCGGGCGCGTCATCAACCCTCTGGGCCAGCCGAAGGACGGTCGCGGACCAATAGAAACCGACAAATATCTTCCCATCGAACGTAAAGCGCTTGGCGTTATCCAACGGCAGCCCGTCAAAGAACCGGTGCAAACCGGTCTCAAAGCAATCGACGGCATGATACCGATCGGTCGCGGGCAGCGCGAATTGATCATCGGGGACCGGCAAACGGGAAAGACTGCCATCGCCATCGATACCATCATTAACCAGAAGTACACACACACGGAGCGGGCAAGAGAACGTGGGGTTAAGCCGGTATTCTGCATTTATGCGGCCATCGGCCAGAAAGACTCTACCGTCGCACGAGTGGTAGCCAAACTTGAAGAAGCCGGCGCGATGGAGTACACGACTGTTATTGATGCCACCGCGAGCGATCCAGCGCCGATGCAATTTCTTGCGCCATACTCAGCAGCAACGCTCGGTGAGTTCTTTCGAGACAGCGGTCGCCATGCCGTTGCGATTTATGACGACCTTTCCAAGCACGCACAGGCATACCGACAAACATCGCTGCTGCTCCGGCGGCCTCCGGGGCGTGAAGCATATCCCGGCGATGTTTTCTACGTCCACTCTCGACTTCTAGAACGCGCCTCGAAACTCAGCGAACAGCTTGGCGGTGGCAGTCTAACAGCATTACCCGTCATCGAGACACAGGCCAATG
>Ga0315284_10011638_pt1 | contig 12539 bp, 7 predicted proteins | sample YL17G09_16_MG_FD_203696 | JGI IMG/M metagenome (GOLD analysis project Ga0315284, IMG submission 203696) | Sediment microbial communities from Yellowstone Lake, YNP, Wyoming, USA - YL17G09_16 | ecosystem: Environmental > Aquatic > Freshwater > Lake > Sediment | place: USA: Wyoming | collected... | reverse complement strand
CGCAGCGCGCGGGAGGGAGCTACGCCGCCGGCAGCGAGGCCGCAGCCGCGGCGGCCTCCTCCTCGCTCCGCGCCGCGCGGACCTACGCGCCGCTCAACAACAAGGCGATGGAGCTGCGCAAGCTCTGCAACCACTACTGTCTTAGCTACCCGCACGCACCTGACCCCGGGTGGGACGAGAGCAGGGGAGAGCAGACCCCCGGGTGGTGAGCAGGAAGGCGGCGTTTTTTTCTCCCGTTTTTGGAAGCTCGCTTTTCGTTCTTTTTCGGGAGAGGGGGAAAAAAAGGCTCAACTCTTTCCCCTCGCCCCTCCCCCCCCCTTTTTCCATCCAATAAAATATAACCACAGGAGCTTCGGCGGCGACCTCGTCCGCGAGTGTGGCAAGCTCGCGGCCCTCGACCGCATGCTGGTCAAGCTCCACGCCTCGGGCCACCGCGTCCTCCTCTTTTCGACGATGACGCGGCTGCTGGACCTTCTCGAGCTCTACCTCCGAAACAGGCTCGTGCCCGTCAAGAGGAAGCGCAAAGCGGTCAAAGGAGTCAAAGAAGCAGGGGCGGAGGAGGAGGTCGAGGAAGAGTACACCTCGATGGAGCCCCTGCGACACCTGCGGATCGACGGCAGCACCGCGCTCGAGGACCGCGAGGCGCGCATCAAGGCCTTCAACGCCGCCGGCACCGACGCTGCGCCGGCGCCGTTCATCTTCCTGCTGTCGATCCGCGCGGCGGGCCGCGGCCTGAACCTGCAGTCGGCCGACACCGTCGTCATCTACGACCCGGACCCGAATCCCAAAAATGAGGAGCAGGCGATCGCGCGGTCGCACCGGATCGGGCAGAAGAAGGAGGTACTGGTGCTGCACCTGGAGGCGGTCGCGCCGGCCGACCGAAGCGCCGGCGACGGGAACGCCGGCGGCGGCGGCGGGGACGCCGAGGAAGACGGCGACGCCGGCTTCCCCGAGTCGTCTCCGTCGACCCCGGCGCCCACCACGGGAGCCGGAGGGCGCGCCGGCAGGGGCCACGCCGACTCGGTCGAGACGATCGTGCGCACCGTGATCCAGTCGGCGAAGCAGGCGATGGCCGCAGAGATTGTCGACGCCGGCCGCTTCGACAAGCGCACCTCGAACGACGCGCGGCGCGCGACGCTCGAGGAGCTGCTGAGGGAGACGGCGGCCAAGGGCGGGGCGCCTACAAACTCAGTGCCGTCTCACGCGGAGGTCAACGCGATGCTCGCGAGGTCGCCGGAGGAGAAGAAGCTGTTCGACGAGATGGACGTCGAGTACGACGCGGGGAGGCTGGGGCTGCTGCCGAAGAGCGAGGGCGAGGGCGAGGGCCAGGCCTGGCCAGACTCTTTCCCCCCGATGCGGCCCCCGCCGTTCCTGCGCTACTCGAAGAGGGAAGTTGAGCACGTGGCGCACCTGCAGGCCAACCCGTTCGCCGCGCCGGAGAACCTGCTGGTGCCGCAGCAGAGGCAGGCGGGAGGAGGCGGGGGCGGCGAGGGCGGAGGCGGGGGAGGCCGCAGGGTCACGCGCGGCGGCGGCGTCCGCGTCGCCGGGGCTTACGCCGACGGCGGCGACGACTTCGAAGACGACGATTGGGAGGCCGCTCCTCCTGCTCCGCCTGCTGCTCGCGCGACGCGGTCGCGCTCGAGGGAGCCCTCCGCCGGCGTCGCCGCGAACGCGTCGGCTTCGGCGAGGAGGAAGGGGAGGTCGGCGTCGGCGACGGCGGCCCCGAGCGAAGAAGACGGGAACGACGACGACGACGGAGACGACGACGACGACAGCGCCTTTGAGGAAGGCTCTCGACGCAGGAGCCGCGGGACCAGGGCCTCTTCCCGCGGGCGCTCTGACGCGTACGATACCGAGGAGGAAGCGATCGCTGGTGAGGAGAACCTGCTGCTGAACGACGAAACGGAGGAGGGAGCGGGGGGAGGAGGTGGTGGAGGTGGCGGTGGAGCGTTTGCGCGGCCGCCGCTGCCGCCGAGGAAAAAGTCGAGGACGGGGTCCCCGACGTAGAAGAGTCTCGTTTATTTATTTCCTGTACATTAAGCACGCATTATCATGTCAAATTTCAAGCACTGAATTGTTCTCATTTTTTGGAGCGGGGTAAAGAGAGAGAAAGAAAGAGAGGAAGAGGCGGGGCTGAAAAGGGAAAAAAAAACCGAAGGTGGCTAGTGACGACAGCATCACTTCAAAGCCGTCGCCGGAAAAAAACAAAATTCAATGCGTCTTTCGTTGCCCCCGCTTCCGCCCGCCCAGGGGTCGGTGCTCCAGGTCCCTCGCGCTGTGGATCCCTCCGCGTCTTTTGCCGCTCGCCGCAGCTCGGGAGGCGGAGTCTCGTGCTCCAAGAGCCGGAACGCGGCCAGTGCGATCCTAGCAATGTCGAAGAATGCTCGACTCAGCTCGTCGTCGCTCGTCTGCTCCGCTTCTTCTTCGTCTTCGTCTTCTTCTTCTTCCAGAAGCAACTCGTCCTCTTCTCCTCCTCCCGGCGGCCCAGCAACAGACGCCGCAACAACAACACCAACCTCCCTCACCGACCGCCTCCTCACCGTCTTCGCCACCAAAGACCCTTCCAAGGACTGGCGCAAGCTCATCGGCGGCTCCGCCGAGTGGCCCAAGCTCCGCGCCTCGGTGCTGCAGCGCGCCGACGCCATCGCCGCCGCCGAGAGGGACCCGGCCCAGCGCCTGGCCGCCCGCAGGTTCGCTCGGAAGCTCCGCGCCGTCTCCGATGAGCTCGAGAGCTACGACAAAGAGCTCGAGAGGTATCTGACGGCGCCCGAAGCGGAGTGGGAGCCGATGGTCGCGGCCGGGAGGGCCAGGCTGCCCGTGGCGCTCTTCGAGCACGCCGCCGTCCGGTGCCGCGGCATCCAGCCCGCGGACTCCCCCGCGCGCAGGAGGCTCGTCGAGGCGGTGACCCGCCTGGGAGCGCTCACGACGGCGTTCGACTCCGTGGACTCCGGGTTCGGAGAGGAGGAGAAGCGCGCGATGGCCGACGCGGCCCTCGAGTTCGACGCCCTGCTTAAGGCGGCCGCGTCGCTGCCCGAGGCCGAGAAGCGGATCGACGACCTGGCCGCCTCGGGCCATCTGACGCCCGCCCTCATGCTCACGATGGCCAAGGCCTACGCCGCCGCGAAGGAATCGACCTACACCCGCGACGACGCGAAGGAGGTGATGGTGCACCTGTACACGAAGGCGAAGGCGTCGTTCAACGCGCAGCGGCCCGCGGAGCTGCGGATCCTGAAGCACCTGGTCTGGCTCAAGGGCGAGACGGATCTCCGATCGGCCCTGCGCGAGGCCTTTGAGGAAGACATGTCTTCGGGATCCTCCTCTCCGTCGTCCTCCGCCCCCTCATCTTCGTTGCTGGTCACGGAGGGGAGCGCGGCGGAGCGGGCGCGGGCCAGAGGAGGCCGGTTCGACGCGGCGGGCGATGTCGCGGCGGAGCGCGCGAGGCTCGAGCGGGAGCTCGCCGCGGCGCAGGCCCGCGCCAAAGAAGCCGCGCGCCTCGAGGCCGCGCCCATCGCCAGGGGGGCCGTCGACTACCTGTCAACGACGCCGCCCAAGCTGCTCAAGGCGGTCGAGTCGATTCTGCGAGCCTACGACGAGTCGCTCAACCGCGGCGGCCTCGGCGACCCGGCGGTCATCGGCGCCTCCAAGGGCCAGAGGGCGAGGAGCAAGGCGGCCGCGGGCAAGCTGCAGGCGACGAGTCCCGAGGCGGTCGAGGGCCTCAGGAGGATCAGGGCGATGATTCTGAAGGAGTGGATGTGACTTTAGATTCGTCGGTGAGTGTAAGAAGAAGAGAGATGGAAGAAAAAATGGAGGAGATGGAGAAAATCATTGACGGGGTCGAGGTCATTTTTTTGACGGGAAAAAGAAGAGGGAAAAAACACCTCTCCCTCTCTCTCCTCCGCTTCTCCACCCGCCTGCCATCTAGAAAAGAGTCGCCATCAATCAATCAGTTTTTGCAAGAGAGATAAATAACACGTAAAAAACAAGAGGGGGCTGCCTCTAGGTGTCCTTCTTCTTGTCGCCCTCTCCTTCTCCTTCCTCCTCCTCGACCAGCGCCGCCGATGACGAGCTCTGCCGCGCCCACATCGAAGCGTACAGCCCCCCCAGAGACACCAGCTCCGAGTGCTTGCCAACCTCCACCACGCGCCCCTCCTTCATCACAGCGATCGAGTCGCAGTGCATGACGGTGCTGAGCCTGTGCGCGACGATGAGCATCGTGGGCGGCTTTTGTCTCGTTCTCTTCTCCTGTCCTCCTCCGTCGGCGCCGTTGCCACCGCCGCTCTCGCCGCCGCCGCCGCCCCCGCTCTCGCTGCTCTCGGCGGCGGCAGAGGAAAACGCGCCCCGCAGCGCCCGCTGCACCGCGGCCTCCGTCAGCGCGTCCAGCGCCGAAGTCGACTCGTCCAACAGCATGATCCTCGCCCGCCGCAGAACGGCCCTCGCGAGCGCCACGCGCTGCTTCTCGCCGCCGCTCAGCCGCAGGCCGCGCTCTCCCACCACTGTTTGATAGCCCTTCGGAAACGATAAAATGCTCTCGTGGATCGCGGCGACGCGGGCCGCGGCCTGCACTTCCTCGAAGGTCGCTCCCGGGTTGGCGTACCGCAGGTTGTACTCTATCGTGTCGTTGAACAAGACAGAGTCCTGCGGCGTGACGCTCATGATCGACCGCAGGCTCCGCTGCCTCAGCGAGCGCGCGTCGCGGCCCTCTACGAGGACGGCGCCGCTGTCCGGGTCGACGAACCGGAACGCGAGGCGGAGGAGCGTCGACTTGCCCGACCCCGTGGGCCCGACGATCGCCAGCGAGGTGCCTCCTGGGGCCCTGAGCGAGACGTTTTTCAGCACCGGAGAGGACAAGGAAGAAGAAGGAGCGGCGGAGGAGGCAGGGTTGACCGCTCGCGGAACGACGCGGTCCCACGAGAAGGTGACGTTTTTGAACTCGAGCGAGCCGTCGCCGCCCGGAGGCAAATCGACCGCATCAGGCGCATCCACGACGGTCGGGACCTGCGCCAGCAGCGAGAAGAGGCCGTCAGCGTCGAGCATCTGCTGCATGACCGTCCTGTAGAACGTGCCGAACCAATTCAGAGGAATGGCGAGCTGCGCCATGAGCGAGAGGAAGAGCACGGCATCGCCGACGCGGAGGGTGCCGTTGGCGACGCCGACCGAGCAGACGTAGCTGTTTTTCGTTTCGTTTTTGTTTTTTTCAAAGCAGAGAAAGAGAGAGAGAGAGAGAGAGAGAGAGAAAGAGAGTGAGAGTGCGACGCGAGAAGAAGCGCAAGAAGGAAGGAAGAAAGCAAGAAGAACAAAAAGGTTAAAAAACCAAAACTCACAGCCCGCTCGCGGTGCCTGCGAAGATCACTGTGCTCTGAATCACGTTGAGCGAGTTGAGGCTCGCGAGCAGCTTCATCTCCACCCTCTGGTACTCATCGATCGCCCCGGACAGCCTTGCGACCTCGCGATCCTGCGCGCCAAAATACGAGACGGTCTCCCAAGACAGCAGCGCGTCGGTCGCCCTCGCGGAGCGCACGTTGTCACGCACGTTGAGCTCTTTCCTGTACTTGCCGCGCCTCTCTGTTAAGTAAATCGTCAGCGGGATGTAGGAGGCCAGCGTCACGAACATGATCGCGGCGACCCAGGGCTCGAGGGCCGCGGCGACGTAGACGGCCGCCGCGGCGATGTCGAAGAGTTGGGGGCCGACCTTTTGCAAGAAGAAGATAGAGTTTTTTTTTGAGTTTGAGATTTCGCTTCCGTCAGTTGTTCTTTGTCTTCTTCCTTCTCGTTCTTTCAACTCTCTCTCCCCACCCACCCCACCCCACCCCACCCCCCCCAAAAGCAAAGACCCACCTTAAACAGCACCGTCGACAGCAGGTTCTGGATCGCGGAGCTCCCCCGATCAAGCACCCGCGTCAGCTCGCCCGTCTTGCGCATCAGGTGGTACTGCAGGTCCATCCCCAGGACGTGCGCGAAGGCGTCGACGTTGATCTTCCTCGCGGCGGCCTGCGAGATCGGGATCCACGCGAACTGCCGCGCGTTGTTGAGCAGGCCCATCGACCCGCCGCCGGAGCCGCCCTGGAGGTACAGGGCCGCGAGGTACGCGACGACGGCCGGGACCATGAGCGAGCGGAGCGGCGTCGGGGCCGGCGCCTGGCCGCTGCCCGCGGGGGGGTGCGCCGAGGCGTCCGCCGCGGCGAGGCGGTTGACGAGGTAGGCATAGCTGGCCGGGACGGCGAGGTTGGCGACGCGAGAGAGGACGAGGAGGACGACGCAGGCGGCGGCGCGAGCCTGGAGTTTTTTTTAGATATTATTTTTGGCGAAAAAGCGAAAAAGTCAAAATTCAGAAAAAGGGTTAGCTTTTTTTAATTCCTCTCTGAGAAACTTTCAGTGAAAAACGTCGAAACAGAAAACGTTTCGAGAACTCACCTGATGCCCCGGCTCCTCTGGCCAAACAAACGCGATGGCCACCCCGAGCAGCGATATCCAGCTCCGTGAGGGCCCCTTGGGCGCAGAATAGGGACCCGCGGGGGCCTCGACGTCCGTCCTCGAAGACGAAGGCGCCGCCCCCGAAGAAGCCGAGGAGGAGGGCGCGGGCCCCGTGAGCAGGGCCCTCGTCACGAGCGCGTCCTCCTCCAGGTCGACGGCGCTCAGCCCCCGTTGGGCCTGCGAGACCGCGAAGGCCAGGGCGACGGAGAGCCTCGCGAGCGCGGAGAAGAGAGGGAGACGAGAAGGGGAGCGAGACGTCTCCGAGCCCAGGACGACGGCGATCTCGACGAGGTAGAGCACGGGGGCGAGCCACGCGACGGGCCGCACTCGAGGGGCCCTCCTACAGCTGGCCGCGACGCCGCAGAGCGCTGCCGCGGTGGCCCAGGTGGCCGCGAGGCAGAAGTGGTAGAGCTCGGAGTCCGGGGAGGAGGTCGCGGAGGAGGAGGAGACGAGGTGCGACACGGCGAGCGCGGCGGCGACGGCCGCGGCCAGCGTCCCGGGTGTCGCTCCTCGGGCGGTCGACGCCGACGTCAACGTCGAGTTCGAAGGCAACATCCTTGCCCTGCTACTCATGCCAGCCCTGGGCGACGCCGGCTCGAGGTTCTCGCCCCTCTTCACAAGCCTCGCGCGACGCACGAACAGGAAGACGTTTGCCGCGGCGACGATGAGAGCGACGCTTGCGACGACGGTGAGGGCGACGCAAGAGACCTTGGCGTCGGCGCCGCAAAAGGCGTTTGAATTCGAAGTCTTCCCTCCGGATTCGCCGCTGTGGCGGTGATGGCTGTGATGGCGCTCGTGCCCGTGGCGCGACGCATCGATGGCGAGCGGCATCGACTTGATCGAAAACGACGCGGCGCCGATGGCGTTGTTCATTCTTTGAGATTTTACTACTTCGATTCTGATCATCAGATGGCAATGTTTTTTTTCCTTCCGTTTTGATTGTTTTCGTCCTTCAGGGAGCAGCTCGCTGTTTTTTTACTGTTCTCTCTTCGCTTCACGTCGTCGCTTCTCTCTCGCTGAGCATCGAGGGAAGACCCGCGCCGACCTCCTCTCGAAGCTCCAAACTCAGAGAAGAAGAAGCCGTGCGCGGCGAGCGAAGAGATGGGGGTGCGTCGTCAGGCGACTTGGCAGATGACCTTGTTTTCCCTCTCGTTCTCTCTCTCGCTCTGTTGGAGCAACGAAACGCTCTGCCTCCTCTGCAGCGGAGAAAGGAGACACGCCTCTCTCTGCTGATGCACTGCGATAATCGAAATGCAAATACAACAAGATCGAAGGGAAGCGATGAAAAGGCTTCCCTCTCTTTGATCATCGCCTCTTTCCTCACGACCTCGTTCGAAAACGAAAAAAAACTCTCGCTCTCTCCTCATGCAGGACAACGCCGCCGACCTGGCCCAGCTCGAGGCCACCCTGCGCCAGCCCGACGCCGTCCTCGAGCCGGGCGTCCTAGGGGTGCTCCGTCGCTACGTCGCCGCGGGAGGAGAGCCCCCGAGGGTCGTCGAGGCCCTGGCAGACGGCTACGTGGGCACCGCCCGCTGCGCCTCGCTGGTCGTCGGCTGGAACAGGCTGCTGTCGTCGCTGAGCAGCTCCGCCTCAGCGGCATCCGCTGCCGCCGCCGCCGGCGCCGCTGCCGCTGCCGCGGAGGAGCAGCAGCAGCAGCAGCAGCGAGGCGCCGGGGGCGGGAAGAGGGGAGGGAAGGGAGGCAAGGGCGCTGCTGCTGCCGCCGCAGGAGGAGGAGGAGCGGCGGCGGCAAAGCGAGGGAAGGGGAAGGCGGGAGCGACTGAAGCTGCCGCTGCTGCCGCTTCCAATGCAGCGGCAGCAGCGGCAGCAGCGGCAGCAGCGGCAGCAGCAGCAGAGGCCGCCGCCGCCGCCGCAGACCCCGACGAGGCCTCCTACCTCCGCGACCTCGCCGCGCGCCGCTTCGACCCGGCGGCCTTCTCGGGCGTCTTCTCGCGCGGCGGCGGCGGGCCCCCGCCGTGGCTGCACGGCCTGCTGTCCGACCCCGGGGGCCGCTCGCTCGTCTACCGCCTCAGCTGCGAGCACCGCGGGTGCCTGCTGCTGTCGTACGCGGTGCGCAGGGCGCTGCACGCCGCCGCGGCGTCGCACGGGGCGGGCGCCGCCGACGCGTCGCCGGCCGCGCAGGCCGCCGCGGCCGCCGCCGCCGCCGAGGAGGTCGCCGCCGCCGGTCCCGCCCTCGCTGCTCACTTCTCCGTCTTCAACGCGCTGGTCGTCGCTAGGCTCTCGGGAGTCGCCGCGGCCCCCCCGCGCGTGCTGAGGTCGCTGGCGGCCTCGCTCGCGGCGTCGCTCTGCGGCGCGCAGCACACGTACATCATCGCCGCCGCGCTGCTCTCGCGCCTGGGGCGCAGCAGCAACGCGCTGCGAAGGCGCGCGACTCGGGCTATTGCAGCGAAAGAGAAAGAGAAAGAGAAAGCAGAAGAAGAGAAGAACAGGAAGAAGAAGAGGGGCAGGGAGGACGAGGACGAAGGGGGGGAGGCGAGGCGAGGGAAGCGCGGAGCTGCAGCGGCGGCGTCGGCGGCGTCAGCGGCAGCGGCGAAGGCGAAGAAGGACGAAGCGGAAGCGGAGCCGAAGAGAATCGTCGACCCCGCAGCGACCGAGGCCGCCGCCGCCGCCGCGGCCTCCGCCGTCGCCGGAAGGTACCGCCGCATGGCCCAGGAGCTCGAGGCCGCCGCCGCGGCCGCGCACGGCGCGCCCGTGTGGGAGATGGCCCGGTGGCTGCTGCCGCGGAGGAGGAAGAGGAGGCCGAGCAAGGGAGGGGAGGAGGAGATGGGAGATGGAGACGCCGCCGCCGGCGAGAGCGAGAGCGCGACCGCCGAGGCCGCCGCCTCCGCCGCCTCCGCCGTCGCGGCCCTCGCCGCGGCCCCTCGGGCCTCCGCCGCGGCGGCGTCCGCCGCGGTGGAGCTCGCGAGGATGTATCGGGCGGAGGAGGCCGTCGTGACGGGGGGTGGCTGGGGGGGAGGGAGCGACGAAGAAGAGGGGAGCGCGAGGGGAGGCGGCCTCGGCGGCGGCGGCAACGGCGGGGCGAACGGCAACGGGAGCGCGGCGGCGGCGCCGGCGGCGGCTACCGCCGCCGCCGAGCCTGCCGTGCCCTGGGACCCTGCCTCGGACGCCGCAGCGGCCGCCGCCAGCAGAGGCGAGCCCCGCTCGGGCGAGGCGGGGGGCGCCAGAGGAGGAGCATCGGCGTCGGCGGCGTCGGCGGCGGTGGCAGGGCCTCGAACCTCCTCGTCGTCTTCTCCGATCCCGCCGCTCTCCATCATCCGGCAGCCGGTGGTCTTCGACGCGCTGATTGCGCTGCTGTTCTCTCCCGCCGGTGCGAGGCTGCCGACGATGGCCGTGGCGTCCGGGGTGGACTCGCTGGCGGGAGGGGGCCGAGGGGGTGAGTTTTTTCCCCTTGCATTGTTTTGCGAGCGAGAGTTGGAGAGCGGAGGCGTTTTTGAGAGAGAGGGAACGAGAAATGCTCACCCTCGGTTTTCCCTCCCCCCCCCCCTCTCTCTCTGTCTTTCTTTCTCATCAAACAGGAAAAACCCAAGCGAGCGCCTCCACGCTGGGCCCGCGCGTCCAGAGCCTCAGCGACGCCGCGATCTCGCCCCTCGGCACGACGCCCAGCGGCCACTACGGCCCGATAGGGCTCGTCGGCAGCAGCGGCGGCCAGCGGCACGGCGGCGGAAAAGCGTCTTCCGCCGCCGTCGCGGTCGCCCTGACGGAGGAGCAGGCGGCGCAGGCGCTGGCGCTCCTGGCCGTGGCGGCGGCGGCGATCGACGAGCGGGGCGAGGAGGAGGAGGAGGAGGAGGAGGAGAAAGAGGAAGAGGAGGAGGAGGAGGGTGGTGACGACGAAAATGGCGAGAAGAAGCAGCAGCAGAAGCAACCGAAGAAGCAGCAGCAGCAGCAGCAGCAGCAGCGGAAGAAGAAACCGTCCCTTTCTTCGGCCCCTCTCCTCCTGGACGCCTTCGACGTCCCCTCCGCCGCGGCCTCCCTGCGCGACGCCCGCGCCCTCGCGCTGCGCGCCGCGGCCGGCGGCGTCCGCTCCGACGCCGCCCTCGCGCACGCCGCCGCGGCGGCCTCAGCCTCGGTCGGCGCCGCCGCGGCCGGGGTGCTGCACGCCGCCGCGGTCTGCCTGCAGGACCCGGAGTGGTGGCGGAGCCCTGCCGCGGGGGGGCCCACGCAGGCCGCGGCCTCGGCCTCGGCGTCGGACGCGGGCCTCGAGGCGCTCCCCGCGGCGGCGGCGGCCTGCCCCGCGCTGGCGCTGGCGCTCGCGGCGGCGCTGCCTTCCGCCAGGGCGCTCGGGAGGGGGGCCGCAGCGGTCGTGGGCGGGGCGCTGCGGGCCGCGGGGAACGCGCGGCCGGACGCGTCGAGGGCGCTGGCCGACATCCTGGCGTTCCTTGTGGCTCGGGGCGGGCAGGCGGAGGCAGGGCTGGCCGAGGCGGAAGCTTGGGTGAGATTTGTTTTTCCCCGGGTGCTTTTTGGTCTGCTTTTTTCGAGGTCGAGGGGGGAAAAAAGCTCACTCTTTTCTTCTCTCTCCACCCTCTCTCGTTCCTCTCCTTCTTCCCTTTTTTCTTTCCGTACAAAAAAACAACAAAAACACCAGGCGAGCTCCTCTTCCAACTCCTCGGCCGCCTCGCTCGCGACGACGGCCTTCTTCTTCGGCGGGCGCTCTGCCGTCGCCGCCGCCGACCCGTCGCTCGTGCGCCACTTCCTGCGCAAGCTGCTCGCCGCCGTCTCGCCGCCGCACTCGCCGGAGTTTGTCGGAGCCGTGTCGAGGCTGCTGGTGGTCAGCGGCGTGAAGAAGCGCGGCGCCGGGATGGCGGGAGCCGGAGGCGGCGGCGGCGGCGGCCAGGCGGGCGCGGACCTCGGGGGCATGCTTGCCGCCGACGGGCCCTCGAGGGCGCACCTCCGCGCCTTTGCCCGGGACGTCCTCAAGGGGGGAGGAGGAGGGGGCGCAGCGGGCGGAGGGGCCTCTGCTGCCGCGCCAGGGGCGTCTGCTGGTGCTGGTGCTGCGGCGGCAGCCTCGCTGGGAGCCAAGGAGAGCGCGCTGCTTGCCGAGCTGAGGGACGCGCTGTGAAGTTGTGTGTGTGTGGGTGTAAAAAAAAAAGAGTTTTCTCGATCGAGTCGAGCTATCTCTTTACAACACGCTTTCTTCTTCGACCTTTACTTCCTTCTCCTTCTTCCTTTTTTCAACCAGGTGCGCCGCTCTCCCCCCCTGTTTCGCACCTTCCAGGCGTCGACCGAGGCCTAAGGCTCCCCTCGGCGTTGCTCTCGGGCCTGTGCGAAGAGGTTTTGGTTTGAGTTGTTGTTGCTCGGCTTTGTTTTTTTCGCTTCCTTTCACTCCTCGCCCACCATCGTTCGGCTTGTTCACCGCTTCGAAACAAAACAAAACATAAACCCATCAAGAAGCAGCGAACGTGAGGGCTTCTTCATTTTCTCCACCGAACCTCTCTCAGGGCATAGCAAGTCGAGTCCCGAGCCCCGAGAGAGCGGGGAGAGGGCGGGGGAGAGAGTGGAGGGTTTGAAAGCGAGCGAACGACAACGGAGCGACAACGGAGCGACTTCCGAGAGAAGGACGACGAGACAGCGCCTCATCTATTCTCTCTGTCTCTCTCTCTCTCTCTTTTCCCGAAAACGAAAAACAAAAAACAGATGGTCACCCCTTCGAAAGCCCAGGAGGAGGAAGCTCTCCATAGCAAGCACATTACTGTCGGTGAGGACGAGGGAGAGAGGAATAGAGGAAGAGAGAGAGGGAGAGAGAAGAAGAGGAGAAGGCGAAAGAGGCGTCGCTTCGCCGTGTTTTTGCGTTCTGAGGAGCCTTCGAGCAAAGCGAGCGACGAAATGCGCGAAATGCGCGAAAGGCTACGAAGAAAAAAAAACTCACCTCCCCCCTTCTCACCTCTTCCTCCTCCTCCCACTTCCTCAGGCCGCTGGGTCCAGTACAGCAGCGGCCGCATTACGCGCACGGGCAAGGTCACCCAAGTCCTCAAGACGGAGGAAGAGACTCCCCACCCCCCGAAGGTGAGTCCCCCCCCCCGTTTTTTTTTGCGTTTTTTCCTTTCTTCTCCGTC
>Ga0315284_10011637_pt1 | contig 12539 bp, 25 predicted proteins | sample YL17G09_16_MG_FD_203696 | JGI IMG/M metagenome (GOLD analysis project Ga0315284, IMG submission 203696) | Sediment microbial communities from Yellowstone Lake, YNP, Wyoming, USA - YL17G09_16 | ecosystem: Environmental > Aquatic > Freshwater > Lake > Sediment | place: USA: Wyoming | collected... | reverse complement strand
GAAACAATGAATTGTAGTGTAATACCGTTCGAGTTCGATTACCAAGGCCTTGTGTACGAGAGTGAGTTAACACAAGGAGAATAGAATGTTAGCTAGTTGGACACTAAGTGGTGCTGGTACTATTGTTAAGGAACCTTCGGCTAGGAAGACTAAGAATGGAGAGTTCTATGCCTTCTCTATAAGAAGGAGTAGATCAGTAGGAGGAGGAAACTTCGAAACTGATTTTATGGATTGTGAAATATTCGTACAAGATGGTAGTGAGTGGATGGTATCTGCGAAGGACAAGATTGTGCCTGAATTGAAGAAGGGTGCAGATGTGTTCTTTACCAAGGGAGAACTCATAATCAATAAGTGGGAACAGGATGGGCAGAAGAGGTCAGCTCCGAGACTAAGATTTGATAACTTCTATGCTCTAATGCTAATGAAGAAGAGTGCTCCCGCTGAAGCTGAATCTGCTTCTGAAGTGGACGAAGAAACGGTTCCATTCTAATTAGGAGGTACATCATGGAACATAAGTCTAGCGAGAGTAATAGTAAAATGTCTGTGGTGAAGGCTAGTACTATAGTTTCTCTATTGGTTATAGCTTCACTAGTTGGTTACGTTACTTGTGTAGTTGTTGGACTAGATGGTGCTCCAGATGTGCCTACCAAGATCACAGCTATCATTCCTATAGGTAATTTCTATTGGGTGATAGCTGGACCTGGCCATGGGCCTACTAGTGCAATCCTGTCTAGTATAGGTATCTTCTCCCAATTTATGCTACTATCTCTCATACTCTCTAGAAAAATGACTCCGGTGGAGGAGAGTGAGGAGGAAGCTAATGATTGATCCGGCGGATAAGAATACAGTATACAACCTTGCTAACAACACTATGGTAAGTGTAGGGTTTACGGGTAAAGATATAGAAGGAGTTGTGGGAGCCGACCAAGTTTTATCCAACGTAACTGAGTGGATAAGAAACAACAAGGATATAGTAGTCGAAAAGATATTACCACTATCTCTACTTACGTCTGACCCAGGTGGATTCGTTCTAGGATATGCTGCTGGTCTGTATGCACTCAATAATGAACTCAGAATCAGTAACGAATCGGAACAGGCTAGTATTGAGAGTATGGGAAAGTACAGAAACGCAGTACTCAAGAGAATGATGGAGAAATTGAAGAAGGAATTGGAGGAAGACCATGATCCTAATATTAACACCGAGTGAGGAATGTGTTAATGCTTGTGCTGGGTGTTATTATAGAGGGCGAGCTTCCTATAGGCGCACTGGTCGTAGGATAAGTCTCTTGGAGGCCCCCGTCTATAGTAAGTCGGAGAGTATATCAATACACTAGAACAACTCACCAATTCGGCTGATGAGTTCCCCAGGAACTTCCTATCTGGGTTCTAGTACTACTTCTGATATTGGAAACTACTTGTACGTGGACAAGAGTACCGATGACTACTATACACGTAACGTCATAGTGGCTACACTAAGAACAGATAAGTACGTGGAAGTAGTTACCGTGGCTGATAATATTGGGACCTTAGTTAGTATGATTAGATCTGAGACAAGAGCGCCCGATATGATATCCTTATCTCTGCACAGCTCAGAACCAGTAGCTGAGATTATGAAATTGGAAGGTCTGTTAGGCATAGCGAGATGCCGCCTCATTACGAGGGAGGGAGACTACGACCGTGAGATGATGTCTAGTATCATAGGTAATCCGTTAGTAACCAGGCTAGATAGCATCTACTATGTAATGAAGAAGGGTCGTATTACAACAGATGGTAAGGGATGGTTTATGCATGATGCTATCGTCAGAGGTTACTTACAGAGCTTGTTCGAACTTAGCAAGATGGCTCTTGGTAAGATTACTGTAACTATGGATGAATGTGTTGCAGGTATACTGAAGAATGATAAGGGTAATTGTACTGGACATTGGGTTGAGCTGAACTGTTATGGAGAAGTGAGATTATGTCCCTATACAAGTGATTATGATGTATCTTATACTAATGGTCTTGCGCTTCCTTCTGCTATTCCTTCGTGTAGAATTATGGAAGTAGCTAACTTGGGTACCTAAAATATATGGAGGGAGCGGATATGCCCGTAGTTACTAAGAGAATTGCAGATACTATTTCGGAACGTTCTAAAACCCAGGGAATGATTTCTAAGTGGGAGACATGGCTAATAGATAATGAGCCTGAACTCATAGGTCTTATAAATGATAGGGCTAACAGCGTCTTGTCCCTATTCGCTTCTAGAATCAATAGCATGGGGCAGATTCCCCTGCAGGAGATATTTACGGCTATACTTAGCAGTGGTATACTGGGTGCAATGGCTATTATGCAGGGAGCTAATGAAGTATGCTTTAGTACATTAAATATAGATAAGATTACGACCCTTGGTGCTATGTCTCAGGAGCAGATGTACGAGAAGTGGAGGGCTGGTTCCCTACCAGATGAGTACTATGATGCCGAGCACATGGGTACCGATGCGGTCTCGTGCGAAGATTGGGAGGAAGCAATAAAGAATCATGCTGAACATACACGAAGCGCGAACAACTTGGTTAGTAGGAAATCTATCATTAGTAAACTACCAGTAAGAGATGGTGATACTAGTCCAATAGTTGACCAACCATTACCGAGTAACGTTCACATTCCTGTATAATCATTACCTCACTGAAAGGGTAGAACTATATGGATGTAAGGGTTACTTGTACGTTAAATAGATCGTTTATGCAGGACAATGAGTTGATGGTACCGAAAGGCATCTTGACTATGACTGGATTACCAGACCCCCTACCTAACGGTATTACTAAGGCCGAATTAGAGGATTGGGCAACTAGAAACTTGCTGGCGCTTCTATCTACGATACTAGGATCTAACATTACATACAATGAAATAGATGGGTTCCTATGGAAACTCAACTCTCGATACAGAGAGAAAGTTGGAGATGCAACTGATAGTATAGTCGACGACGAATTGTATATGGAGGCAGTCAATGAAGAAAACTACATACCATGCCCTGATGAAGAGGGAGGATATGACGTACCTGTTATGGAGTAGGAGCTATAAGGATGGAACCTACGAACTGTGCGCCATATACTTCACTGATTACAGTGGTATAACTTATGACGGAACAAGCGAGTTCTGGAAGCTACCTTGGGCTATGAAAACCTGGCCTAGGAGTGGTGCTAGTGACATAAAGACTAGATTTTACGAGAAGCTAGATGAGAAACTACGTGAGGGTTACACAATGCATTCTGCAGGATGTGTAAGGGAGGATGTACCAAGTGAAACTAGACCAAATGATGCGGGAACCACGGTCAAGGAAAGTGGCTAAAACTATAGGTATATGCATTGGTGTAATACTAGAACTAGTAGTATCGGTAATTATACCAGGATCCCACTATATTGTTGAGTTACTGGTTTCTCTTGCTATAGGCATACTGGGTGGTGTCGCTATTCCAGGACTGAGAGGTAAAACTAGAGGCTATGGGAAACCTATTCTTGTTTAGCGAGTATCAGTCTATAGTAAATCTAAATGCCGTAATCCATAAATGTACGAAGTGCCAGTATGGTAAGCACTCTAAGAAAGTGTGCGGTTCGGGGCCGGGGAAAGCTAAGCTAATGGTAGTAGGCCAACACCCTGGGCCTAAGGAAGTAGAAACGGGGGTGCCGTTCTCTGGCTCCTCTGGTGACCTTCTGAAGAAAATTATGACTACGTGCGGTATCAACTACAAGGAATCATTTCTAACCAACGTAATTAAGTGTAAGCCTATGGGTGAGGACAAGGTTGCCATACAAGCTATCAAGGCTTGTAGCGAGTACCTTGACAACGAAATTGATCTAGTGGGGCCTAAGGTAATACTAGCTCTTGGTGCTATCGCTGCTGATAGTCTTGTAAGTAAGGATGCTGAGATGGGGATACCTATTACCGGTAGATATGGTATACCTATCATTACCACTTATCATACAGCTTACCTACTTAGACTGAAGAATGCGTCCAGTAATGTTAGCGCCCCTATCCTCACTAAGGACAAGTATGTGCAGGTTGCTAAGGAGATGAAGGCGCACTGGGATACAGTAGCCAGACTACTGAAGGAGTGAGGCATGTGGGGTACGATAGTCAGTGGAATGTTTCACGACTTTCTAATAGTTGAGAACGATCCAGCTCGTATGAGAATGAGATGTGGTGGGAAACATAGCATATGGCACAGGGACCAGATCCTACTGAAAACTCCGAGCTCTACTAATGTGGTATGTGTAAATTGCAAGATACTCAGTAGATCAGATCCCAAGGGGAAGATGGATCCTTACGAATAATTATTTACAATTGTGGTGGATATATTCGAGTGGCCTCAGAAATATGTCTGTGGAACATATCACGGGAGTTCGATTCTCCTTATCCACCCCAATTTACTAGTTCTAGGAAGTGATACAATTGAGTGAGTATGTAAAAGGTAAGTGTATAATATGCCATAAGATAGTTGATGTAAGTTCTCTCAATGAGTTTGGTATGATGACGCAGGTTATTATACCTGTAATATGTAGCGATTGTACTGGAATAGCAGAAGACTACTCACACATGTTTGCCAAGAGAGTTCCAAGTAGAAGGAGGAAGACTAATAGTGAGAAAAATTGAGAGAGTTGGCAACCTACCCAAAATGTTGCAGCAATTTGGAATGTTCGACACCGAGTCTGGCAATAAACTGGAGACTGTTCTAAAGAAATTACCTCCGGAGTACAGAGACATACTTAAGAGTAGCACTTTCGAAGTATATGAGTGCGGAAGCGTAACTGAGTTGGCAACCCAGGCGGCATTCGATGACTGTGAGAAGCAGATAGTTACTGATCTAGATAGTGGTAGGTACTACTTCTGTGCTCTAACTATAGATCCTGGTAGACACAAGAGTAGGGTGGAAGAAGATGAACTCGGGTACGACCTTGTACCTGACACGTCCCCGCGATCTGCTCGTGTTCTGTACTTCATAGAAGTTAGTCATGGCGACTACAAGAGGTGGATTAGGAGCAATGTAGAACAGAAACTTATGTGGTTAGAGGATAGGAAACGCAGAGAAGAGGAAGAGAGACTGAAGATTGAAGCTCTAGCCGAGAAGAAACTAATGGTTGTAGTTGATGGTGACATAAAGGACGAGGTGAAGGAGAATGGGTAAAATTGCTGAAGATAAGCCAGACTTCGTAATCATAAGAGAGCTAATGTGTATGGTAGAGAGAAAGTTTCCGGAGATTATAGAGTATCTCGAGAAGAATGTAATCTACCCCAAGGAAGAAGAGTTCGCGAGCTACGACGAAGATGGAGTACCACTATCATATGATCCCATGGGTCATCAGGAAGCTATAGCGATTGCAGAGATACGGGGACTACACAGACTTATAGCGGAGGTATTATGTGAGTACGGCAAGTGAACGGGGAAGAGAGTTCGAAACTAGATGGATGAGACTTCTTAGGGATGTTGAAGGACGAGCGCATCTAACTGTTGCTTCAGGGGCCGTATTCGGGGATCATGATGTAAGGTCCTCTATGCACATATGCCAATGTAAGTCTACAACTATACCTAAGAAGAGTATCTCTATACCTCTGGATGATTACCATTCCGTACTAGACTGTGCTGCTAGAGAGTGGAGAGCAGATGGGGCCGGAACCAAGATTGGCCTCTTCGTTAATGAGCTACCGACAGGTGAGGTACTAGTAACGATCAGTGGGAACAATTATCTGGATCTTCTCAAGGAACATGGAGACCTACTGGGAATGTATACAGAGTTGAGAGAGCAGAAACATACTATGGCTAACAAGATACTTGGTATGGATAACACTATACATCTACTAGAAAAGAGTATAATGGATCTCAGGGAGGAATTGAGTATGGCCAAGTCTGTAGAGGAAAACTTGTACGATGTAATAGGAGATGCATAACTAATCTATGAGTATGAGGTAGAATATGAACCTTGATAAAATAAGTACAACTAACATAGTAGTTGTGGGCGACATGTGTTTGGATGTAAACCATATTGGTAAGTTAGGATCCAGGAGAAGTGTAGAGGCACCTGCCCTTCCTATATTTGATAGTAGTGAGATCGTTATATCACCTGGTGGGGCCGCTAATGTGGCAATGTGTATAGCTGGACTAGGAGCTCACAGTATACCTATCATAAGTGGTAGGGGACTACACTACAAGTCTCTGGTAGAGGCCATGTGCAAGCATGAGAGTGGACGTATACATCCTTATACAAACGACTCAGCCCCGGAAATAAAAGTGTTCACGAAGACCATAGACAGGGACACAGGTGCCGTGTACTCCAGAACGGATTATGTCACACCTGGCGACCCTAGTTATATAGGAGTGTCTAATAAGATATGGAGAAGTATTCGCGTAATTACTGGGGAGCATTACTTAGATAAACCTGAGGGTGGAATAAACTTCGGTGTAATCCATGCCGATTATAATGAGCACGAGGATAATAGAGCTATGATTAAGAATCTGAACTACCTAATAGAAAGGGAAGAGAATATCCAGACATTCTTTACCAGTAGGTCAGGGTTAACACACTATCAGTACGGGCCTAGTTCTACTAACTACGTTGTGCTTAGCTTGGATGAAGCTAACATTTATGATATGTATGATATCTCTGAGGTGTGCTCCAAATATAGTATACGTGGTGGTATTGCTATAACCAATGGTCAGTATGGTGTGGTTGGTTATAACAAGACGGATGGGTTCATAGAAATAAGGACTGTTCCTCTAGAAGAACCAATGAATACGTGTGGTTGTGGTGATATGTTCCTAGCAGCATTCGCTACTCTAATTGTCTCAGGTTGCGATTTTAGGACTGCACTAGAGTATAGTAATGCTGCTGCTAGGGTTGTAGGGAGAATTATGAACAGAACAGGCTATTGCGGTATAGTCGATGTACTACGGGAGAAATGTTACATAGATGAAAAACTTGGATCAGGATAATGTAGTTGGACGAGACTTGTATATTATACACCACAACGATATGGATGGTAGGTGCGCAGCCTTCGTTACTAGTTACTTGAATAGAGGTCGTAATTACATATACGTAGAAGTAGATCACGGCGTTACCGTAATAGATGTGAAAGATTATATAGGAAGGGATGTTGTCCTTTTAGACTATTCTCTACCAGTTGATGACATGCACAAACTTGCCATAACAACTAATTCGTTCGTGTGGATTGATCACCATAAGACTAGTATTATGAGAGTTACGGAAGATATGAGTAGGTTGGAAAGAGCTAGGGGTTATGAGAGAATGCATGGTAGATGGGATTCTGATGGCGCTTGGGGTAGTAAGTACTCTGCTTGTGCTCTAGCAGCTATGTACTTTCCTGATGGCTGGGAGGACTACAATGAAATACCATTAGCCATTCGTCTTGTGAGTGATAGGGATGTGTGGGCCTTCGAATACGGGGACGATTCTAAGCTATTTCACTATGGGTTCTGGTTCACTGAAGACTCTACTCCATCATCTAGAGCATGGCTAGAAGCTATACATGATCCTACTCCATTTATAAGCAAGGGTGAGATAGTTCAGAAAGCTTATATGACCTTGATGAACGAAGCTGGTAGGAACTGTGGATTTTGGGTAGACTGGATGGGCCACAAGTGCTACGCAGTTAATAGTTTTATCAGAGGGTCTGAGGCATGGGAAGTTATCGCGCCTAAGGCTGATATATGGATATCCTACAGATTTATTGGGTCGCACTATGCTGTTAGCTTGTACTCTACTAGAGTAGACGTGTCTGAGATAGCTAAGAAGTACGTATGGGATGGTGGGGTCGGAGGCGGCCATAAAGGTGCCGCTGGGTTTCAGTGTGGGTACCCCCCGTTCCTTATGATTGCTAATGCTAGGTACATAGGTAGAGAGTATGGAGGTGTCTAATATGAAGGCATTTCTGGTAGTAGTAGGAATAGGAATAGTAGGAAGCGGGATACTTGGTATATTTATTGGTCTTAAGGTAGCTATAGCACTTGGAATACTATTCATCTTCGCGATAGGTGGACCTATACTATGGGGGTGGGCTGACAAGGATTATGAATAATGAGCTAAGGAGACTAATTGAGGAGATTGGTAACAAGACCAAGGCACTATCCCGGAGATCCGCTAACCACCCTATTGCACCTACAACACCCTGTAAAGTAGAGGCACAGCAGGTAAATATAGATTACTTAATAGTAGCTATGAAAGAGAATAAGGTGATAGAGCCCGGGCATGATCATATCCGCTATGCTAAGAGTAATATGGAGGCTAATGCTATATTCGACAATTATGCTAGCGAATATGGTGTGTTCGATAGTATGTGGGAAAAGGATTGGTCGAAATGCCCCATAAATATTATAGTGTTCAGTTCAGATATTGGGGGAAGCTGGGGTGTATACTACCAATCTGCATCTGGACCATAGAAATGATAGGAAAAGAGGAACTTAAAAATGGATACTAGTAAATGGGTATGGTGTTATAAGATAGTAAGAAATGTAGATGGTAGATACTTTAGCCTAACGAGTGTGGATCCGGAGTTAGAAAAGGGCACGGTGGAGTACGGTGAGAAAATAATAACCAAGCCCAAGAGAGGATGTGGACCTCTAGCTGTATTCTCTACGATGGGATCTGCTAAGGACTTCTTGAGGACGGTGAGTCCTGATATATATACTGGAGTAATAGAAATATGGTTATGTTGTACCTACGATCCAGCTTGGGGAGAAGACCTGTACATAGGTAAGAAGTACCCGTGGTCTACGCCCAAGACTAAAAAGTATAGGGCTAGTCTACCAGATGGTACTATTCTGGTACGTGGTATTGAGCTTAGACATCATGAGCTAACTATAGATACTAGCATTCCGCGTTACTAAGGAGGGAAAGGGATGAAGATTTTTGGTGTGATTATTCTCGTAATAATATGTATTGCGATACTATCTGTACTATCTATGACCTTGCATTGGTGCGGCAGAGCGGCCGATGTGGCTGTACAGGAGATGGACCCCGCCGTGCTACTAGCCAGGTACATGTGGTTCAAGGATAGTAGCGCACAACTAGATAAGAAGATGGCAGATATCAAGGTGTACGATACTAAACTGAAGGGTATGTCTACTATGTACGGCGCTGACGCTAAGACCTGGCCTCGTGACGTAAGAAATGACCATAGTATATGGTCTCAAGAGGTAGCGGGCATCAAGGCTTCTTACAATACACTAGCGGGAGAGTACAATTCTGCAATGTCTAAGATTAACTGGAGATTTACTAATAGAGGTATGTTGCCTCAGGGAGCTACTGAGGTACTACCAAGAGAATACAAACCTTATATAGGAGAATAGAAAATGAATAAGGGTGTGGGTTTAATTGTTAGTGTACTACTAGTGGTTTCATTGTTCACCATGGTTTCATGTGAACCCCGCCAGCGCTCTAGTACTAAATCAGATTCTGGTGTGGAAAAGGCCAGCGTAAAACTAGTAGTTGGTTCTAGCGGGACGACTGTTGAACAAGAAAATGTTGCTAACAGGTTAAAGAATGACAATATGCCTGGAGCAATCAAGCATCTATATGTAATATCCTCCTACAGTGGTGAAGTCATAATGTATTCTACTGTAAGAGGTAAGGTAACCTCTGGAAAGAAGAGACTTACTCCAAGAACAGTAGCAGCCATCGACGGTGCTAATGTATACAAGGCTCACAATGGAATGCCCGTGAGCATAAATGGTCTGGACAAGTACACTTCAGAGGTCCTAGAAGATGATGGGACCTATGGTGAATCCATGGACTATATATTCTGGTGGGACACTAAGAGAATTTACCATCAGCATATGGTAACTGGGGGACAGATTATTCATATAGCTGATGCGCCACTCGCTGTTAAGAATGTTATGATATATATTGGAACAGGAGAACAATGAACAATAGTCTTACCATGCATGATAGAATACAACTGTATAATAATGGGCTTTATGGTCGAAAGTATCCATCCTCTGTATTCTGGGATGTGGGTGGATGGCCCAGAGCATATTGGATGTTGGGTAACAACTATAGGTCCTCAACTGGATTCTATGGTAGTTACCCACCCGAATATATAGGGAGAGTAATGAGCATGTTCCCTGATGTCGTAGGGATTCTTCATGCCTTCTCAGGTTCTCTTCCTCCTGGTAGATATACTAGAGTTGACATAAGTTCTGCTAATAACCCTGATTATGTGGCTTCCATTGATAACCTACCATTTCCAGATGGGACGTTTGATATAGCAATGGCTGACCCGCCGTACGACAGATCAGATTCAGAGAAGTACGGGACAGCTTACCCTAATAAGCCTAAGTGCCTTAGAGAATTGACTAGAGTAGTTAAGCATGGTGGCTATATAATATGGCTGGATACTAGAAAACCTATGTACAGGAAGGTTGAACTAGAGTTGTGTTGCGTAATAGCTATAGACAGATCTACTAACCATCGTATCAGGGGATGCTGGATCTTTAGAAAACCGCTACTAGTGGACACGGAAGTACTAACAGATAGTGGAGTAGAACAGTACGAAGACCTATCTTAGGAGGATAAATGTTTAGCTGGAAGAGAAACAAGAAGGGAAACGGGTTGAGTTACCAGGAACCAACTGTAGTTAAGATAACCGAGTACCCGAAGCGTCCAGAGCACTGTAAGACACCTGACGATATCAGACACAACATTGGTAAAACAGTGTACGTAGAATATGGGAACAGAGTAAGATCGGCACTAATAATTGGTGTGATGGATGGTGAATGGGGAGGTTGTGGATTTGGTACCTTGCCAGATGCGGGCTACGAGATAAGGTACAAGAATGGAGAAACGGATACTATACGGCAAGGAACAGAGTACTGGTCATTCGATGACCTGGTTAGTAACAACAAGAACAGTACGAAAAGGATGGTAGAAGTGTACACTAGACTATTGGGGGAATGGGATAATGTTACTCCCGATATTGTAGACACTGATAGGTACCTTCCTCACTAAAATTAGATTACACTCAACTAAACCAGATGATAGAACTTGGGTTAGATATATTCCTTGTGGGAAATGAGATGAAATCTATGTTGACATATAAAGACTAATGCGTTATAATTACTGTATAGGTAACGATTGTTACCATATAGTAACTTTAACACAGGAGATCGAAATGTTGCATAAGAATTATCCAGTTGATGAATGGGCTAAATTGTACGGCGAGGGAATGTCCTCGACGAAGATAGCTAAGTTGTACAACAACAGTCCTAGTACAATATTAAAGTACGTAAAGGGAATAGTAGATATAAGACCAGCTAAGTTTGATTCAGGAAACTATACTGAATGCAGAGAAGCATATCATTTCTTCGATACTATAGATACTGAAGAGAAGGCCTATTGGTTAGGCTTCATCTATGCTGATGGCTCACTAAGTAAAAATGGCAATAGGTTATTAATATACCTATCGAGCCAGGATTCTGAGCACCTTAGAAAGCTAGCGTCTATATTTGGTAGAGAAGTAATTGTTGGTCGACATGGTAAGTATAGCCGCGCTATGCTAACAGTCCACTCAACACATATATGGAAACAGTTAAATAGTAAAGGTATACACCCAGGTAAAACTTACATTGATACACCTGAGGTAATGGGATATGTACCTAGCGACCTAGTACGCCATTTTATCAGAGGGAACTTTGATGGTGATGGGTGTATAAGTATTGAGAATGGTTCGTACCGCGTAGATATGATTGCTCACAAATCAGTAATAACTATTATAAGAGATATAGTTGCACGGGAAGCGGGTGTACGGACTAATCCTATAGTTCAGAATAAGGTATCACCAATTGTACATCATGTAATGTGGTGTGGTAGTGCACAAGTTAACAATATACATAGGTATATGTATACTGATGCTACGGTGTACATGGAAAGAAAGTACGACAAGTTTGGAGAGGTATTATGTACTATAAGAGGTAAATCTAAGCATATCGGTATAACAGAATGTGGCTCGAGGTGGAAGGCTATGGTATACCATGATGGACTACAAGATTATCTGGGTCTATATGACACTAAAATTGAGGCCTCTAGAGCTAGAGATAGGTACATAATTGGTAAGAGAATTAAGAATCAGATACTTAGCTACTGTTAATAACAATACGATTGTATAATAGACCATATTAAATTATACTAAATACCTAAAATTGATAGAGGATATAACAATACTATTTGAGGTATTAGTATGAATGAATTAGTTAGGGGTATTACTGTAGTCAATAAGCCTCACTGTGCTCGTACTGTGGTAGTCGATGCTAGCAAAGGATGTACCAATTCTTGTCATTACTGTTTCGATCTTAAGTGGGCTCCTCTTAGGGAGGCTACCTATAAAAGATGTGGTGGGGAAACGCCTCTCTCTATAGATTATGTTAGGGCCCAGCTGTCTGGTAGGAGTAAACTAAAAGACTACCTAAACACGTATAAAGTTGTTAGAATAGGTGCTATGTGTGACATACGCAGGGGCGATAGTGAGTCTTACGATAATACTCGAAACCTAATGCAGC
>Ga0315284_10011635_pt1 | contig 12542 bp, 14 predicted proteins | sample YL17G09_16_MG_FD_203696 | JGI IMG/M metagenome (GOLD analysis project Ga0315284, IMG submission 203696) | Sediment microbial communities from Yellowstone Lake, YNP, Wyoming, USA - YL17G09_16 | ecosystem: Environmental > Aquatic > Freshwater > Lake > Sediment | place: USA: Wyoming | collected... | reverse complement strand
TATTAAAGAACACCAAGTATAAAGTTGATGATGATGTGTTTATTTATCCTATTCCGGGCACCTCTGGCATAACACTAGATGATTTTAATATTACTGGAGCTAATAAAAGAGATATAATGGTTGTTCATCAGTCTATCGTCCCAGATATTGGTCTTGAACGAGAGATGTTGCAGGATATTTTACTAGATGCAAAGGCCGTGGCAGAACGCACGGATATAAACATTATCTTATATGGCCACCAACACCGGTCTGATGGTATGTACAGGATAGTTAGGGATAATGGTGTTCCTGCGATATTTTCTAACTTAGGGTCGATTTGTAGGCTTACCATTGATGACAATGATGTGTACAAAGAGCCTGCAGTATTGTTACTTACTATTAACGATGATGAAGATAGATCTGTAGTCCCAGAAGTAATCAAACTAACTTCAGTCTTGCCCGCACATGAGGTATATAAGCTAGAAGAACATCTTGAGGAAAAAGCCCACTCAGCAGATATTGAGGAAGTAATCAGAAAGTTACAATCTACTGAAGTATCTTCATTTTCTATAGATGGAATAATTAAGGAAGTAGAGAACAGAGCAGATATTGATATAGCAGTAAGAAAAGTAGCACTTAGCCTATTAGAGGATGTAAGATAGTGCCAGTTACATATGTCGATTTTAGAGTAGCCCCAATTGAAGGGGCTGAGTACATATCTGAGTTTACTTGGGCTAATGAGTCTAACAGTGGACTAGTTATGCACCACTATTTTGTAGACTTTCCGGGAGCAAAGGACCTAGAACGTCAGATCATTGACGCTGTAGGCGGATCTCCCCTTGTAAGATATTCATGCCCTACTATTTTGAGGGCGTTTATAGATAGTATTCCAGTAGGCCATATTATAGCTTTTAGAACTATAAAACAGAAACAACTAGTAGTAGCACTCTTGTACGCTAGCAAAATAGACACAGATAAAGCATTTTGCATATTTGATGATGTTGATGCTGGGGATGGAGAGCTAGAAGTGGTAATGGACAACATTAGACAAACTAGAACAGAAGCATCATCAAGATTTGGAAATGCAGTATGAGCACTTATGATCAGTACATCTCCTACACGGGTCAAAAAACGTATGTTGATTGCCCTCAGCAGTATTATCTAAACTACATTGAAAAGAAGCGCCCAAAGATAGAGGACCAGCGCAATGTTTTGAACGGTAATACTCTACATGGCCTTCTGGAAGAGTACATTGAGCGTGGAGAGAATGATATACCATGGCTAGGCAATAATATTCGTAGAGTGTGGAAAGAGACATTAGATAAGTGTGCCCTAGTGAACTTTAAACACCCTAATGATGCACAAGAACTTTTAGAGAAAGCTATTAGATGGACTGGAACTTTAGAGAGCTTACTAACTAGTACTAAACTTGATATTACTAAGTGTGAGCCAGAACTCAAGGCTGATACTATTGTTCAGGTAGGAAAGTACAAGGTCAAGATGGGAGCAAGACTTGACATTGTGTATAAAAGTGAGTACAATGATTATATGTTCTTGGATTTGAAAGCATCTGAGAATAGGGCTATAATGGCATTTGATCAGATTGTTTGGTATTCAATAGTTTTGGGTGAATATCTTGGGGATAAAACACAACCTAGATATGGTGGATATATTCTTCCGGGCTTTAACGAAATGCCAATATATACTATTCCAGATGCAGCAAAAGAGAAGTTATTAAAAAGATTAGAGCTTGTAGTAGACGGTATTAAGGCGGAAGTCTGGACGCCTAATCCAGATGATAAGAAATGTTACTGGTGTCCAGTGCGGTATGCATGCCCAGCTAAGGGTGCACTAATACCACATGGGTCAGGCACGATTTATCTAGGAGGGTAATATGGATAGTATACTAGAGGAAATAAAAGCACTACAGGCCAAGAAAGAAAAGGCCCTAACTTTACTTACCGTGTATAAGACCCAACTAGAGGGAGTAGTACAGGGCAAGGAAGAGCTAGTAAAGAAGCTTAATGATACATATGGAACGACTGTGGACGGAGCAGTAGCAAAACTAGCAGAACTTAAAGAGCAAAGAGACAAGTTGCTAGATGAGGCCAAGAAAGCTCTGGACAAGATCACACTTTAATATGCAGGTATCACGACCAGTACTAATAAACAACCTTAAAAAAGTTGTAGCTTTTATGCCAAGGGTTAAAACTTCGGTATCCGCTGGCGTGGTTGTAGTTGATCCCTTAAAAGACTCTATAAGGTTAACACTATCATACCCTGAAGCATCAATCCAAACTACCGTGGGGGCTCTAAGCGAGGAATCCGAGGGCCAAGTACGCATACATGGTCATAAGTTCCTAGATATAGTAGCAGCGTCAGAAAAAGAAATCACGTTTAAGTCTGACGAGTCCTTTGTGGAGTTTAGGTCTGGATCATCAATGTGGAAGGAGCCCATGCCTACATCCCCTGTCATAAAGATAGTTTGCCCAAAAGAGCGGGTATGTGGAGTAGACTCTTATGCCCTCCTTACAGCTTTTAATACTACAAAGTATGCTATAGACCAAGACACTGCACGGCCAGCCCTATACATGGTAGATGTAGTGGATGGGCGAGTCAGAGCTTGTAATGGCTTTCAGTACCATGATGTAGACACAAAAACTAAAGGATTAACATTTTCTGTGCCCGGTGGAATGATAGACGGATTTTGTAGTGTATTGAGACACTTTGATGGTGAGGCAGATTTCTTTGAAGATGATAAATCATATTACTTTAAGAACGGTGGAGACACAATATCCATTCATAAGTTGGCCGCCAGCTTTCCAGACTTAGATAGACTTTTAGTTAGGTCACTACGTAGTGAGATCCCATCACTACTGCAGGTCCAGCGCAAAGACTTAATAACTGCAGTAAAGAGAGTTAAGCTTGCTTTAGATGAAAACTACCCTTACATAGAGCTACATATTAATAAAACTGAAGTTGTAGTAAGAGGTACACAAAAGGCAGGAGCCGAAGCAGCTACTAAGATTGCAGCAAGTTGGGCGTCTAAACCTAGAGTAGCTACGTTTAATGTCAAGTACTTACTTCAAACGTTAAACAGTCTTAGTGATGGCTTACTAGAGCTAAGATTTGGTGCAGATACAAAAAGTAAGAAAAGTCCTATGGTAATGGAGGGATCAGGAACATGGACGATGTTGAATCAGTCGAACCTATCGAAGAGAGCTTAGAAGAGTGGGGACCAAAAGCAATAGTAAAGGTCTTTATTAAGTTTAAGAGCGGAACAGAAAAAAATATTGAGTTTAATGTACCTGCTTGGTCCCCCATTTATGCAGAGCCGCTTACTGCTGGGTCCATGTATTCAATAATCTCATCGTCATATTCATTTGGTGAGGCTCCATTCTTATCATTTCCAGATGGCCAAAGTAAACAGTTTTTTGTTGATTTGGGATCTACAGATTATCTAACCATAGAGGTAGAAGAGCTTGAGTAGCCTAGAAGAAATAGTACAGCAGTTTAATGAGAAGAAAGAAGCAGTCCAACAGCGCTTGGGAGAAAGGCGTGGTTTAGAGAACCGCTTAAAGAGTTTAGAGGATGAAGTATCAGACCTAAAACTTGATGCTTTGACTACAGAAAAGGCAGTCTGGCTTTTACAGAAATATTCTTCAGAAGCACAAAAAGAGGTTACTGAGAAGATTGAGAGTATTGTAAGCTCAGGTCTACAGGCGGTTTTTCAGAACCAAACTCTGGAATTTAAGTTATACTACTCAGAGACTAAAGGTGGAAATACAAAGAAGGCTCCTGAAATCACTATGGCAGTATTTTATGACTATGGTGGTGAGCAAGTTAAGGGAGATATTAAAGACTCATTTGGTGGTGGCCTATCAGTTGTAGTTGCTACGCTGCTTAGAGTTGTGGTAGTACGACTGCTTGGAGATAGAGTAAGGCCCATACTAGTATTAGACGAGCCCTTAAAAGATTTGAGCCCAGAGTACCCAGACCAAGATTCTACTTCTTCTGGTTATAGAGATAGAATGTCAGCATTTCTAAGGGGGCTTACAAAGGATACAGACATACAAATCTTGATGGTTTCGCATGAGGCTAACTATGCAGATAACGCAGACATAGATTATAGATTTGACGGAAACCTTGGAAAGACTCCCAAGGTAACCAAAACTGTAAAACAAGAACTAGACGGAGGAATGTAATGGCTATCATTGAGGGTAAAGGTACAGTTAAGTTTGCTGCTGGCCCTGTTATAACACATGACCCATATCTTACAAGAGTTAAGCTTGAGCACCATGACGCCATTGAACCAACAAGGGCACATCCCACAGATGCAGGGCTAGATTTGCACTCAGTAGAGCAGTTTACCTTAAATGGTGGAGAGCAGCTTACTGTTTCAACGGGTATTTCTATTGCTGTCCCTATGGGGTTTGTAGGGTTAGTTTGCCCACGTTCAGGCTTGGCTTCTAAGCATGGAATCACAGTAGTTAATGCTCCGGGCGTAATTGATAGCGCCTTCACCGGAATTTTAAAGGTAATACTCCTAAATACTTCTAAGAACCCAATGTCCTTTAATGTAGGAGATCGTATTGCCCAACTTCTATTAACTCCAGTACTCATTAATAATCTCACGGTAGTAGATGACCTTCCAGAAACAGATCGTGGAGAAAAAGGATTCGGGTCAAGCGGTACATGATCAGTTTAGTAGTCCAATACATACTAAAGTTCATACAGGGTGGACTAGCTGCAATTAATGGTACTAGCCAACGTAGCATTGAGAAAAAGGTTAGCGAGGTTGTTTCTGAGAACTTTAGTAACTCCTTTGAATCATTAATGTCTGCAATAGAAGATGGAAGTATTGAATTTCCTGATATTGATAGAGTTATAAGTCCTTTTGAATCACATATGGAAATGTTCTTTAGCCCAGAGAGTGTAAAAACAAATACTGGAGTTATTGAAAGCCTAGGATCATCATTAGATAGTTTGGGCGAAGAGATAATGTACCTAATCCCTGACAGCAAAATAACAAGTAAAGTTGGTAGAGAAAAGGATAGGGGCCAAGATGTTATATTTGGGCATCTTGACTTGGAGATTGACAAATACACTCCTTTAGTGTACTCTATATATATGGACTTGTTAAAAGATGGATTTATATATAGAACTGACTCACAATCCTTTGTAATAACTGCTGAGGTAGCCAAATAGGTGTATTCGTCACTAGCCACAAAATATAGGCCCAAGAAGTTTAAGCAGATTGTTGGGCAGCCAGACGTAGCTATCATAAAATCTGTAGTTAATGATTTTGATTGCCTACCACCTTTACTACTTTTCTGTGGGCCTTCTGGGGTAGGTAAGACAACGATTGCTAGAGTTATTGCTAGTTATTTAAACTGCAGTAATCTTGATAGTGATGGAGAGCCCTGTGGGACCTGTTCTCCTTGTTTAGCTATTTATAACAATAATCACCCCAGTGTTTATGAAATGGATGCAGGCTCTCATGGTAGTGCCGACCAACTAAGAGAAATTGTTGTAAAGTGTCATCTAAGTTCTAATGGTGTTAAGGTCTTTATTTTGGATGAAGCACAGTCTATATCTGGTCAGGGCTGGAATGTGCTCCTAAAGGTCTTGGAAGAGCCACCGCCTGATTGTCTATTCATGCTGCTAACTTCTGAACCAAGAAAAGTGCCCCCAAAGATTCGCACTAGAGCTTTACGGTTCAACTTTAAGCCCGTAGCACCAACTAAGCTCCGATGGTACTTAGGAGAGCTAGCAAGGCACTCTGGAACTAACACAACTGATACTGACCTAGACATTATAACTGAAATGTCTGAAGGGTCTGTTAGAGATGCTTTGATGATGCTAGACCAGTGCAGCTCATCAGGAATTACAGCTCAAGAACTTTTTGCTGAGAAAGATTTATCCCTTGACTACTTGCTTTCTATTTTACGTAAGGACTACACTGGTACACTAGCTATTGTTGAGAACTGGTGGGGAGAGGTTGGTGACGCTAAAACTATAGTATCACAGCTGGCACTATCCCTTGAGAAGCTTGCTTTGGCCAAAAATAACCTAGAGTACTATAAGGGCCCAACAACCTTGTCTAAATACGCAGAACTTATTGATGGGCTGGATCCAGAAGCACTTGTGAGTATTTTAACTACAGTATCTGACTGGTTTACACAAGTTTACGCCAAGGCTCAGATTGTTATGCTGACCTCAAAACTGTATAAGGTAGTTAATGGATCAGAGGTTATAAAGCCGGTATCCACACCTATTTTTACAAATCCTACTGCACCACCAGCCGTGCAGAGAAGCGCAGTAGATAGGTTAAGCGCATTATAATGCACGAGTCAAATGATGATATTTTTGAGCGCCTAATCCGCCTCACACATGTTGATGCAGCTATATGTAAGATGTTGATGATGGCCTGTGCTGCTATGAAGGATGATGATACTGCAGAGCACCTGTTAAAGCGTGTGAGAGATCATTTAGCTATCACAGAAGATGCAGATAAGATGTATAACACTGAGTACTATCTTTCATATGTTAAAGATCTTATGGATTTAGCAGATGGGTTTAAAGCTGTGAGGCCGGTAAAGCTGATGCACGAAAAAGTAAGAGATACATATGAGATCCTTCTTTATAATAAAAACAGCCTAGATGATGTATTGTTAAGACTACAAAAACAGGAGCGTAAAGCTGCCATGAGAGAAAACTATTGGAAGAATTAATATGAGTGAACCCAAAGAAAAAGACAAAGACCTATACAACTACAAAGCTACTATTGAGAGAATCATAGATGCGGATACAGTGGTCGCAAATATCTCAGTTGGCTTTAACATTTACAATGTGGTTAAACTTAGACTTCTCGGAATTAATGCTCCAGAGAAGAATACAGTAGAAGGTAAGGACGCTATAAAATGGCTATCAGAGAACTTGCCCATTGGAGAAGAAGTAAAGATTAGCACATATAAGGACAGCACCGATAAGTTTGGTAGGATTTTAGCTATTGTAACTTATCTAGATATGGATATGAATCAAGAGCTTATTAAATCGGGGCATGCAGTTGAGTATTGGGGAGGCAAAAGATAATGACAGATAAATCAAATGAGTTATTTTTATCTCCTGATAGTTTAAAAAAGGTAATCCAAGAGCTAATAGATGATGTCCCAGATTTGGATGGGGGCGATTTTTATACTAATAGGACTACTGGTAGGAAGTATGGGTCGTGGCGCACTAAGGTTGATCCAAAGACTGAGAGCTACCTAACTGGCTTCAAAGAGGGATTAGAAGCCATCCATAAGGTAATAGGTGGACAAGGTGGATCAACTATTTGGGGACTCATGCACTTAGGCTGTCCATACAAGGTTATTGACTATGCACAACAGATGAAGGAATCTGGGTCTTACAGCTTTGGTGGAACACATTGTAAGTGTGATAAGTGCCTTGCAGATATAAAGAGAGTAGATGATGCAAACCCAAATCCAGAATGCGATTGTGAATCTGCCCATAAGGAGCAGGCCAAGCTAGAGGCAGGTTGGATGGAAGAGGCGTTAGAGTCACTACACTACTTAGGAAAGAAACAAGTACATGAGCACGGCCATGTTATTCTAGAGGATATGATGGGTGGTGAGCTGTCTATTGTAAACTCAGCTAGGGTTTCTTTTAATCAAGAATCTTCTGAACTTACTGATAAAGATAGAGGATTAATCAATTTTTTAATTAGAGAAAAGCATTCAACTCCTTTTGAAAGTATTACCCTTGCATTCACAGTTAAAGCGCCCCTTTTTGTAACTAGAGAGTTCATGAGGCACCGAATAGGAAATTCTTTTAATGAGTGGTCGGCAAGATATTCTGAGATTGAAGAAGAGTTCTATGTACCATCTAAAGAATATGTAAGAGCACAGTTTGGAAAAGCAGGAGCATACTACTTTGAGCCAATTCAAGACCAAGACGTAGTGGACCAAGCCAGATACCACTTAGACAGAGTTCAAAGAGAGTGTTTTAGAACTTACCATACCTTACTAGATATGGGCGTAGCAAAAGAAGTAGCTAGGGGTTGTTTGCCTGTTTCAATGTATACAAAGTTTAAATGGACAACAAACTTGCGTGCAGTTTTGAACTTTTTATCTCTTAGGAATCACCCACACGCTCAAGCTGAGATTCGAGATATTGCTATAGCGATTGAAGAACTGGTTTCTAAAGAACTACCTTTTGTTATGAAATGTTGGAATGAGCATGGTAGGAACTCAATCTAGCAATTCCCCAAACCTCTGACTGACTGTGGTATACTTATAAATATAAGGGATAGGGATTGCGACTAGAGATTCACAACCTTACTGATACATCAGGGTCTACAGAGTTAGACATCCAAATAGCCCTTTCTGATAAGCATGGGGTAAAGTATTGAGCATTTCGGGCAAACGGGACCCTGACGCAGAGAAGCGCAGGATAGAGAAGTCACAGGCTAATGGATTCGGTCAGCCGGGAGTTGCTGGGCGTCCAAAGAAGGATGCCACTGAGATTATTGAGGAAAAGGCCTCCGAGCGCATGGAAAAGCTCGTTGATATGGCCTTAGATGCAGTTGAGCGGGCGATGAGATCTGGTAATGAGAAGACCGCTTTATCAGGTGCAGAGAAGTTTTTCAAGGTTTTCCATAACCCCACACAAAAAGTTGATGTCAGTGGTGCTATAGAACACACTGAGTACCATTTACATATGTTGAAGAGTCAGAATGCCCTATCTGAAGCTGACCAAAGTATCTTAGGTGAGTTTCTTGATGTTCTTCGAGAAGCATCAGAATCAGAAGTTATTGAGGCTGAGGTTGTAGAAGCTAAAGAGATCCCTAAAGAGACTAACTAGATTTTATGGATGAGCTTAAAGTTCAGGAGCTTCTTAAAAAGCTAGATGATCCTAATGTTAGTCCCATAGTTAAAGACACTATTCGGGATGGCTTGGAGCAGGCCCTTAAAGGTGGATTTAAAGAGGCTTATCAATCCCAGCTTAAATATAGGGCCAGAACTGACCTAAATGCTTTTGCTGAGTATGTCTTTGGTTATAAGCCTATGCCTCACCATCGAGAGATCACCGCTATTCTTCAAGATGATAGCAAAAAAGAGGTATTAATTGTAGCTCCACCGGGCTTTGCGAAGTGCGTAGCTGCAGACACTCCTGTATTAATGTGGGGAGGGTCTCTTACTACCATCAAAAAAGTTAACATTGGTGATAGTGTTGTTACTTTAAATGAGGAAAATCTTCGCCTAGAACAAGGGCATGTAGTAGATAAGGTTTATTCAGGTAAGAAGACAACCTATAGACTCTCAGCTGGGCAAGGGTCTTATATAGAGGCCTCAGAAGACCACAAGATATACACTTTCGATGGGTGGAAAAGACTTAAAGACATATCAATAGGCGATACTGTAGCCCTTCCTAGGAGTATTCCAGCTCCCACGATTGAAAAAGCTATATCAGGCCCAGTACTCAAACTACTTGGTTATTGGCTTAGTGAGGGTTGCCGCAGCGAGGATGGTGGCGTTAGAATAGCGAACCAAGAATCAAAGATTGTTAATGATATAGTTCAGGTCTCTAGAGATTTAGGGTATGGATTTAAATTTATACTTGACAAAAGAAGCCCACTAGTTATAGATAGTAAGCATATTGGTGGTGTAAGGTTAACAAAGCTTGGGGAAAATAGGTCTAAAGATCCTCACCCAAGAGAAATTTTGATGCAGTTTGGTCTGGATCCACGAGTGCTCTACTCAGATACTAAGTTTATTCCTAAAGAAATTTTTGAGACTAGTAATAAAAATATAGCCATATTTTTAAATGCACTATTTAGTGGTGATGGGTCATGCTCTATTACAAAGGATAATAAGGCAGCAAATATACATCTTACTACTAAATCCAAGTTAATGGCAAGACAAGTTCAGTCACTTCTTTTGAGGCTTGGGGTAAAGAGCCACTTATGTGTATTTGGTAATGGACGACATAGTAATGAAAAGAAGTATAATAGAGTTATTATTTCTTCCAGCACTGATATTCTTAGATTTTTAGATACTGTTGGCGGGTTTAGAGCTAGTACCGGGGCGGTTAAAGTATGGGCCGAAAAGAGAATAAATACCAAACAGAGCAACATGGATCACATCCCGGGAGCTTACAGGCAAATAGCTCCCACGAAAAGGTCCTACAGCTACTATAGAAAAAACCACTCACTAACCTTGGGCGGGTCAGGTAGTACAAATAGAGGTACCTTAGAAAAGGTTGCTTTGATTGAGGAAAATAGTCCCTTACTGACAATTTCCACTTCAGATGTAATTTGGTCTAAAGTTAGGAGTATAGAACTAGTTGGAGAAAAAGATACCTATGATTTAGAAATTTCTGGTAACCACAACTTCTTTGCTAATGGTATACTAGTACATAACTCGACGTACACCTCTCAAATCTTTCCTCCTTGGTACATTGGCAGGAACCCCGAGCATGCATCTATCCTACTATCTAGCTCATCTTCTCAGTCAATAAAGTTCTCATCAGACATCCGTTCTGTAGTTGTAGCTAATGAAAAGTACAAAGAAGTTTTTCCTGAGATTGAGATTGACATTCTTAAAGGTGAATCTCGTGAGCAGATCTATGTAAAGAGAGAGCGTCAGTACCCCCATGCCAACTTGTACGCTGCCGGCATGAAAAGTAGTAAGGTCCAAGGCTCTCGTGCTGACCTCATTATTGTAGATGACCCGACAACTGAACTTTTGGCTCGATCTGAATTAGAACTAGGAAATCAGAAGTCATGGTTTGAGTCCACTCTTATGACACGTTTAGTTCCTGAGACTGGTAGAGTAGTAGTTATTCTTACTAGATGGCATAATAATGATTTAGCCTCAATGCTTATGAATAAACTTAACTTTGAAGTTATTCATATGCCTGCCCTTGGAGATGAGCAGGGAGCATATGTAGACTTTATGCCACCATTAGTTACCAAGAAGAACTTATCTAAAATGATAAACTCTGACGAAATAGCAGCTCTAAACTATGAAGACCCTATGACTGGCCTCTCAAAAGAACTTCTTGAGGACTACCAAGAACGTCTTGAGCTAATGTATGATGTAGAGAAGGCAAAAGGGTCTGATGTAGAAATAACATTCTCTCACCCTAGTAGGCGATTAGCTATGCGTAAAAGGATTAGAGAGGACAATAATCCATCGCTCTGGCCAGAATACTTTAAGGTTGATGCTCTTAATGCACTTAGAGTTAATCGAGGATCAGTTCGGTTCAACTTGCTTTATCAGGGTGATCCAACGGCGATGTCAGGAGATATCTTTAGAAGAAAATGGTTTCAGTATTACGGGCACCAACTGGATCCTGAAAGTAATGAGACTACTATAAAAAAGATTCCAGATGATGCTACTTACTTTATGTCTGTAGATCCAGCTATCTCTCAAAAAGCTAGTGCAGACTTCTTTGTGGTGGCTGTTATGGCAAGGGATAAAGAAGGAAATCTCTATGTAGTCCATGTTCTTAGGACTAAGCTTGAAGCCCCAGAACAGAAGAAGGCTATCAAGAAGCTTTACCAAAAGTATCCTCAAACAGTCTGGGTACTTGTTGAAACTGTGGCCTACCAGCAATCACTATTTCAAGAGCTTATTCGTGATGGAGTACCCTGCCGCCAGTATAAGCCAGTTAAAGATAAAGAGATGAGGGCACGTACAGCATCTGTCTTCTACGAGGCAGGAAAGGTTTATCATCCCACTAATGCTTCTTGGCTCTCTGACTTTGAGGATGAACTTACTTCCTTCCCCCGTTCCTCAAAAGACGATCAGGTAGACGCCCTATCATCCCTACTAGAAGAAATCTCACTATTAGCTAGCTTGAAGCCTATAACTTATCAGATAGGATTTGGTTAAACTTCGAGGGAATTTGTGGTATAATATAAGTATGTCTGAAGATCAAAGTGGAAAATCTAAGAAGCCTTATACTTATACTCTAAATGTATTTGCTGGAAGTTCTACCCCAAAAAGAGGCAACTCAGAGAACTTTGGAAAGCCTGTAGATGTATTTGGTCGTGATATTGGGCACACCTCAGTAGCCCAAGTAGATACAGTTCTACAAAAGTCCTCTACTCAAGGTACAGATACTCAAGACACCTTTTCTGCAGAATCTCTAGATCTAGTAGCTGCACCCTATGATTTAAAGTTCCTATCTGACCTAAATGACATCTCAGTTACTCGTAGGTCTTGCATTGATGCTAAGGCCACCAATACTGCAGCACTTGGTTATAGGATTAAGCGTATTGATAGTGCTGCTGATGAGACTGCTGATGACAAGATCTCTGATAAGATTAAGCTACAATTAGAGATGTTTGCTGCAAAAGGTGGAATGTCCTTTGCCCAGTTTGTTGCTCAGGTCATTTTTGATGAGGAGAGCAATGGTAATGGATACATGGAAGTATCTAGGAATGGCCGAGGAGAGATTGACGGCCTATACAATATCCCTTCACATACTATTAGGATTAAGAAGGATAGGTCCGGCTTTGTTCAGGTTCTATCAAATGGAATCACTAAGGTTCC
>Ga0315284_10011634_pt1 | contig 12543 bp, 8 predicted proteins | sample YL17G09_16_MG_FD_203696 | JGI IMG/M metagenome (GOLD analysis project Ga0315284, IMG submission 203696) | Sediment microbial communities from Yellowstone Lake, YNP, Wyoming, USA - YL17G09_16 | ecosystem: Environmental > Aquatic > Freshwater > Lake > Sediment | place: USA: Wyoming | collected... | reverse complement strand
ATGGGGAAGCTGATGGCATCATCCGCCTGCTTGAAAAGCGCCTTGACAGAATCAAGCGCTTCGTAAAGGTCCTTACCCATTCCGACCGATTGCGAGCCCTGGCCCGGAAAAACGTACGCGACCTTCTTTTCGTCCGGCATGTTTACCCCTTTCTGAAGTTGTTGAGGCTGGCGATGATTTTTTCTGCCTGGGCGATAGTATCTTCGATGATTGCCCTGACTGGTTTAATGTCTTTTATCATGCCGGCAATCTGACCGGCGAGAAGAGAGCCTTCTTCCGTGTCCCCTTCAATCAGACCGAGGTGCATTCTGCCCTGTGCGAACAGCTCAAGTTCTTCTTTGCTGACGCCCGCCTGCTCCAGCGCATGATACTGCTCGGTCAGGCTGTTTTTCAGGGCGCGGAGCGGCAGACCGGTGCTGTACCCGGTGACAGTGGTGGCACGGTCGTCTGCCTCCAGTATTTTCTGCTTGTACTTCGGGTTGGCGACACATTCCGTGCTGGCAACAAAACGCGTGCCCATCTGTATGCCCTGCGCACCGAGCGCCAGCGCCGCCGCCAGGCCACGGCCATCTGCAAAGCCGCCGGCGGCAACCACGGGGATTTTGACGGTATCCACTACCTGGGGCACGAGCGCCATTGTGGTCACTTCGCCGATATGCCCGCCCGATTCCATACCCTCGGCGACGACGGCATCTACGCCGGCCTCTTCCATGTGTTTGGCTGCGGAGACGGTGGCGATGACGGGCATAATTTTCATACCGGCCTGTTTGAAACGGAGAATGTACGGTCTGGGACTGGCGGTGCCTGTGGTAATAATGGGCACACCCTCCCGTAAAATAACTTCGATGACTTCCTTGACGTAGGGCGATGTCAGCGGGACATTAATGCCAAAAGGTCTGGAGGTCTTTTGTTTGGTGAGACGGATCTGCTGACGGACCCACTCCGCCTGGTAATAACCGCAGCCGATGATACCCAGCCCGCCCGCGTTAGATACCGCCGCAACAAGCTCGGCGGTGGCGACATGCGCCATTCCTCCCTGAATGATGGGATGCTCAATGCCAAACAGGTCGCAGATGGCCGTCCTGAGCACCGGTCAGTCTTCCTTAAGAGGCTTTCTTGGGCTTGGGGCTTTTAATCTGGATGACGTCTCTACCGTTGTAACTGCCGCAGGTACGACAGACGGTGTGCGGCAGCTTGGGGCTATGACACTGCGGGCATTCGACGACCACCGGTGGGACTATGCCGAGGTGGGCGCGCCGCTTGCCCTGCCTGGCTTTGGCGTATTTTCGCTTGGGTAGTGGTGCCATCTTATCTTTTTCCCCTGTTCTTGAGTTTCAGCAGTTAAGCCCAGCGCGGGTCCATCTCCCCGGTCGGACAGTCACATGACCCTTCGTTCAGGTCCTTCCCGCATTTGGGACATATACCGGCGCAGTTCTCACAGCACAACGGCTTCATGGGGACCGCCGTCTCTTTATACTGCCTGATTGCTTCGGTCAAGTCAAGTTCGTGGTGCTCATCGATGATAAAAGCGCCTGACTCATCCGGTGGAAGCAGTTTTTCCCCGGTGTGCATATCAACGGTAGGGTAGCATTCTTCTTCGATATCGAGCGGGACGGTGCAGGTAAACGGTTTGAGACAGCGACTGCACGTGACCGCCACCTCGGCGGTAAGCCTGCCCTGGACGAGAATACGCTGGTCGACAAGCGTGAGTTTGACCTCGCCGTGGACGGGCAGGGGCTGGCCGTTTTCATCTTCATATGTCTCATCAACCGGGACAATCCTGGTGGTGCCCTGGTCGGATTTCAAAAACTGTGCGACATTTATCTGCATGATAGTGACCTCTGAACATAAGTAGCGCCGGGCAAATTCACATTTGGGGAGAGAATGCGTGACTCCGCGGGTCCCGTCAGCGCAGGTGTTACACTATTTATTATAGGGTGAACCATGCGGAGGGTCAACTATTACGGCCCGCCTTGACCACAGACCGGGGCTGGACTTCCCCTGTCATCTTGAACACAGTGAAAGATATCGCAGGCGCGGGGTTTGCAGTCAAATCGGGGCACTACGGTACGCTTTTGGCGAGAATAATCAGGCGGCGCTTATACCTGCTCGGGAACCTTTGTTTTCACTAACCCTAAAAAGGCCAATATGTTATGGATGCTCACATCTGGTTGACATTTCTCGATGAATACACTATTGTTCATTCATCATCAACGCGGAGGTAAGAATATGGAACTAGCTGCGTGCCAGTTAATAAAACTCTACATGCAGACACAGGTGCTCACTGGGAATATTTATTATGCTCCTACTCCAGAAGCCCGGCTCCTCGATGCGCTTAATGGGTTATCCGATGTGGGACCCGTAAAACGGGGAAGGTTTCTTGAGCTAACTGACGTGATTGTTCAGCATGCAGACGGCAGAAATGAAAAACTAACGGTCTCTTACATTAACAAGGCGACTGTTCAATTAGCCATAAGTTTGGGAGATGCTGAATCAGGGAGGGGTCTCGGCGCTCAATCCGGTCCCAAAGCCTATCCATTTGTGGAGAAATCAGCTGTGCCGGTGCGTATTGAGACCCATGATTATCGAATCACCGGTAATATGTACCATTCGATTCATCAGCGAATCTGGCACGTGCTTGAGGACTTGCAGATATTTTTGCCTATTACACACGCTCATATCTTTACTATAGCAAACAACATTTGGGGAAAGGCTCCCTTTGTCGCTGTGAATAAAGAGCATATTCTGTCCTTGCAGGAAGAAAACTCCCCTCGGTTTGAAGGACAGAAGACTGTAGAATCTAATAAGCCAAGAGAGCATAAGAATCCTTGATGTTACAGGCTAGTATCATGTAACATAGCATGTCGCACAGAAGCGGCAAAATCATGGCAAATCCCAAAAGGAGGGTTTTGCCATGAAGCCACGTTACCACGTGACATCGACTGCGCAGGAACGACAGGAATTTGAAACCTTGACGAAAATGGCCAGAACGAATGCGAAACGATTACCGCGCTGAACGGGCAGTGTATGGATCGGCGAATTCCCGATCTGAAAACAATGCATAGATACATCGCTACGTGGGAGAACGACCGGAACAGCCGGCAGTCCAAGATCCATTGGAACTTCTCTACCATCGACTCACGCATAAAACTTAGACATCTTTATCCGAAACTATAAGTGTTACTATATACTAAATACCAATATTCTTTACCGAGATAAAGATATGGAAATAGACATACTTTTTAAACGCGCCGTGGATATGGGGGCATCAGACCTGCATTTAAGGGTTGGCTTGCCACCAATTTTGCGTATTGATGGACGTCTCTTGCGGCAGGATGATTTCCCCTTACTCACAACTGATGACACGATGCAAATACTCGACAAAATCGCATCACCGGAACAGAAAGCTCGGTTATTTGCCGAGAAAGAACTAGATTTCGCCTACGCCTTAGATTTTTTGGCTAGATTCCGGATAAATGTAATGTGGCAAAATAAAGCACTTAGCATTGCCTGTCGTGTGCTGCCTTTTATAGTGCCATCAATCGATGAATTAGAACTACCCCATGTGTGTAAGAGCCTGATTCTCCAACCCAGAGGACTTATCCTGGTAACCGGGCCTACAGGCGTAGGCAAATCTACCACTATGGCGGCTATGATTCGTCATCTTAATGAAAACAGAGACTGTAACATCATCTGTATTGAAGATCCTATCGAATATCAACATCAAAATATAAAATCGATTATTGCCCAGCGCGAGCTCGGGGGGGATACCAAATCGTTTCATACCGGATTGGTGCACGCTCTCCGCCATGACCCTGATGTTATTGTTGTTGGCGAGATGCGAGATCTGGATACCATCTCTGCGGCAATTACCGCGGCAGAAACGGGACACCTGGTCATGAGTACATTGCATACGACCGATGCTGTTCAGACCATTGACCGAATGATAGACGTTTTCCCACCCAGTCAACAATCACAAATTAGACTCCAACTATCACAGGAAATACTCGCAATATTGTCACAAACTCTATTACCGCGCGCTTCTGGTAAAGGTAGGATAGCCGCCTTTGAAATCGTTTTGTCCAACCCATCGATTCGAACTCTTATCCGTGAAGGACGTACTTATGAAATCCCTACCTATATGAGAATTCATACGGAGGCTGGGGTACAAAGTTTAGATGATGCCTTAGTTTATATGGTTCAAACTCGCAGGATTACTCGGGATGCGGCCATGAGAAAAACAAGTGACCAAAAGTATTTGGCGAAAATGCTTACGTAGTAACGTAAGCAATTGGGACGACACAAGGGAATCAAATGGAAATAGATACCGTTTTTAAATCATGCAGAAAAGAATGCTTCAGACCTGCATTTAAGAGTATTGCTGGATCAGCCATTAGCTAAACTCGTGAAAAGCCAGTTAGCCGGGAAGACGCTTTGAAGAAAAGTAGCAATCCGGCACAATTGATGAAATTGCTGTAATATCCCCCGACTTCTGGTTATGCATGCTATTTCAGGTCACACATTCCGAGTATATAATCAGCGGGTTATTTTCACCGTTCGCTTTTCAAGACCATCGATTGGATAGTTTTACAGAAAATATCCACTAACTCAGGGTCAAAATAAGTCCCCGCACAGCGTTTCAGTTCATCAATAGCCTCTTGAGATGACCGTTGCTTGTGATAAGGTCGGAAAGAAGTCATCGCGTCATAGGCATCAGCAATAGACAGAAGCCGCGCCTCTAGGGGTATCTGCTGACCGCTCAGACCGGACGGATAGCCGCTACCGTCATAGTGTTCGTGATGATTCAGAATAATTGGCAAGGAATTGGCTAATTCGGCAACGTACCTTAGTATCTCCACACCCATTTCCGGGTGAGATTTGATCTGTCTCCATTCTTGCTCACTAAGCTCCCCGTCTTTGTTCAGGATTGAATCCGGGATACCAATTTTACCGATATCATGCAACAGACCGGCATTGCGTATAACAGAGATTTTTTCTTGCGTGAGATTCATCGTTTGTGCCATGGCTACGGCGTATTCGCTGACCTTTCTTGAATGACCGTAGGTGTAATGGTCCTTAGCATCGACTGTAGCTGCCAGGGCAAATATCATACTAATTGCTATCCGCTGTGTTTCAGATGCTGTATCTACGACAGCCAGCCCTTGTTTCTTGAAATCAAATGGCGCACAGATCCTGTTTCTTCCTGTTTCTTTGGCGGTATAGAGAGCCTTATCAGCGGACGCAAGGATTTGTTCTTTCGTCACGCCATCGGTTGGCCAGGAGGCTATACCAAGGCTTGCAGTTACGGATGCTCGTCCTCTAAATGATTTTTGTTCTATCTTCTCACGAATACGTTCCGCCACCACGTAAGCACCTTCAGTCGTCGTTTCAGGCAGAATAATGGCAAATTCCTCACCCCCGTACCTACATGGAATATCAATAGCCCGGATTGATATCTGAATACACTTGCCGATATTTGCGAGAATATCGTCTCCAGCTAGGTGCCCATAGGTATCGTTATATCTTTTAAAGAAATCTATGTCAATCATAATAACAGAAAAGCTGGTTCCAAACCGGGTGCCCCGAGCAATTTCCCTATCCAAACACTCATGCATGTGGCGGTGATTATATAACCTTGTCAACCCGTCAGTAATTGCCCAAGTCATTGCCTGTGAATAAAGCTGAGCATTTTCCACGATAACGCCGGCTTGGTTCGCGACGCTAATCACAAGCTCAATATCTTCTTGATTAAAAAGGTGACTCGACCGTTTCTTACTCAAGCCCAGAATACCTACAAGCTTGCCATGGCTCTTCAATGGGCAGAGAAGTTCCAGATGGGAGTTATGCAAGCTTTCTTTTTCATCTTCCCACAATGCCTTGAACTGGGGGGCAGTATCAATCTGCCTCAATGTAAGGACTTGTGATTCTTTCTGGAGCCATGCCACCACTGGGCTGTCAAAATAAAGACGAAATTCATTATCTGGCTTATCTCCTGCTTCTGGATACACAAACCGGGTGGTGAAATAACCGCTACCGGGGTCTTCAAAGAGCAGTACCGCATGGGAAATGCGGGTGGCTTTTGCTAGTGTCCGCAGCATTTCTGTGGCCAGCTGATCCAAGTTCAAGATATTGCCCATCTTACTCGTGAAACTAAGAAGTGTCTGGCGATGGTCATAGGTCTCACGGTAAAAAACACGGTCCACGAATACCTGAATAGGATGTCTAAGCGGAACGCTAATTAACGCTAATAATACTGTTAAACTAATAGTGAGCAGTAAAATGCTGTAGAACGGCAGGCCGGGGTTAGACCTGAATGTAATAAATATACCAGCGATATACAGGGCGGCGATAGGGATGATTGCCAGAGCGAACGCCAACCCCCTCCTTATAACAAGTCTGATGTCAAGCAAATGAAACCTGGAAATTGCATAAGCGATGATTATGGCATTGACCAGGTTGCCGATGTGGTCTGTGGGCAAGCCGGCTAAAGCCGGTGTGAACGGAGTGATATAACTGACAATTAACAGTATGCTCCAACCAGCCATCAAGTAGGCCGTTTTATTGCGGTCGGCGGCATCTTCTGAACTACGGTATCTCCGAAATAGCATGGAGAATATGATGGCGAGATAAGGAATCACGATGCCAGCTAACACATAGTCCCAGGGATGGATCTCATGGTATAGATAACCATTAACGAGGCTAGCACTTTTAACTACATTACCTTTAAGACTGAAGGCTAGTAGCGTCAAAACCAACGCATATCCAATATATACACCTATCCCACCCGGTTTATTGTTGTAAGCCCTGATGAAATGATAATAGGTAACTACCACGCACGGGATTGCCGCATAAACTAATCCATTCCAGAAAATCAGGTAGTGGGCGGAAGCGGAGGGGTTGAAAGTCAGCATAAAAGATGTGAAACTCCACGTCGCGGAAGCAAAAAGAAACACACTGAATATCCTGTCCACTCGTGTTTTGGCCTGCTGGAGGACCAGGACGAACAGTACCGCAAACGTCGCGCAACTAGCAAGTGGTATTATCGACCATAAGTTCACGAATTCTTTCTCTTTTCCACCAAACTCATCAGGTTAACCCTGTACTCTTGCGTCAATTATGGCTTATAGCTTCAAATCTGTCAACGGGGTGTCGTGCGGTGTCCCGGACATACTATACAGTTTCCGGGTTATGGTAAGTATATCAGGAAGACATTAGAGCTTCTGGGTATCAATGACTCTAGCCTAGACTGGAGGAAGTGTGAAAGCTGGACTCCGTACCGGGGTGGGGAGGGGCACGATTGACTACAAAGGGCTACGTGGATTTCATGCAGAGGCAGCCCGCAGGGCTGTCCTGAAATACCTGAAGACCAATACCAACATCTCGGAAGCTGCCAGGATGTTTGGTATTACTCGTGCCGTAGTCTATGACATTCTCAAGAAAGAGAAGACCGGTGACCTGACAGACCGCTCGCGGGCTCCCGGGCGTCAGCCCCGGAGGACACCGGTTGAAGTGGAAGACAAAGTAGTGGCCGCCAAAAACAAGACTCGTTTAGGGCCAGAGAGGCTCTCGCGGTATCTCCATGAGTATGAGGGGGTGTCAGTATCGGTTGGCACAATTCGACATATCATGAGGAGGAATAAAGCACGGCTTGGTGAAGGTCCACATGCTCTACAGACAATCATAGCAGCAACCCTAACTCAGGAGTTTGACCAATTACTGAGATGGGCCGATGCTCGCTCCGAAACGGACAAGAGCCTTTTTCCGCACTTTGTTTGCTATCTCATATGCCTGAGACAAATATCTTTTCAAATCATCATGTGATACGCTTCTTGAAAAGTAATTATCAAAGGATTTGTATGCCGCTTTTCGCCAATCAATATTCTTTTTATCCTCTTCATTCATGGAATCCCACAGGCGGCTGCCAGGTAGAGGAACGTAGCTGTTTACATCAAAAATATCTGTCTTTATTGTTTCCATTAGTTTCAGCGTTCCTTCCATATCTTCTTTGCCTTCTTCTGGTAGACCCAGCAAGACTGAAGTTACAGACGGGATTCCACTTTCATAGACCATTTCGCTAACTCTGATAATCTGTTCAACAGTTGTCTTTTTATTAATCGCCTTCAATACCCGGTCGCTACCTGACTCCAAGCCAAAATACAGACCGGAACAGTTTGCTCGTTTCATCAATTGCAATAGGTATTCGTCGAGATTATCGTATCTGGCAGTGCATCTCCATTTTATACTCAATTTTTCGTTAATCATTGTGTTACAGAATGTCTGCAAATATTTCCTATCAAATGTAAAGGTCCCATCGTCAAAATCAACAAAATTGACTTTATATGTGTCTTCCAGAAATCTTAATTCTTTAATGACACTATCGACACTACGACGACGCACCTTTCCGTCCCAAAGCCTATTGTCGGCGCAAAAAGAACATGTGTAGGGACAACCACGGGCTGTTGATAAACAATGGACCCGATAGATATCATAATTGCAATTCAGTACCAGGTCCCGTGCCAGAAACGGTAGTTCATCAAGATTAGCTAACAGATTTACGCCGGGATTACTATGCACCTGGCCGTCCCGGTCTCTGTAGTAGATTCCGGGAACAGTCTCCAATTTCGGGCTTGCTTTTTTGAGTTCTTTAACAAGGTGGAGAAGCGGAATTTCACCCTCACCTCTGATGACGAAATCCACATCCGGATTTTGCATAACCTCTTCGGGGCAAAACGTCGGATGACACGAGCCGACTACAACCTTTATGTCTGGACTAGTCTCTTTAGTCAGGCTGGCCACTCTTTCAACCGCAGACCGTAATGGTGTTAAGTATGATATTCCCACAACCGTTGGTTTGGTCTGGCGCACAATATCAGTCAACTTTTTCCATATAATGTGAGATTTATCGCTTACAATCATTTCATAATCTCGAGCTGCGGCCGCATAATCTTCGAGACTGGTAGTCAGCCACCCATCAGTGGACGGGAAATCCATCAATAGATCTCCCATCAATACGCCATTATCAATACCCGCATTTCGAAGATATGCTGCCAGACTCGTCAGACCTACGTTGTACCCGCAGTCCGTTGATACACCTTTTAAGCTACTGTAAGGCGGATCAATAAGCATGATTTCCATTGTCGCCTCCCATGAATAATGGTGGACTTGATTCTGATAATTATCATATCTCCCGGGTTATTGTTTTGACCTAATTTTCAGAGCAGTTTAATAATCAGCCAAACGATGTGTGTCGTAAATAACGGTTACAGCGACCATATTAGTCATTATGATACCACGATATGCTGCCACCAACCAACAGTCCGAACAAGTATGACATTGCGACGGAACACATGGAGTTGAATCATAGTACTATTTACTGAATAAATCGGTACGTTTGGGTGATTGGTGAACAAAGTGACGAGGCATATACTCAACTATAGTGACATGTAGTTACCGTATAGTGGAGGTTTCAGAATGCCTTTGAAATTTGATAGCCAGACTTTCTATAACACACGTGAAGCCTGTAAGTTAGCCGGCACTAATCGAGACACCTTTCTACGGTGGGTGAGGCAAAAAAAATTCACAGATGTAGAGCACAGAGATAGAAACGGCTGGAGGCTTTTTACCGAGGGCGATCTACAACGTTTAAAAGACTATGTAAATCGTATTGAGAAGATAAGTGTAGCCTGAGTTGCGACCAGGCTGCTTGGGACGATGTTTACAGTTTCGTCCGGACCCCGATGAGAATGGGAATTATGGCGACAATAAATTAAGCGGACATTACCCTTACCAGTTCTGAATACGGTGTAAAAAAGAGAGGTAGTTCAAGATAGAACATGGAAAAAGCGCTCAAACAGCTAAGCCAGGCTTTTGAATCTTGGGAAAGCAGCGTCTTATTGGAGACTGTGGAGGGCACTATTGTTAGTTGGAATAAATGTGCCCAGGCCCTTTACGGTTATTGCGCTGATGAGGTCATAGGAAGAGAGCACTCTTTTCTGGTACCTTCCGATGTGGAAGACAACGCGTTAGAAGCACTGAAAAGAATCAAGCAGGGAGAGCCCAGTGCTCATTACGAGACCATCCACCGGAGAAAGGATGACAGTCGTGTGCATGTCTCTCTTACAATTTCACCGCTGAGAGACGAATCCGGTAACATCATCGCCTTTTTGACTCTCGTGTCCAACCCTTCTGAACGGGAGCAGCTACGGGAGAGTGAAGGAAACTTGAAGACTTATCTGGAAAACGGACCAGATGGGGTCTATACCAACGATTTGAAAGGGACTTTCCTCTACGGTAATAAAAAGGCGGAGGAAATCCTCGGGTATAAAAGAGAGGAACTCATCGGGAAGAGTTTTCTCGAGCTAAATATTCTTCCGGCAAAGTATCTGGCAAAGGCTGGTAAATTAATAGCATTTAATGCCATAGGTCGTCCGACCGGGCCGGATGAGTTTGAATTGATACGAAAGGACAATAGTCACATATGGGTTGAGATAAGCACCGCGCCTACCAAACAGGGGGGCAAAACGGTGGTTATCGGCTTTGTCCGTGACATCACCGACCGGAAGCAAGCTGAGGAAACACTGAGGCAATCGGAGGAAAAATATGCCACTCTAGTAGAGAAAGGAAACGATGGCATCATCATCATTCAAGACGGCGTGCTCATGTTTGTCAACTCCAAGATGTTGGAAATGGCGGGGTTCTTGCTCAATGAGACGCTTGGCAGACCATTCCTCGACTTCGTTTCTCCAGAATCTAGAGAGTTGGTAGCTGGCAGGTATACAAGGAGAATGGCCGGCCAGTCGGTATCAGACAGATACGAAATAGAAATCCTCTCCCGAGACGGTGAGAAGATACCGGTTGAAATCAGTGCCAGCATCATTGAGTACGAGGGAAGACCGGCCGATATGGCGATAATCCGCGACATCAGCGAGCGCAGGAAAGCAGAGGAAGCACTCAAGCTTCAACAAGCCTACTTCCAGCAGCTGTTCGAAAACTCCCCTGATGCTATTGTTTTGGTGGATAATACTGACCGGGTGGTTCAATTCAACAAGGGATTTGAAACGCTTTTTGGCTATCGGGCTGAGGAAGTCAAAGGTCGGATTATTAATGAACTCATCATCCCTGAAGACCGTATTGAGGAAGCGTCGGCTTTGTCGCGGACCGCTCTCAATGGAAAGGTGGTTCGGAAAGAGACAGTGAGAAAACGGAAGGATGGCAGTCTGGTAGATGTTTTTGCAGTTGGCTACCCTATCCGTTTTGGTGACAAATTAGTCGGAGTATATGTCATATACAGCGACATTACCGTGCGCAAGCGGGCAGAGGAGACACTCGCCATAAAGACTACCCTGCTGGAAGCGGCTGCGGAGACAACCCTTGACGGTATCCTGGCCGTGGACGATAAGGACAGGATACTCCTATCGAATAAACGTTTTCAGGAAATGTGGCACATACCCCAAGAATTGATAGACGCAAAAGATAACTGGCCAGTGCTACGTCACGCTGTCTCCCAGGTAATAGGCGACCCTGAAAGGGCCGTGCAAGAAGTGTATCATCTTTACGGCCCAGAAATTAGATACAACCGGGTAGAAAGCCGGCTGAAAGACGGAAGAGTTTATGATACATACTCATCTCCTCTCCTGGATAGAAACGGTGGCTACCGTGGTAGAATCTGGTACTTTCAGGACATCACCGAGAGCAAGCAGGCACAGGCAAGAATTGAGCGTGCGGCTGAGGAATGGCGGACGACTTTTGACTCCATTACGGATTTCGTTTCCATTCACGACAAGGACAACCGGATTGTCCGGGTGAATAAGGCTCTGGCTGATGTGTTCAAAACAACGCCCAAGGAGCTTATCGGTGAGGTCTGCCACGAAGTGATGCATGGCACCACAGAGCCCCCAGAAAACTGCCCGCACCGGCAGACGCTAACAACCGGCAAGCCAGCTACAATGGAAATGTTTGAACCCACTCTTGGGGTTTGGATTCAGGACTCCACCTCGCCCATATTTAATGACAAGGGTGAGGTCACCGGTTCGGTTCACATCGTCAGAGATGTGAGCGAGTGGAAGCGGATGGAGGAACAGCTTGTCATGACAGACCGCCTTGCCTCTATCGGCGAGCTGGCTTCGGGCATTGCTCATGAGCTCAACAACCCGTTAACCAGTGTTATCGGTTTCTCACAGTTACTCATGGAGGGTAATGTCCCTGACCATATCAAGGAAGATTTGGGCACTGTCTACAGTGAGGCCCGGCGGGCCGCGGCCATAGTCAAGAACCTGCTGACTTTCGCCAGAAAACATGCGCCGGTCAAACAGCTAAGCCAGGTCAATACCATAATAGAAGATGTGCTGAGACTGCGCGCTTATGAGCAGAGAGTAAGCAACATTGAGGTCGAAAAGCGGTTGGCCACTGACCTCCCAGAAATCATGGTTGACTATTTTCAGATGCAGCAGGTTTTTCTCAATATCATCGTTAACGCCGAATTCGCCATGCTGGAAGCACACGGCAAAGGGAAGCTGGTAATCACTACCGAGACGGTCGATGGTG
>Ga0315284_10011633_pt1 | contig 12544 bp, 9 predicted proteins | sample YL17G09_16_MG_FD_203696 | JGI IMG/M metagenome (GOLD analysis project Ga0315284, IMG submission 203696) | Sediment microbial communities from Yellowstone Lake, YNP, Wyoming, USA - YL17G09_16 | ecosystem: Environmental > Aquatic > Freshwater > Lake > Sediment | place: USA: Wyoming | collected... | reverse complement strand
GCCGCTCTGAGACACTGCACCATCACCTCCGGGGAGTTGCCTTCCTGGCACTGCAGCGCCCCTTGACCTGGTGCGCGGCGGGTCTCCTGACCCACCGCGCGGCAATTGCCCCCGGGCGGCGAGATAGCGCAGGTGCGCGGCGGGTCGGGAGACCCGCCGCGCGAAGTGGTGTTGTAGTAGTAGGCACGCGCGCGGCGGGTCAGGAGACCCGCCGCGCACCTCCGTATCCAGCGATGTCGTGCTGCGCCGCCACGGCACCGTCCTCGGGGGCGGTCTTCGCGGTCAGGCGCGGAAGAGCCGGCCCGGTTACTGGGGGTTCTTGGTGAGTTTGACCCAGCGCAGGTTCACCGCCTTCCAACTCTCGGCGTCGCGGGGACGGACTTTCAGCGTCTGGTCTCCGGCCTGCTTGACCTCGATGACGCCCATCTCGACGGTCGTGAACTTGTCCCACGCGCCCGTGGCGGGCACTTTGCCTTCCACTTTCTGGCCGGCGATCTCAACGGCCAGCGCCGACTCGCCATTGGCGGCGGCGCAACTGGCCGAGACCTTGAACCGGCCCGGTTCCTTGACCTTCACCTTCCACGAAACCCAGTCCGCGGCCTTGTCCCAGAAGCCGATGTTGGGCTGTCCGCCCTGGTTCTCGGTCTTGACGCCCTCGCCGTGCAGTTCGGCGTCCTCGGCCCCGAGCGTGTAGTTGCCGGCGGCGTCCGGCTGGATCGCCTGGACCGGCGGCACGGCGAGCTCCGGCCTGAACCCGCGGAGGTCCTCGCCGGTGATCTTCAGTGCGACGGCGTAGTCGCACGGCTTCTCGGCCGGGAGCTGGACCGCCAGGCCGTCGGCGTCGTGCGTCCACTTGACCTGGCCGCCGTAGCCCAGCAGCGACACGCCCGTCACTTTGCCGGTCACTTCGGGGAACCTGGCCAGCGAGCGGATCACGATCTTGCCATCCGCCGGCCACCCCATGGCGAAGGCGTAGAGGGTCTTGTCGCCCTTCATCGTGAAGCGGATGTCCTTGGCGCTGTAGGCGAAGTCCTCGCCGAAGTGCCCGCCCTTGGCCCTGACGGGGCCTTCGCCATGGACCAGCCACGGCCGGGTTTCGTAGAGGGCCTCGCCGTTGATCGCGATCCAGGCGGCCATCTCGGCGAGGATCTTCTCGGGTTCCGGATCCAGGCTGCCGTCGGGGCGCTGCACGACGTTGATCAGGAGGTTGCCGTTCTTGCTGACGATGTCCACGAGCATGCGGATCACCCAGTCGGCGCCGCGGTACTTCCAGTTCTTGTTGTAGTACCAGTCGCCGATGGAGGTGTCGGTCTGCCAGGGATGCGGGCGGATGCCGGGCATGACGCCGCGCTCGAGGTCCTCGACCCACATGCCGTTGGATTGCTGCTTGCACGTGTACACCACTTCCACCTTGCCATCGTGGCGCCCGGCGTCGGCGTTGTAGAGGTGGGCGATCATGCTCCGGCCCACTTCGTTGCCGAAGGGCACGCCGCCGTCGGTGTACAGGAGATCGGGCTGATAGTTGTCCACCAGTTCCTTGACGCGCTCGTACCACATCTGCTGCCACTTGGGATTGTTGCTGTACCATCCTTTGTCATTGGGATCGGCGGGGAAATGATAGAGGTCCCAATACTTCGAGTCCGCGCCGTCATAGGGCACGCCGGCCTTCGGCCCGGTCTTGTCGGCGCGGTGGCTGCTCTGGAACCAGGTGAAGCTGGCGCCCAGGTGCTCCGAGACGCCGAACCGCAGGCCCTCCTTCTTGGCGGCTTTCTGCCAGTCGCCGACCACGTCGCGCTTCGGGCCCATGGCGACGGCGTTCCACCGGTGGAGCTTCGAGTTCCACAGGTAGAAGTTGTCGTGATGCGACCCCATGCTCACGAAGTACTTCGCGCCGGCCTTCTTGTAGAGGGCCATCAGGCGCTCGGGGTCCCACTTCTCCGCCTTCCACAGCGGAATGATGTCCTTATAACCATGTTCCGAGGGATGCCCGTAGTTGGCGACGTGGTGCTTGTAATGGCCGTTGCCTTCCTCGTACATGCCGCGGGCGTACCAGTCGCCGTCCATCGGCACGGCCTGGGGTCCCCAGTGGGCCCACATGCCAAGCTTGGCATCGCGGAACCACTCCGGGTACTTGTACTGCTTGAACGAGTCGAAGGTGGGCTCGAAGGGCCCGGGCGCGATGGGCATGGCGGGGGCCGGGGCCGTCTGGGCGTGCATCACCGCCGCGGCCAATGCGATGGCGGCCGAGGCGGCCGCGGCCAGGACGAGTCCGTGACAATAGAGATGAGGTTGGGTCATGGGTTTTCCTTCCCGTGGGTGCGTTCCTGTCGGCCGGAGTATACACCATCCGGCGTAACGCTGCCAAGCCCTTGTGGCGCCGCGCGGCGTTATTGTGCGCCAAGGTTTCCTGGCGAGGGGCACCGCATGCCCAGCGAACGACGCGCTGGGCATGCCACCCACCAGGGGCCTTGCTTGCCTCCCGTAACGGAAGGGCCGCGAGATCGCGGCGGTTTGCGTTTGACGTGCCGCCCCCGCGCGGGCAGAATAGGGCAGGCAGGTCGAGAGGGGAGTCCGCATGGCGGAGCGTGTCTACACCACCGGCGAGGTGGGGAAACTGCTCGGCGCGACGCCGGCCCTCCTTCGGGACTGGGTCCAGCGGGGGTGGCTCGCGGTCGATCGCCTGCCCGACGGGTCTGTCCACGTCACCGAAACCGCCCTGATCCAGTTCCTGCACCGCTGCGGCGTCAACATCGAGGACGTGATGGCCCGGACGGTGACCCGCCAGGCCCGCTCGGCGGCGCCGGCCGCCACCCCTGCTGCCGAGACGCTCGACGTGACTTTCTCGCCCGCCGCCCCGGAAGTGCAGGCCGCGCCGACGGCCGATGCGGCGGCGCCCACGCCGGAGCGCGCCCCGGCGGCGCACGAGGACCCGGAGGCGCCGGCGCCTTCGCTTGCGGACCAGGCGGTCGCGAACGCCGCGCGGGCCGCCCCCGTGCGGGCCGCCCGGCAGGTGCTCGAGGCCATCCTCCAGGACGCCGCCCAGCGCCGCGCCGCGGCGGTTCACCTGGAGTGGCAGGCCGACGGGCTGACCCTGCGCCTGCGGATCGACGGCCGCCTGCACGAGAAGCCGAGCTTCAAGGCCCGGCTGCCCAAGCCGCTGGGGCCGACGCTCGTGGCCGAGTGCAAGGCGCTGGCCGCGCTCAATCCCAGCGAAACGGGCCGGTCCCAAGGCGGCGGAGGCGTGCGGCACCTGCTGGGCCGGGACTTCGACCTGCGCATCTCGACCTGCCCGACGGTCCACGGCGAGAACGTGGTTGTCCGCCTGCGGGACCGCGCGGCTCGGCCGCTGTCACTCCAGGAACTCGGCTTGGCGGAGGGGCAGTTCGAGGCGCTGCGCGAGATCCTGACCGCCTCGAGCGGCCTCGTCGTGGTGTCGGCCGTGCCGCGCGAAAACGGGGACCGGACCCTCCGGGCGATGGCCGCGGCCGTGGCCGCGCCCGAGCGCCGCGTCCTCCGCATCGGATTCCCGTCCGAAGACGCGATGCCGGGCGTGGTGCAGGCCGCGCCGGGGCAGGGCTTCTCGACCGGGGCGGCGATCCTCGCCGCCATGGATCAGGACGTCGACGTGATCGAAGTGGCCGACATGGGCGACCGCGAGACGGTCCAGGCGGCGACGGCCGCCGCGGCGGCCGGGCACCTGGTCCTGGCCGGCCATCGAAGCCGGTGGCCCTCGACAGATCCAACTGTGCTAATATCTTCAGGCGCAGCCCCGTCTGCTCTGGCTGCGGTCCTTCTGGCCGTCGTCGCCCAGAAAAGGGTGCGGCGGATCTGTTATCACTGCAAGACGGCCGTCCCGCCGGACGCCGAGCTTCTGGCCCGCCTGGCCTTCCAGGAAGGCGCGGAGATCTCCGCCGCGTCCGTCGGCCTCGGCTGCGACCGGTGCGGGCACACCGGCTACCTGGGCGAGGGCGACCTCTATGCCGTGCTCGCGGTCGACGAGGAGATCTCGCGCCTGATCGGCGCCCGCGCCGACGGCCGCGCCCTCGTCGAAGCCGCCCGCCGCCTGGGCGGCGGCACGCTCCGCGAGGCCGCCCTGGAGTCCGTCCGCGCCGGCCTCACCTCCCTCGACGAAGCCGCCCGCGCCCTGGGGCTGTAACCTTCGCTCCTCTGCGTCTGCACGGCGGCGCCGGCCGGCCGCTGGGGGCGCCGGATTTCGTCGCGGGCCTGGAGCGGCTCCCGGGTCGGCCCTGCGGCTGCCGAAGCGCGGTGGAAAACCAGGGCAGGGGACATATCGGGTATCCCGTCCCCGGAATCCCTTGGGGGTGGCGGTGCTTGTATGTGGCCGGGCAAATAAAGAGAACTCCGCGAGAGAACGCGGCATGACAGTTCCGATTCCAACGCCGATCTTCCGGTTCATCCACGTGGACAACCTTGAAACTGTCCTGCGCCGCGGTGGGATGCACGCACCCAACTTCACGCCGAAGGACGGTTTGCCGTGGAAGGTGATTCACGATGAGGAAGTCCAGGCCAAGAGGGCTCGGCGGCCGGCCCGCTGTGGCCCCGGTGGAGTGCTGCACGATTACGTCTCGTTTTACTTCGGTTACCTGTCGCCCATGATGTTGCGGCTGAACACAGGCCGCGTGGTAGGCTACACCGAGGACCAGCGGCCGCTCGGTTACCTGGTGAGCACCGCCCAGGCCGTCCAGGAGGGCGGCACGCCTTTCGCCTTCACCGACGGGCACGGCATTGCGGCACTGACGGACGACTTCGACAATCTGGCCAAACTGGACGAAGTGGACTGGAGCGTCGTGTATCTTCGATACTGGCATAGCACCCTTGACGACATGGATCGGCAGCGCCGCAAGCAGGCTGAGTTTCTTGTTCACAAGTTCTGCCCATGGTCGCTGATCCAGGAGATCGCCGTTATCGACCAAGCCATGAAAGCCAGGGTCGAACAGACTCTAAACGGGTTCCCTGCGAGCCTGAAGCGCCTTGTAACGGTTCGGCGCAACTGGTACTATTAGCCGAGGGGGTGACCGATATGATCGAACTCGCCCAAGGCAATCTGCTGGAAGCCGACGCCGAAGCCCTTGTAAACACCGTCAATTGTGAGGGTTACATGGGCAAGGGGATCGCTCTGCAATTCAAGCAGGCGTACCCAGAGAACTTCCGTGCTTACGAACGGGCTTGCCACGCGCATGAGGTTCAACCGGGGCGGATGTTCACCGTCGCCACCGGCCAGATGGTGAACCCGCAATACATCATCAACTTTCCCACCAAGAGGCACTGGCGGGGCGCTTCGAGAATCGAAGACATCCGCGCCGGCCTCAAGGCCCTGGTGCAGGAGGTGAAACGCCTGGGTATCCAATCCATCGCTGTGCCGCCGCTGGGCTGCGGCAACGGGTGGCTGAATTGGTGGGAAGTCCGGCCCATGATTGAGCAGGCATTGCAGGCAGTGCCGGACGTGCGGGTTCTGCTTTTTGAGCCGCGCGGGGCGCCGGATGCCAAAGCCATGCCGGTTCGTACGCAACGGCCTAAGATGACGCCCGGCCGGGCGTTGGTGATCAAGTTGATGCAGGGCTACGCTGCGCTGGGTTACAGCCGCACGCTCCTGGAGATTCAGAAACTCGCGTACTTCCTCCAAGAGGCCGGCGAGCCGCTCCGGCTGCGGTATGAGGCCGGACTATATGGTCCCTATGCCGCCAACCTGAACAAGGTGCTGGAACGCATCGAAGGCCACTTCATACGGGGCTATGGCGATAGCCAGACGCCCGAGACGGAGATTGAACTTCTGCCGGATGCCATCGAGGAAGCGGAAGCCTTTCTGGCGGGTCGCCAGGATTCCAGCGCGCGACTCCAGCGTGTGGCCGACCTGATTGATGGTTTCGAGACGCCCTACGGCATGGAGTTGCTCTCGACTGTGCATTGGGTAGCGCGGCACCAGAAGCCGAGTGCCACCAACGCCGACGAAGCGGTTGCTGCCGTCCATGCCTGGAGTGACCGCAAACGCCAGATGTTCAAGTCCGACCACATCCGCGTGGCATGGCAGCGGCTCCAGAAACAGGGCTGGTTGTCCTGAGCAACGGGTCGTCTTGCCCAGCGCGCCAAGCTTGGGTCGATCCGTTCACGGAGAAAGCTTCCTGGCGACGCATCGAGCCGTTCGAGACGACGGCCCCTTCGGCCTTCAAGGTGGTGCTGCCGCCGCTGAGCGTCACGTCGCTGGGCGCTTATCTTTCGGCGTCGCGGCGATAGGCTTGAAGGGTGGTGCGGCCCTGGCGGAGGCGGGCGCGCTTGGCGGACACCTCGTCGCGCTGCTGGGCCAGGGCGAGCTCAAGGGTGTCCTGCAAACGCACCAGCCGCTGCCGGGTCCCCGCGTCGGGCGGCGCCTCCGACGTGGAGATGACGCGCAGGATGGCGTCGAGGCGGCCGCCCAGTTCCTGGACGGCTTCGAGGTCCCCGCGGCGCAGCGCTTCGAGCTGCTTCTCGAGAAGCCGCTCGACCTCTTCGTAGGTGCGGTCGGACGGCGGCGCCGGGTCGTGCGGGCGTCCGGAAGGGCGCGGCGAATCGCTCATGAGACCGGGGTCTCCGCGGCCGGGCGCCGCTGCTTCAGCTCGGCGAGGAGGGCGGCGGCCTCCGCGTGAGCGGGCTCCAGCGCCAGGATCTTCAGCAGCATCTCGCGGGCCTGGTCCGGGCGGCCGTCGCGGGCCTGGAGCGCGGCCAGGCAGAACATGACCGACACGTCGCCGGGGTGGCGATCGAGGTAGACTTGTAGATAGTGAACGATCCTGCTGAAGGTCCCCATCTGGCAGGAGGTCTGGAAGAGGCCCAGGAGGGCCGTCAGGTTGTCGGTGTCGATCTCCAGGCACTTCAGGTACAGGTCGAAGGCCGCCGCATAGTCCTGGCGCTGCTGGTTGACCATCGCGAGGCCGCCGTAGGCCGGGCCGCAGCGGGCGTCGAGGCGGAGGGCCTCGCGAAAGGCCTGGGCGGCTTCATCGAGGCCGCCCGTCTGGAAGGCGATGACGCCGCGGCCCACGTGGGGCCCCGGCCTGTCGGGGGCCAGGAGCGCCGCCTCCTCGTAGCACTGGCGGGCCCGGTCGTAGTGCCCGAGGGCGGTGTGGCAATCCCCCAGCTCCTTGAGCACCTCGTAGTGCTGGTCCAGACCTTCCTCGACCACAAAGCCGTCGGGCCTCAGTTCCATGGTTGTCCCTTTCCGCGGCGCTCGCTTGGCGTCGCGTCGCCGTCAACCCTCTCCCGCGAGGGGAGAGGGGAGTACGCCGGCCGGCACGCTAAACATGCACTGTCCCAGATAGCATCCTTTCGGCATCTTCCAAGAGGGCCGCCGCCGCGGCGCAATCGCCGGCGCGGCGCAGAAGCCCCGCCTCCAGTTGGAGGGTGCTGACCGTCGGCCCCCGCTGGTTGACGTCCGTGCACAGCTGCCGGGCATCGGCGTCGCGTCCGCCGGCGCGGTAAAGCGCCCGGGCGGTCCGTTCGCGCATCCAGCGGCGGTTGGCGCCGCGCGACTCCAACTGCCCGTAGATCCGGGCGGCGCCGACCCACTGGCCCTCGCGTTCCAGCGATTCCGCCTGCTGGAGCAGGGCGTCGAATTGGAACGGCCGCTCGGACGGCGCCGGCTCGCGGACCGCGATACCGGCGGCGGCGAGCGAGGCCCGCAGCGAAAGCGTCGCGCGGGCCTGCCGGCTGCGCACGAGGTCGGCCCGCCGCAGAACGACCGCGGGCCACTCTCCCGCCGGGCGTCCCACGGAGAACGCCACGCCGCCCGCGTGGTGGAGCGCCGCATGCAGCGGGTTCTCGATCCACAGCGGCTCCGCGCGGAAGCCGCCCGGCACGAGGACGGCGACGCAATCGCCCTGCGTCCGCGCGAGCGCCGCGTCGAGGCGGGCCTGCCGCGAGGTCCCCGCCGCCACCGGCACGGGAACCACGTTGGGTACGGGGTTCACCCCGCCGGCCGGACGGCCGTCCGGCACCGGCAGGTAGACCTCGTACGGCATGAAGGTCCACGCCCGCATCTGGAGCAGCGTCTGCCGGGCGGCGGCGTCGAGCGCGTCCGCCAGCAGCACGATCGAGAGGTCGGGCATCTTCGGCCACGGCTTCGGCGGGCGGGCCGCGCGAATGGACATCACCTGCTGGACATAGCTCGCTTTATCGAGCCGCAGGCGGTACGAGAGGCGGTCGCAATCCCCGACCGGCCCGTAGAACTCGCCCGTGACTTCGGTGAGGTGCCGGAAGTCGGTGAAGAAACTGAGGCGGCGCGTCATGTCCCAGTCGATCATCACCCGCAGGTTCTCGTCGTAGGGCCCCGTTTTGTCGAGCAGGTCGCGCCGGTGCATCAGGCTCACGTGCAGGACGTGGTTGAAGTGGCACAGGAGGAACCGGTCGAAGTCGCGGGTGATGTTGACGATCTTCCCGAGCACCTGCCGCGAGCCGTCGGGCAGGAGGCGGCAATGGACCTTGTAGAGATCGGTATAAGCCGCCTGGCACTCCGCCTGCGTTTCGAGGGCCTCGACCAGCCGCGCCAGGTGCATGGGGTAGTAGAGGTCGTCGTCATCGAGGTAGGCGACGTACTTGCCGCGGGCGTGCCGGAGGGCCTGGTTCAGCGAATGCGCCTTGCCGCGGTTCTCGCGGCGCTCGAGGAGCGTGAGGCGCGGGTCGTTGAACGAGGCCACCACGTCATCCACCCGCTCGCCCCCGTCGTTGATGATGAAGGCCTCGAAGTGCGGGTAGGTCTGCCGCACGAGGCTCGCGAGGGCCTCGGCGAGGTACCGCCGGCGGTTGAACGTCGGCACGAGCACGCTCACGAGGGGGCCGTCGCTCTTTTCGCCGAAGGCGGTCATCGCTCCACCGCGGTTCCAGGCGCCGCCGATGTCGAGGGGACTGACAGCAGAGCCTCAACGGCGGGGCGGTCGGTCGCCGCCGGAGTCGTCTTGGCCACAGGGTTCCTCTCGAACTCCAGGAAGAGGCTGTTGACCCGGTCCAACTGGGCCTTGAGCGGGAAGCGCTCGGCCACGAAGTCGCGGTACTCCTCGGGCCGATAGGGGTCGGCGAGGATCCGCGCACAGAACTCGTCCGCCGTCCGCCACAGGTACTGGGGCGGGAGGAAGTCCCGGCAGCCGGGGAAGATGTGGACCACCGGCTTCAGGCCGCGCGCCATGCCTTCGAGGATATTGACCGGGTGCCCCTCCACGATGCTGGCCGAGACCAGGTAGTGCTTGTCGTCGAGCCAGGCGGCCACGTCCTCCTGCCACCCGTCGAAGCGGACGGCCTCGGTCAGGCCCATCTCCTCGGCGGCATAGTGCAGGTAGTTCTCGAGCACCCCGTCGTCCTGGAAGTTGCCGGCGAAGAACAGGCGGAACTCCGGGTCCGCCGCATGGAGCTTCTGGAACGCCTGGAGCAGCAGCATCGGGTTCTTCAGGATGTGGAGGCGGGCCACGCAGGCCAGGTTCTTGCCGCGCGGGCGGCTCGTGAAGGCGAACCGGTCGAGATCCACCCCGTTGGGGATCGGCACCACGCGCGTGCGGCTCGCCAGGTCGGGGATCTTCTGGAGAAGGCGCTCGTGGACCACGCTGTTGCCGACCGTCACCAGGGCGTCGATGTTCTCCCACCGGACCTTCTCCGGCCAGGGCCGGAAGGCTTCGTAGCGATGCAGCCGCACGATGCAGCGGCACACCTTGGGCAGCCGCGACGCCTGAACCACCAGTTCCGTGCACCACTCGAACCAGGCGATGTCGCACCCCTGGAGGACGCGCTGCATCTCGTCCGGGCTTTGGCCCTGCCAGAAACGCGTCTTGAACCTTGCGGCGGTGAACGCGTAGATTTCGTTGATGAACTTGAGGTCGCCGGTCTCGCAGAGGAAGGCGACTTTCGGCCGCATGCCGCGCACCTTCTCGTACATCGGCAGGAGCGCCTGCTGCCGGGGCGACAGGCGGAACGAGTGGATGAGGGCCTCGATACCGCCCGCCAGGTCGCCGCGGTCGAGCAGGGCGGCCGCGGTGCGATTGGCCAGCTCGGTCGTCAAGAGGCCGGCGCGGGCCATCTCGTCGAACTGGGCCAGCGTCTCGGCCGGCCGGCCCGAGGCCAGGTACACCTCGGCCAGGTTCCAGAGCGGTTGGCCGCGGTCCTCGGTCAGGCAGGCGGCCGCGCGCTTCAGCAGGTCGGCGGCCTCGTCGAACCGGCCGGCGGCGTAGAGGAGGGCCCCCGCATCATTCAGGGCCAGACCGTCCTGGGGCTCGCGGCGGAGGTGCTCCTGAAGGGCGGCCAGGGCCTGGTCGGGATGGCCGGCCTCGTAGAGCAGGCGCGCCTGCGCGCACGCCGCGGAAGACGAGGCTGAAATCGTCACTCTGCCTCCCCTCGACTTGTCAGGCCTAGCGTCGCCGCGGCGACCACGTCCGGCAGGTCCTGCTCCACCGCACGGCGGTTCGCCGGCGCGCCGAGCGCGGCCTCGGCAAAGGCCTTCGCCTGCGCGAAACTCCGTTCGGCCAAGGACTCATCGCCGCCGGCACGCGCCAGCATGGCGAGGGCCTTGCAGGCGTCGCTCCGATCCAGAGGCGCCGCGTCGCGTATCGCCTGGAGCAGATACCTTTGCGTCTCCTGGTAGAGAGTATGACCCGGCGGCACGCCGCATACGGCCACGATGCCGGCCAGGTACTCCGCCAAGACCAGGGACTGAGGAATGTGCAAATCGCGTGCCAGGGCGTCCGTCAGACGGTCGGGGCCGAAGAAGTCGATGAGCTTCCGGGCCAGGGCCGAGTAGAAGTCGACCATCATCCGCTGCTTGTCCGGCGACATCGGCGACTGGTGAACCTTCACCAGGGCCAGCGGCACGTGGGCATACCGCACGTCGCCGGCCATGGCGGTGCGGATGTAGAAATCGTAGTCCTGGCACCGCAGGAAGGCGCCGTCATAGAGGCCCACGCGGAAGTAGAGGTCCCGCCGAATCATGGCCGAGGTGTCGAGAATCGGGCAGACGGTGGAGAATCCCGCCAGGAGCCGCCTGGGGAATTCCTCGATCGTGAACGGCAGGTAGCGCCGCCGCTCGTGCAGAGCGCCGTCGGGGCGGATGATCAGGCCGTCGGTGTGGACGATGCCGACGCCGGGGTCCTTCTGGACCGCCTCGACCTGCCTCTCGATGCGGCAGGGCAGGGATTCGTCGTCGCTGCCCAGCCAGGCCACGAACTCGCCGCGGGCCTCCCGCACGCCGAGGTTCCGGGTTTCGGGGCGTCCGCTGTGCGGTTTGTGCAAATATCGTACGCGCGGGTCGTTCAAATGTTGGCCGACGGCCTGGGCGGTCTCGTCGGTGGAACCGTCGTCGACGACGAGGATCTCCAGGTTCCGGTAGGTCTGGTTCTGGAGGCTCGCGATGGCGCGCGTGACGCGAGCATCGTTGTAGACGGGGATCACGGCGCTCACGAGGGGCGCCCCGGCTCGCACTTCGACCGAGGGGGAACGGCTCGGCTCCCGTGCCCGCGGCGCCTCGGAGGATGCCATCACCCGTTGGCCGTCGGCGGCGCTGCGGCCCGTGGCGGCGCCGCCTGTCGCGGTCAGGGTCACGACCACCCCCCCGGGGCGGAGCCGGGCAAGGTCCTGGCGGCGTTCGGCCTCGCCGTCGCCGGCCGAGTCGTCTTGCCAGAAGACGACCGTGTCTACCGGGCGGGCGTCGGTCGGACCGTCGGGCGCCAGCTCCAGGCCGCAGGCCCGCGCCAGGTGTTCCCTGAGTTCCTGCGGCGCCTCGCCGCGCACGAGAACGCGCCCCCGGCACGCCTCGGCCACCGCGGCCATGGATTTCCAGACCTTGCGAGGGAGGTCTCCCGGCGGCTTCAGCACGAGGCTCACCAGGAGCGTGAGATCCTCCCCCGGAACGACCTCGCCCAGGATCTCCCGGCGCAGGTCGGCGCCCGCGAGGTGCAGCCGGCCGGGCGCCGGGGCGGCGGGATGGGCGCCGGCCTTGGCGCTCATGACGGCCAGGACTGCCATGGCCGCGGCGGGGGTCGGCACGACCAGGTCCGACACGACGTTCCAGAGGTCCGGCAGCGGCAGCCGCGGAACCTCGTCCTCGGCGACGCGCAGGCACGCCCGGGGGAGTTGCCAGGACCGGGGGGCGCGCAAGAGCGCGTCGAGAAACGGCCCCGTGCCCTCGAACCACACCCGCTGCGAGAGCCGCAGGGCGCGCACGCCGTACTCGAAGTCGACGTTGCCTTCGAGGAGCACCAGCGGCAGGCCGGCCTCGCGCGCCAGCGCGCGGGCGAACGCCCGGGTGTTATCGAAAAACCGCGATACGATCAGTGTGACCTGCATGCGTTCGTTCCCTGGGCGCCCGGGCGCGGTCGGCTAGAGGTACTTCAGCAGCGACAGCGAGAGCAGCCGCGCCGCCGACGTCAGGGCCGCCTCGTAGAGCACTTGGCGGCGCGCCAGGTCGCTGGCCACCTCCACAATGTCCGCGTTCTCAGTGGCGTCGGCTTGCTGGTGGACGAGGTCCCGGCGGTTGCCCAGACTCTCCTTCAGGCCGGTCATGGCCTGGAGGAGAGAGCCG
>Ga0315284_10011632_pt1 | contig 12544 bp, 8 predicted proteins | sample YL17G09_16_MG_FD_203696 | JGI IMG/M metagenome (GOLD analysis project Ga0315284, IMG submission 203696) | Sediment microbial communities from Yellowstone Lake, YNP, Wyoming, USA - YL17G09_16 | ecosystem: Environmental > Aquatic > Freshwater > Lake > Sediment | place: USA: Wyoming | collected... | reverse complement strand
CGAATTGCTTGAAGATTTTTGGGTCCGAATCCTCTATTTGCGCGAAAATATTTACATTCGAATAGGCTTTAGGATTATCGCCATCGCTTACCGGAGTTGGTCCAAAGAAGATGCAAAATCCTTTACCTTGAGGCCAATAACCAATATCACCAACTTCGCAATCTACTTGACCGTTTTCTTCGTCAATAGATACGGGAATAGAACCGTATAACTCTTCGCCCCATCGCTCCAATTTTAAATTAAAAGGCAATTTATCCCATATTGCTTTGCAAGTTTTTGGATTTTTTTCCGTAAGTAATTTAACTTTTACTTGACCTATGGTTTCGTTTTCAATAATTATATACTTCATTTTATTTCGTTATTCTAGATGTTTAAATTAAAATTATTTGAATATTAATTTATAATTTATTTAGACGTAAAATATTATATAATTATTTCTAATAATCGTTAAGAAACGAATTAGTTTTAGTTATCATATTTAGAATAGAAAATCGATTAATTTAATTATGATTTTAGAGAAAATCCATTTAAAATGTTGAAACAAAATTTAATAAATCATTTAAAAATCGAAACCGATACAAATATTGTAGTTATTGGAACTAACATTCCTTTAATTTACAAACTAAATAAAATTACGCAAAAAATTACTTTAGTTAGCGATAAAACCGTTTCAAAATCTTTATTAAATCATAGATCAATAAAAAAAAGCGTTGACGATTTAAGAGACGAAGAAAAAGCGCCTCATGTTTTATTCCTTAATGATAATACCTTATTAGATGATAATTTAGAGGAGCTCTTAATAAAATTCAAAAAGAAAGCACGAACAATCGTACTAATTGGTCCATCTGCTAGTATGATTCCAGACATTTTATTTGATTACGGAATAGATATTGTAGTAGGAACGAAAGTTATTAACCACGAATCGGCATTGAATGTAATCAAAGAAAGAAGAGCTTTAAAATATTTAAAGGATTATACGCAAAATTATTGTTTAATTAAAGATTAATTTATTAATAACAATGAATTTTAAAATTATCTTTAATTTTATATATATGCATTTTAGCGTTTTTTCATAGTTTTTTAAATTAGGTATATTATGTTATATTCGCGGTTTTATTATTATACTTGGTCTTTAAAAAATAAAGAGAGAAATATCGTCAAAAAGGATAATTTAAATGGCGGATTACGCGTTTAAGGTAATTTTGATAGGTCCTGGAGCTGTAGGAAAAACCAGCTTATTAGACAGATTTGTACATAATAAATTCTCAGAAAGATACGAATTGACGATTGGCGTTGATTTTTTGAGCAAGGACGTTGAGGTAAATGGACTCAATATCAGAATGACTATCTGGGATGTTGGCGGGCAGGAACGTTTTAAATTCATGCGAAATCGATTTTACGATGGTGCTAACGGTGCATTACTGGTCTTTGACTTAACAAGAAGTAATACATATACTGAAATTAAAAAATGGTTAAAAGAATTTCAACAACGCGCCGGGAGTAATGTTCCTTTTGTATTAATAGGTAATAAAAAAGATTTGGTTGAAAATATTGGAGAAATAATTGAAAGTAAGGACGCAAAAAAATTTGCTGAAGAAAAAAATTCAATTTATATTGAGACTTCGGCAAAAACAGGTGTGAACGTTGAAGATTCGTTTATAGGATTGGCTCAAAAAATGGTCAAACCATTTAAAAAATAGTTTTTTATTTTTTGTTAGATTAGATACAAATTTTTATATCTGAAAAATTAATAATTTGATTTCGATTATTGGTTTTACATAATTAAAATTAGTTAACTTTAAAATTAATTTTAAATAGAAGAATCTAAATAATTTAAAAATTCAAAAGTCGGATTTAAGTTGAAAATAAATTCGAAAAAATTTGCTTTTTTGGTAATAATTGGATTTACAATTTTATTTGCTGGGCTAACCTATAATAATCTTTACATTCAAGAGAACAAAAAAGAAGAGATTTCGACAGTTAGCGTTGATAGTTTGCCAAATGTCTCAAAATCTTGGCAATTAGCTCACATACATTTAACTGAAGCTAACTGGACTGCTGAAGAATGGGTAACTGGGAGCGGGACTTATTCGAAACCTTATATTCTCGAAAACATAACAATAGATGCTGAAGGAAGTGGAAGCGGTATAATTATAGAAAATTCTATCTCATATTTTAAGATTAGAAATTGTACAGTTACAAATTCTGGTTCAGGTAGCAGTGATGCTGGAATAAAATTGATCAACGCAACTAATGGTATTTTAACTAATAACACTTTTATACATAATCAGTTTGGTATATACATTAAAAATTCTGGAAATAATAGCATTATATATAATCAAATTAACCAAAATAATAAAAATGGTATAAATTTAATAAATAACAATTATACAACAATTTCAAATAACAATTCAACTAGGAACTCTAATAACGGTATTTATTTAGAGAATTGTACATATATAGATATAATTGGAAATAATGTAAGCGAAAATAGATACAATGGTATTCAAATAAAGTCTAGCTTTAATAATACAATTATAAAAAACGATATAAACGATAATAAGATTAACGGCATCTACCTTTATTATAGCAATTTCACGAAGATAGGAGAAAATAATTGCAGTGAAAATCTAAACGATGGTATTTTTATTGAGTATAGTCTCAACGCAACAATAAGTAACAATACCTTATTTAATAACGTTAAAAATGGTATTTATTTACGATATAGTTATAATAATACATTGACAGGAAACAATATGACATTGTGTGGTATATTTTTAACAGATGGGCCAATTAAAGATATGATTTCTAACATAATAGATGGTACTAATCTAATTAATAAGAAATCCTTATATTATAATACAAGTAAAACAAATATAGGATTTGACCAATTTAAAAACACAGGTCAAATAATATTAATTAATTGTAATCAATCTAAAATCAAAGATGTTAACGTTTCTTATGGATCAGTTGGTATTTCTATATTTTATTCCAACAATATTACAGTATATAATGCTACAAGTTCTTTTAATAAATACAACGGAATTTATGTGTTTCAAGGAATAGACAATAATTTAACGGAAAATAAAGCAAATAATAATGTTATTGCAGGTTTAAATCTAATTAATGGTCAAAGAAACAAAATTAGTAAAAATACGGCTTTAAATAACCTTTACGGCATTTATACTGAAAACGACGACGATACAACTATTTCTGATAATACTATTAATTCTAACGAAGATTATGGCATATTTAGCTATCGTTGCGATAGATTAGAAATAATTGGTAATACTGCCAATTCTAACTACGAAGGAATTTACGTAAAAGATAGTTCAAATAGTAAAGTTTCTCAAAATTCTGCTTCAGCAAATAAACATTACGGAATTTATTTATATAATTGTTATTATCTCATAGTTTCCTTAAATACAATGAGCATTAATACTATAAGTGGATTACGAGTTTTTACGAGCGCATCAAGCACAATTACGGGAAACATTGCGAACTCTAACGTAGAAAAAGGATTCTATTTAAGCTACTGTTCGAGTTGTACAATCGCGGGAAATGTTGCGAACGATAACGGAGATAGTGGTATGTATATTTCCAGTAGCGACGATAATACAATAAGTGATAATAAAGCAAACGAAAACGAAAATCATGGAATTTACTTATCTACTTGCGAAGACAATACTATTGAAGATAACGAAGCTAACGAAAACGAAGTTAATGGGATTTATTTATCCACTAGTGATGGTAATACTATTGAAAATAACGAGGCAAACGATAATGTTAACGATGGTATTTATTTACGAAATAGCATTAATAACGATGTTTTGGATAATAATGTAAAAAACAACGGTGATTCGGGAATTCACTTGTTTCTTAGCGACGAAAATACTATTGAAGACAACACAATTGAAGGTAATAATTATGGCATTTACCTTTACATAAGTGATAACAACGTTGTAAAAGGTAATACATTAAAGAAAAATAAAGAATGTATTTATCAAGATCTATGCGAAGGTAATGTAATTGAAAATAATTCGTGCGATACGGACATAGTTGTTATCATTAATACAATTGTAATTATTGCAATAATTGGCTCAATATTAGGTATTGCTATAATAATATTCCTGAAACGAAGGAAAAATAGGATTCTTGAACTGGCAAAAAGAAAATCTGAAACAACTGAAGAAGAATCTTTAAAAGAATAATAATAATGAAACGTTAATCAAATTGCATTAAAGCGAAAGAAATCAGATCAGTATAATATTTATTTAAATTTCTTTTTTTTAATTCGTTCTTTAAATCTTCGTGGTTAAAAGAAAGATCGTCTACTTTTTTTTCCAATTTTTGAATATCTTTATTTAAAATGTTAATCTGCTCTCCTAGTTTTTCTAATTTTTCACGCTTTTCTTTTCTTTTTGCTTCGTCTGAGATTTTTAAAATATTTTCCTTTTGCTTTTCTGTTGGTTTTTGGTTATTTTTCGTTTCGAGTTTCTTTTTTAAAGAATTTATTTTCATTTGAAGGCTTTTTCTGTTGAAATTATAGATCTTTTCTTTTTTGGTTAATTCTATGTTAAAAATCTTATTATTGAGATTTTTTATTTCGATTTTCCACGAAGATGTGTTGGCTTTTACAATTTTTTTTGCTTTTTGAGTTAAATTATTTAAAAAACTTGATGATAATTCAAATTCTTGTTGTATACCCTTGTTAAAGTTAAAGATTTTATCGTAATTCTCAATATTTAAAACAAAATTCGTTAATTCTTTAAACTCGTTCCCGTCCTTATCTATAATAATTGCTGATATTTGTTCTTCTATAATATATCCTTGAAATTTAATTTTAAAAATAAATAAATATAATTCGGAAAATTTTTCAATCGATTTAATTAAAAAGTCGGATAACGCCTGCTTGTTTATTGTTAAAATTGAAAAAAAACCTGAAAAAGAACTACTCTTACAATATTTTAAAATATCGTTTATTAAAGGGTGCCCTAAAGCGAAAAAATCTACGTCTTCTCTGTCTCTCGCCAATTCTAAATCAAACGTTCCAATGTACGTTTTATTTAAATTATAACTAGAGCTTTCTGAAAAGCGATTTTCTAATGAAATTTCAACAATTGATTCTAACTGTCTCTTATGGTTTTTCAATCCTTTATTTGTTACGTTTAAAATTCCATAACTATTGTTTGAAAGATCAAAAAAATAATTAATTAGTAGAAACAATTCGTTGTGACTTAATTTAACATCTTCGCATACACCCATTGAAGTTGTTAATCCATTTATTTGAAAAGATTTTTTATCTATTAACAAGTCGTCCAATTGCAATTCTAATTCTTTAGCTTTCTTAAGTGTTTCGTCTAAATTTCTATTAAACTCGTTTAATTTGCGTCTTTTTTCTTTTTCATCGGTAACGGTAAATATTAAATCTTTAATATCTTTCTCTATGTTTCCAATTATTGGTTCTAATAATCCAATTGATTCCTCAAATAAATTAATTCTTTTATTTAATGCAAATATGATATCCGTTTCAATTGTACCTTCTAAAAAAAGGTTATATATGTAGATTTCTTTGGATTCTTGGCCTATTCTATCAAGCCTTCCAATTCTCTGTTCCAGTTTCATTGGGTTCCAAGGTAGATCGTAATTTATTAGTATTCGGCAAAATTGAAAATTTCGGCCTTCTCCGCCTATTTCAGTTGAAATTAATATTGAAAACTTATCGCTAGACCTGAATCTTTTAATCACTTCGTCCTTTTTCGATTTATCTAAGCCACCGTAAAACACATCTACAAATATATTTTTATTACGTTCTATTAATTTATATTTCAGAAATAACAGCGTATCAACAAATTGCGTAAAAATTAAGACTTTATCGTTACTTTTTTTCTCTAATATTTTATCTATCAGTTCAAATAATTTGTCAGATTTCGAATCGTACGGTATTGATTTTAATTTTTCGTAAAATTCTTTCAATATTTTTTCTTGGTTAACCAAATCCAAAATCTGAGAATCTTTAAAAGCTATCTCTTCGTTGAACGGTTCAGATAATTCAGAATCTATCAATTCGTTTTCAAATTCTAACTCAAGATATTCGGGATCTTCGCTTTTAAAATTGTTTAATTCAAAAGCCATGTTTTTAAGTCTATTAATTTGCTCTAATCTTCGTTCGAGACTTTTTAAAAAAGCATATTTTGAACTGGTTAATAATTTTTGTAAAGTTGTTATAACAAAACCTAATCCAGCATTACCGCTACTTATCGAATTGTTATAAATTTTAGCTAAATAATTTCTGATTTCCTTATATACATCTAATTCTTTTTGAGAGGGATTAACCGTTATCGTAGTAACAATCCTCTTGTTGAGAAAATCCTTAGAAAAAACATTCTTTTTTCGATTTCTGATTAGAAAACTTGATAATGTATGTTCTCTTTCGATTTTATCTAAAACATTTGATTTATATCGTTCGCTTTTTAAATCCTCAAGAATTCGTTCTGTTTTACTATTTTTATCAACGTAATTAAGACTATTTAGAAGGTTAATTGTGTTTTTTACCTCAAATGTGTTTAACTTGTCAATTTGATTAATATTTGTCATTAATAAATTAATGTAAGGCATGTTTTTTCTGAAATGTTCAAATTCAGAAAAGTTTTCGAACGCTTCAGGGTGTATCAGCGAAATTAAAGAGAACAATTCGAACGAATGAAGTTGTAAAGGCGTAGCAGTTAATAATAATAAGCTTTCGGTATTTTTACTTAGATTTTTTGCTAATTGATAATTTAACGTTTCTTTATAATTACTTGTAGTCGTGTTAATTAAATATCGCCTTAAATGGTGAGCCTCGTCAAAGACAACTATATCCCACGCAATTTGAGATAAATATTCAATATATTTTTGATTTCTTGCGAATTGTAGAGAACATATAATTAAATTGTCGTAATAAAAAGGATTCCAATAAAATTCTGATTTCGTATGCTTACCTTGTTTTTTTAATTCCTTTACTTTTTTACCATCGTATATCGTAAAATTGATGTTGAATTTGTTCTGCATTTCAAATTGCCATTGCTTTACTAGCGAGGCCGGTACAATTATTAAGATTCGATCTGCTAAATTACGCGCTATCATCTCTTTGATGTAAATGCCCGCTTCAATTGTTTTTCCTAATCCAACTTCATCGGCTAAAGTGACTCTTGGAAAGTGTTCTTCTGATAATCTATGTGCCACATTTAATTGATGCGGCATTAAAGAGAGCCGCGAGTTGGTAATGCATTTTATTTGATACGAAGTGTAATATGAATAGAAAAGATTAGCCCAATATTTAATTAAATAATTTTGAGGAGGATCCAGAATATTTTTAGAAATTAAACTGCTAATTGATGGTTCGTATTTGGAAATAATTTCGTCCTCATAAATTTGAGATAATTTTCCGTTTTGTAGTAATACTTCGTAAGAAATTTTGGCGCCTTTAATAAGAAAGTTATTCGAATTAACGACTGCGACTCCGTTTTTTATTGTTACATTATCATTTATTTCAAAAATATAATGAATAAGATCAATTGGATGGAGAATTTTAACGATATTATTTTCAAAAATAACTTTATATTGCGTTATAAAATATATATCTTCTCCATTTAACGATTTAGAAGTAGGTATCTCAAGTTTTTTAATAATTCGTCCCAAACTTAATTCCGGATTTAGTCTATTAAGTACTAAATTTCCAACATTAAATTCCTGTCCTTGACAATATAAATTAAAACATTTTGAGAATCTTGATTTTAATTTATTATCGCAAAAGGGACACTTATAATTAAAAGAGTTAATTTCAGAAACCATTTTCTTTCAGAGTGAATATGTAGGAATAAGTAAAAAATTTGTTATTATAAAGCATTAATTATGTTTCTATTAACTTAGATGTTTTATTTTATTACATTTTTTATTTCATAGAATTAACAAATGAATTTTAATAAAATCCACTATATACTTAAAACAAGTACCACTGTCAAAATAATTTTTAAATTTAAAAATAAGATTATAATTTTGAGAGATGGAAGTTCGTGGATATTAAAGCAGAATATCTCATAAAAAGCGAAGATTTTGTAAAATTATTAAAAACCTTATTAAAAGAAAAATTAGTTAATAAAATAATAAGCGCTCAGGTTAAAGTCGATAAAAAAACAAATGCAATAGACCGATTTACGCTTACACCAATTACTATTGAAAAAGCAGACGATATTATCGATTTCCCTTTATCTAATTTTATAGCTTATGGCTACGCAAGAACGGATTCTACTGCAAAATACTTACATCAATCTGTTGGAGGCGCTAAAGATTCAAAAGTTGGAATTATTGCGCGACCTTGCGATACAAGAGCATTAATTGAACTTGCTAAATTACACCAGGTAAAGCTGGAAAATATATTTATTATTGGGATCGAAGATCGGGGCGTCGCTTTAAACGTTAGTCGAGATCTTAAGAAAGATAAAAGCGTTGATCCGACTAAAGTTATTAAAGAAAAAATTGAAGATGACGGGCTTAATTTCAAACTCCAAGACGGCACTACTAAAGTAGTAAATATTGAAATATCTGAAAATTGCCTTAGATGTTCAAGGAAAGCACCAGTAATTGCAGATATAATTATTAGCGATATAGGCATTGCGATTGATTCTGACGAAATTATCTTAAAAGTCGTTTCAGATAAAGGAAATAGTTTAATTGAAAAGTCAAAAATAGATAAAAAACCGCTTCCAAACGATATTAAAGTCGCAAACAATGAAAAAATGGTCGAAATTCTCAAAAAAGCAAAAGAAAAAAGGGCTAAAGATCTCGAACAATGGGCTAAGTTATCGGAAGAAGAAAAAAGAGTAGAACTTCAAAAATGCACTATGTGTGGATTATGTATTAAAGGCTGTCCCGTTTGTTATTGCGTCGATTGTATTTTAGCAAAGAAAAGAAAAGATAAAAACATAAATAAAGAAACGTACCAGCTCACTCGTATCGCTCACGTAGCAGACCGCTGCGTTGAATGTGGAAATTGTTATAATAATTGCCCATCAAACTTACCCTTATCGATATATTTTATGTCGCTTAACGAGGCATTTAAAGAAAAATATAACTATTGCCCGGGGGAATCTGTTAGCGATATTCCTTTTAGATCTGCAAAGGCAATCGCTAAATCTGAATCGAAAGCGTAGTAATAATAATAAAAAAATATAATATATTTAATTTATTGTTGTTAATCCATCTCGCCATATATCTCGAAAAATTGACGTTTAAATTTTATCAAGAATTAACTTTTTTTTTTAGAATTCCTCGAATTATGGATTGACTATTAAAAATCCTTAAATATTCGATATAATTTTGTTATTAGTAATCTTAATGTAAAATTAAGGTAGATAAAAAAAATGGCAAAAAAAGTAGTAAAAAAGGAAGAAGAAAAGAAACCAGCAGCTCCAGTTGAAAAACCAGCCGCTAAACCAGCCGCTAAACCAGCTGAAAAACCAGCCGCTAAACCAGCTGAAAAACCAGCCGCTAAACCAGCTGAAAAACCAGCTGAAAAACCAGCCGCTAAACCTGCTCCAGAGCCTAAGAGCAAAGAAAAAGATGTCAATGAACCGAAGAAGAAATGGTTCTCTAGAAAAAAAGAATAGTCAATACGTTAACGATTTTAGAAAAGTAATTCAAAACTCTAAATAATTAATTTTTTTTAACCTATTTTATCGAATAATTTAGTAATTTTTCCTTATGGTCTCAATCCTAATAACTTTAGAAAAAATATCCTTTTTCCCCACCATAAAAATATTTTGTAAAAATTCAACAAAAATAAAGTCATATATACAGTTAAAAATAAAATTAAAAAAAAGTTGATAAATTGATAAGATAACAAGTTAATTTTAAACGATTATCAAAAATGATAAATTTAAATTTAAAATGTTAGTTAATTAACCAATTAACGGTTTAGAAAATAAGAAGTATTAATATTTTCTATGCTTTTTGTAACATTCTCGGCAATAAACTGGTCTATCTTCTTTGGGTTGAAACGGTACTTCACATTCGTTCCCGCAGTCAGCACAAGTAGCTTTGTGCATAGTTCTATTGCCAAAATTACTATAATTCATGTTTACACCTAATTATTTAATTTTTATTATTATTCTTGAAATTTTGGGATTTTCTAATCTCAAGTAATTAAAAAAAAAGTTCCAAATTTAATAAACATTTGTATTTAAAAAATAAAACGAAAAATCTATCGACAAATTTTTTTTTTTTCAGATTTTTTTAGTATAATTTTCGATTTTTCGATCATCTTAAAAAATTTTTAAAATCTCTATAAAAGAGTTCATAATAATTTTTTTTTTTTAATAAAATAAATTAAATCTAAATTAATATTTGGTTTTTATGACATGTAATAATCTGTTTATTTGTAGTTATAGAGGATAGTATTCAACCTGATATTACAAATATTCTTTTTTAACTTTTGATTTCAAGGCAAGAATAATAATTAATGCCCCAATAATTATAAAAATAAGATTTATATTCCATAAGGCAAAGATCGCTATTATTGGGAGAAGTATTGCTTTTAGGATTAATCTAATTGTACCAATTGTGTTAAGAACTGTAGCTCTATTTTCGATATTGATACGATCGTTAATACTTTTATCAAATATAATATAGCGCGAAAATCCAAAACCAAACGCGATTAAAATAAGAATTACAATAATAGGTATAAAGAATATTATTCCAATTAATATATACGCAATTCCCGGTGCTATTGTATTAATTGTAAGATATTTCTTTTTGTTCTTAATTTGATCTCCTACTTTAGGTATTAAAATCGTAAATACTATTTGGATAAGATAATAACTGGACGCTATAATTCCAAAATAGATGAGTGGAACATTTAATTGATAAAGATAAAATTGATACGTATACAATAATACAAGAACTAGAATTTCGATAATTATCATGTCAAATACAAGAATTCTTAAAATTTTGTTTTGTTTTATCTCTTTAAATCCTGATTTAAGCGTCTTAAAAAAATTAACATTTTCAGTATGGCCATTTTTTATCGGTTCCTTAAACGTTAAAGCTACGAATGTTCCAAAAATATAAGGAAAGAACATAAACACCATAACCATTGGTAACGAAAAATAGATTGCTATTATCGGACCTAATGGAGCTGAAATAGCCATTGATAACAAGAAAATAGCGTTTGATTTAGCTATCGTTTTAGTATAATCTTTTTCTTTTTCTACGCTTCTTAACGATTCGTATACTAAGGATTCGTTTGTTCCAGAAAGTAGAGCTTCTGCAAAAGCAAATATAGTATCACCGATTAAAAAAAAGATTATGTTTGGATTTATCCCATAAATTAGCGTAGCAATAGCACTTAATAATCCGGATAAAAAAAGGGCTAACTTTTTGCTAATATAATCTGAAAGCGCTCCAAAAGGAATTTGAGAAAGCAAAATGACAACAGCATAATAGCTTTGTAAAAATATAAATTGCATAAATGTGAGTTTACCGTATATCAAATAAAATGGAATAAGGACTCCAGAGAGCAAATAAAAGCCCATCATAAAATTATAAATGTACAATTTAAAAATGTTCGATCTATAATTAATTAGAGCACGATTATTTGCCAATGAGTTGTTGATTTCCATTACAGTTAACTTATTCATTATGGTTTTCATATCTCTTATCTTTACCCAATTTGTTTTTAGATTAATTATTGAATTAATGAAATGAAAGATTATCTATATTATTTTGATGACAATGCTAACATTTCGAGCCTATCTCAGACTAAGGCGATATAAAGGAACCTACATTAAAGGATTTAAGAGTTTTTAGAATTAAAGCTTAGGAACCATTAATATATCGAAATAAAGGCTTCCTTTTATGACAACGAAAATGTATAGATGATCATTTCTCAAAATGTTAACCTATGCTTTAAAGAAAGAGAGCTTGCAGAAAGATCATCTGTGTTCTACATATAGATTCATTATAAGGCGTAATGTGAACTACATAATCCAATCCATTGACTCTCATCCATGTGTAGAAATTTATTATCATAATTAATTCAACCACCTTCGAATGAATCATACAATATAATGATATAAAATCGAATATATAAATTTAATTAGTCAAGATTTATATTTTTCTGCTAAATCTTTTCTACATTCCTTTCGGTATATATATGGTTGGTTTATTCTGTTTATATAGATTGCTTATGTTATATTTTCATTATAGATATTTTTCTCGACAACATTTCTATTACAAGTTTTAGATATTTGGCAATAATGCTATATATGGTTAGATAACTCATTCTCAGGCGTTTTGGTTTATTGAAGTAAAGTAAAGCGACGCTTAACATATAATTGGTTAAATAATAAATCAAATTAATTAAACGTATTATTTACAAACTTTTGAATCTAAATTTGTAGGTTTTAAAAAATCAATTAAAAGAAATAATGACTAAATAAAAAACAATTTGTCTGTAAATGATCGGATTTAAAACTTTTTTGTTTAAATTACATTTATTTTCCTACAA
>Ga0315284_10011631_pt1 | contig 12544 bp, 4 predicted proteins | sample YL17G09_16_MG_FD_203696 | JGI IMG/M metagenome (GOLD analysis project Ga0315284, IMG submission 203696) | Sediment microbial communities from Yellowstone Lake, YNP, Wyoming, USA - YL17G09_16 | ecosystem: Environmental > Aquatic > Freshwater > Lake > Sediment | place: USA: Wyoming | collected... | reverse complement strand
TGTAGGAAGTGGACCTGTGGTAGCCGCGAGCACCGTAAAGCCATTCGTATAGAAGGACCCGCCTATATATATTACCTCATTTACATTGACAGCCATTTGATCTGTCTTTATAGTAGAGCCTTTTGTTAGAGAGGTACATGGCATCATTATCTTGGTACGGCCGTTTAATGCTCGGGCCGGGCCGGAATAAGAGCCACCTGCGGTTGGCTGAGGGCCCAATCCAACCTGTGTTTCTGCCCTATCTGATGTTCCCGTGGCAAGGCTTAGTGTCCATGCGGTGTTATGAACGGATGAGTTTTGATAGTATGTTCCATCCGGAGGTAGCATACCATTTGCCTGGTAACTATTAAACTCTTCAAACATGGGGTTAGTGCAACGATTAGTAGATATTGTTCCAATAGAAAGTCTATCGGTATGTACCGCCCCTACATCAATTTTATCAGTGGTGATTGCCCCAGAGATAATTTCACGAGCAGTTACGGTATTGACATCTATCTTACCGGCCTGGACAGAATTAGCATCTAAATGTCGTGTCGCTATTGCAAGACCCTTGATCATAGTACCGTCGATAGAGTCTATTCCAATGGTGGGGGTACCGGCTCCCTGAATAACTGCTCCAGCCGAGGTTGCCGAGGGCGTACCCTTATTACCAGATGTATCTACTGGAACCAATCTTGCATACCATGTTGGCCCATATGCTAGGTTAGGTACAGGATATGATGCGCCGAATGTTAGGTATCCTCTATATGTGGAACTATCAGTAGTCCAGGCACTAGAGTCATTGGATTTAACGTGTATCTCAACCCGTGCAAAATCGGCGTCCATAGCCAGCCCATCTTTATCTAGACCATTCCATGTGACATCAAGATTTCCTAGCCTGCCAGCAACACTAGGGGTAGATGGAATCTTTACCGGACTGGTAACCTTAGCGGATATAGAAAATGTAAACTGAGGAGACCATTCTGAAATAGTATCTGCCGCAACTGATCTTACCTGTACGGCATAGGTTGGGCCCGGCCTTCCAGCAGTGCCCGGAATCAAACCCTCTAAAGTCTTATCCATTATACATCCACATAATATTCTATATCTAGTTCACTGCCCATTACCTTTGTGAATGGTGTAGCTAATACTGATCTAGAAACAATTCCGTAGGTTGGATTAACCGTATCCATATTTTCTATTCTTATTCCGTCGAGATACATATTGGAGACTCCGGATGTTCTAGTGACATCGAACTCTACAGATGTAATAGAGTTCCATGATGGCGTACCCTGAGTCACCCACGATGACTTATTAAATGCAGCAACCTTATATGTTGATGGGTTGGCATCAAATAGAGTGGTTATGGGAACAGCATTAGATGGGTAGTAGTAGTAACTATTGACATCTGTTACAAAGCGGATATCTACACTAGTTGGTTTATTTGTATCCCATGCGGTTGCGAATGAAAATTGATCATTACCTGAAAACTGTGAAAGGTCTGAACCCGGAATGGCTAGCCTATATTTGGTTGTCCCTGATGATGTAGCCATAGTAATACAGTCTAGCCCAATTCTGTCTATGGCTATGTTGGCGGTGGTATTAATCGCTTCCCATGCCGATGTCCCAGTATTGTAGTATTGCCAGTTTTCTGTTGAATCTGCTATAGAAAAAAGGGTGCTTTCTCCCAGAGCTCTGGATGGATTAGATACGTTTGGGAATAATCCGACTTCCCTGATAGTTCCGGCCACTGCTTCTGGAAGGGTGGCCTTAAGAATAAGCCTGTGCTTTCCTGCTGAACCGCCGCCGTAGTTAACTGATCTAGCTGTTACCGGTACCCTGAAGTATTCAAATTCTAGAGCAGTATTCCCAATAGCCGCTGCTGTAGTCCCAGCTCCAATTGCTATAGAACCACACCATAAGTCACCAGAACGTGCAAGATAGTCTGCTATGATCCTCTTACCATTGGTTGTAATGATATTTTCTGATCTAGCCATCTCTTTTCCGTGCTGTTTGAATACATAAATACCACTCATATGCCTATTATAGCTCCTAACGAGTAAAATTACAACTTAGTAACACGGACCTGGTAACTGCTGGCCCCTGGGGTATCTGTCCAGGTAATCGTAACATTAGCAGCCGGATTTCCGAGTGCATCATTGGTATATTCAGTTGATTTTACACTGATAGGCCATGGATATGGTAATGGGGTGGGTCCTGGGGGTGTTGGGGGTCCTGGATCTGGTGGCAATGGTCCGGGTGTATCCAATGGGGGAGAAGATTCAAAATCTGAACTTTCATTTGAAACGAAATTACCCTGATCTAAATATTCTATCCTTCTTTTTATTTCAACAATATCTGGGTCATCCCAGATCACTCTATTACTAAATGATCTTTCCTTTGCCATATTAATCTCCTACTTTCGGCAATTGAACTAATGTATAATTCGTAGCCAGTCCATCTGACCAATTATTAGATACGGAAGATACTACAAAGTAGTTGCTGGTTCCATAACCTTTATCTTCACACAATAACTGAACTGTATCACCTAATTGTACCAGATGGTTTGAAAATGACTCAACCGAAACTGTTTTGACTCCGGTCTTCCACCTTGAAATTATCCAATCTGCCATATTTTGGGCAGTTTCAGCATTTGTTGTCCATACAGGGCTCACATCATACTTATGTTCACCGAGTCGTTGTAATGATTTTTGATCTATTTTTTCTTTTTGCTGTTCTGTATATTCTTGGACCACCCGCCCATAAACATATGGATAGTTAGTACTATCTCTAGTCAAAACGACCGGCCTCTGAGAAGTATTAAATACTACTAGTCTAGCAGAATATGGACTAGATACTGAGAGGCTGCCATCTGTTTCCGACTCTTGGGCTATCCATGCTCTAGCCGTAGAATCATACGATGCAGTTTGTAAAGGGGCCTTCCATAACTGTGTAGTGAGAACTGGTCCATGATCATACCGTATGTCCTGAATAAAAATCTCCCTTGCCCTATTATCAAAGGTTTCAAGTTCTACCTTTTCAAGATTATCTAGATACTTGCTAGTTTCTTGGCCCCGGTTGGCATCAAATATACCCGCAATATAACTTCCCATGGTCCTTAAATATGCTGTCTCTGAGTCTATGGCTCGGGGTCCAGAAGATGACACAAAATCAAAGATCGCATGAGCTCTATAGCGTGTTGCAAGTGTGGCATTGGGTGTGCCAGTATACGTTGGAGTCCAATAGGATATTCGCTTTACACCATTAAGGTAAACCGTAATATAACCCTTTCCTCCCGGTCCAGTCTGTCCTCCTACGGCAAGGTAGAAGAATTTATCCTTTCTAATGTTTACAGGAATATCGACTAATGGGTTAACGTCTACTACTCCGCCAGCAATTTTTGATAACCTAAGTCTTGATTCAGTATATTGGCCGCGCGTATCCTCAAGTGATACTACCTCTGCATAATATCCGGATACAATATTTCCAAGGTCTATACCGTATGTAGATCCAATGGTAGCCCACTTGACTATCCCAATAGAGTGCGGAGTAATGCTTGTGGAGGCAATCTTCATTCTAGCAATTATATATGTACTATTTTTAAATGTATGTGTCGCTCCATGGACTTTTCCATCATCTTGAAACAAGGAGTTTCCGCTGATGGCTTTCATGTATCCATCGTCAGTATTGGGATCTCTAGTCATAGATATATTCCTATATGGCATTGTTCTTAGCCACCCAGTTGCTGCACTGTTTGCAAAGACAGTTAGATCTGTTCTTCCTGGATGAGCTACCGCCTTTGTTCCAAATTCACCTCTTACTATATTACATAAGGCTCCTGTAAACTTTACAGAAGATCCGGACGCAGCTAGGCCTTGAATTTGATCTAACTCTCCGGGAGTTTTCACAACTATATAATTTAGAGTATTAGTATTGATTGCACTTATGGGTGTATAGCTAAACTCTAGACCCTCATATTTAATAATCTCTCTATCTATAAGGACCCACCCAGAAAAACTACCCCACCTCGGGGGATCAAATATATTCTCATCTATGACTATAAACATATCTCCGAGGCGGGCCTGGTATTCTATATTCGTTGTCCCCTTGGTAGCAGTTATATCGCCCTTATAGTCTGCACAGCCCAATAATACAGGATTATTTGGTGTGTATAGTTTATTACTGGCTGCTCTGTTTACTCCCAGGATGCTTGCCTTTACCGATCTGGCCGGATCCCAGGCAGCAGACCATTCATGGGGATGATATTTTACAGAAACCTTATTGATGGGTTCACTTAATGATGTCTCAAGATTGACATAGTTCTCTAGGCTACCGCCCACCGGTTGTTCTCTAAACGTCCATGTAGCAGTTGCTGTGGCCGGATCGGGATATAGATAGTTCTTCGTGCATATATTGATGGCATCATTTTCATCAACATATACTGCATATTGATGCGATAGACATACGTCTTTGATCACATCCCAAATTGTTTGTTCATTGGACGCAAAAAACCATTCCATCATGGGCTCGTTGGGCCCGGTCATATTGGCCTCTGCATCTGTAGCTCTTATTATTACGTTGGAGTACCCGGCCGCATCTAATAATCTCCATATAGCAGCAGAAGGCGTTACCTTATTTAATACTATTTCTGGTGCTTGCTCTACCTGTAACCAACTTGAATAATCTAATAGGTCTATGTTCACTACATCCCCGTGCCCAGTAGTTTTCCAATTCTGTGCATATGCGGTAAATTGTCTATACCAAGTACTGGAACCACTGCGCTTTAGACGCAAATCGCAGGTAAATTTTGTATGCTGCTTTGCAAGTGAACCTAGATTTATTTGATTTGGATTGGTATCTTCAAAGACGTACCCGGTTCCTACCTTTTCGGTATTATCTAGTTGAATTGATCCACTTCCAGAACTAACCGTTCCAATAGGAGCAACAGGATCTCCTTCTGAAAAATTATTCTGCCACGAATAGCTACGAACGTAGCCGCTCATATCATGTTCAATACGCGGAGATACTTCAATTAGATTCATATACATGGTTTTTGCATCCATTGAAATATTAGGTGGGCTGGTCATTGCCGTTACATTTACCCATACTCCGCTTATAGTATTGACCATAGTATTAATAGATGGACTTGTTGGAGCAGTTTTTGTCCACACCGATCCAGCCCAGTATAATACCAACCTTCCATCTGTCCCAATATCTGAAGATGACCCAGTAAAAATAACATTCCATGCCGATCCATTATATAGCTGAATAGTATACGCTGAAGGTATACCCTGACTTATTTCAAATCCTATAACCAATTTATTCAATGATAATGCTCTAGTGCTAACGTCATACATTATCTTGGTATTGGCATTAGTTGTCCCGCCCGGTGGCTCTAGTTGAGTATAGTACTTATACTTGTCGGCATATTTGTTCCAGTAGTACCTTGGATTTAATGTATAATAATTACTAACCTTAGTAAAATTGGGCCCAGTTAGATTATTGAGCTGTGAAGAATTTGCTACATGGTATACCGCTGGATGTGCTTGGTATACTGATGGCCCGACCCTTCTATTTTCAGTAAATAGTAACTTTCTTTCCTTACAATATCCAGATGGGGGGCGACGAGGTTTAGCTACAACATCTAGAGGCCAGTTATTAAAATAGTAATCAGCCATATCTGTGCCATATAACGCCTTGCCATCTATTGTTGTAGATTTAGTGGTTGGAATAATATCAAAGTAGAAGTTCATATTCCACTCAGCTATCATTCTTTTTTCATACTCTATTTCATAATTTTTGTCAAGATAGTCTATTTCTGGAGCCGCGCCAAGCATTAGATCTCCTCTAGTTCAATAGACATATCTACAAGATCATAACTACCGGTAGCCGTAGTTCTTTTATTGACTGTATATGTAAATGAAGATATCATTACGTTAACAGTCGTTGGGGCCCCGTCAAATAGTAATGTTAGAACAAAGGGGCCGGGGGTTGAAGCATAGAATGCTTTGATTTCTTTAGCAGAATAGGTTAATGTTGGATTTGAGCTATCGTAGTCAGCCAACTTTGACATCAATGTCGGAACAAATGTCCAATTACACGAATATGCATACTTTGTTGCGACAACATTCTTTCTTAGGGTCCCCTCCCAGGTTCTGGCCTTTGATTCTATTCTAGTCGGAGTGGCAACTAAACTATCCCGCCCGTGATCTGTTATTCTAACCTTTACAGAGTTAGTTAATCCGTCTGTAGACCATTGCATTATTGTACCGCGCGGGAATGTACTCATCGCCTAACTCCCTTTCTCGACTCTACTACCTTCATTTTTGCCATTACGACACTAGCAATTTGGTCTGCAGAAGCACCGGCCTCACTGATATTAAATGTAACATTGGTTTCATGCTGTATTATTCTATCGTGTGGAACATTTTTGGGCTCTGGCGTCTTGTGAATAATGATACGATCCCTATTAACATTGGGTACCATATGTTGAGTATCACGGTATATAATCTTGTGATAAACAAGTCTATCATATCTCATTTTCTCTTCTGATAACTTGCTCTTATACATTTTTTCTACCATCATTTTTTCTATATATATCTTTCTTCTATTAGCCGCTGTATCTGGCAGGGTACTTCTTGATGGAGATTTTCTTATTGTATCATGCGCCTTGAATATATGACTTAGAGCTGATGAAAAATCAACTGATTGTCCGACATTGCCGGTTTTGGGTCCTCTGCTAGTTACTAGTCCTCCTGTATGGTACTGTTTGGCATTGATGCTATCCATCATACCAGTACCATATTGCTTAACAGCCCCACCGTTTACCATGTACTCTCCTGCCTTGGCTATCATTGGTATCTCGCCAGCCTCAATAAGACCGCCCATGGCCCTGGTACTACCCGTTCTTCCCTGACCTCTACCTGCTGGCCTAGATGTCATTCCGCCTATTCTTTCAGTTGGTGTAGGAAGATTAGTATCATTAATATTAGTGGACCATCCAAGATATCTAGCACCCCATCTCCCAGTAATTAGAGTAGCGGGAACTCTATCAATTTTTCCATGCTTTAAAATATCATTTGAATATATATATCCCCGCCCATCAGAGATGGCTACGTGTCCGGCCCTACCCCTTCCAGTGTTCCACCACTGCGGGTATCCTGGAGGAACTGGTCCGGTGTGGCGTTTTTCAGGTGGAATATGATTCCAGGCTGATTGGGCGGTAGAATATTTAGCCGGAACCCCAATAGCCATTCTAGCAAAGCGTAGACAAAGATTGTACCATTTCCTTGCTCCACGTTCGGCCTCTTGTGCCCACCGTAGAGTAGCAGTTGGCCACGGCCTTCTAATAGCGGCACTCCCTCCGCCATATGTATAAACGCCTCCTCCAATTCCGGGACCGCCAGGAGTGACTAAAGTGGGTGATACTGGAGATTTATCTATCATATTAATAGCTGACTGGATAGTCTTTTTGGTTACCATCAATGCCATGCTTTCAACGAGGCCCCCAGCCGCATATTTTTTTGCCTTCATTGCGGGAAGTTTTCCTTCATTTACTGCATCCATGAATCTAGGTCCATATTTTGCAACAGATTCTTGTCTTATTACATATTCTCCATGAGACGCCATGATTGGAACATCATCTGATTTTCCATGACCCGCGCCAGTTATTCTTCCACCAATTGAAAATCTTGGTACAGTTGGGTTTCTATTGCCTCTTCTTCCATCCTGTGTTTGACCCTCTCTTGTTGTTGGCGGACCCTTCCATGCTTGAATTTTGTTTAAAATAGTATTTGATAGTATAGGGTCACCAGCTAGTTTTGCAGCTGAATATTGAGCAAGTAGGTCCCACGGAGCAGCATATAGGTCCTTACTTACAGTCGCCCAAACTCCGTGACCTGCTGCACCATACTCACTTACAAATGCTGCATCCATTACACCGGCAAATGTTAGGCCCAGGCGCTTAATCTCAGGCATATATGCACTGCGTACCAGCGCAATTCTAGCTGGCATGGTTAGTGTCTGATTATTCATAATATCAGATACATTCTGGGCTAGCTTTTCATAGGCAGTGGTATTTGCCTGTACTGCCCCATCCATAGCCTTTTTATGGGCATTATACGCTTTGGTTGCTGATGCTACCGCCGCAGCATCCTTTTTCTTGGTTGCATCTAGGGATGCAGCATCTGCTTTCTTTTGTGCATCTAGGACTCCCTGCATTGCAGCAATCTTTGCATCCTTTTCCTTATTGATTCGGTCAATCGCTGCCTGTGTCTTATCTGCAGCACTGATATTGGCATCTTCAAGAGTATTCTTTTGCTTCTGCATAGCCATATCATTTTGAATTAGTGCTGCCTGTCCAAATTGTCCGGACGCAATGGCTTCACGATAACTAACTTGACTGTCTCTTAGCTGCTTTTCGCGTTCAATACGCCTAGCTTCTTTATCCGCCGCCTTTTGTCTAGCAGCATCTACAGCCTGAATCTTCTTAATTTGGTTATCATATGACTTGGATACCTTATCGATATTCTTTTGCATATTATCTTCACGTTTTTGATTGGCCTTACCAATCTTATCTTCCTTGGCCGCATTAGCCGTTCCCATAGCATCTGCTGGATTAACAAGATTACTGGATGCAGCATTCTTTGCCGCAGTAATCCTTTGTCCTTGAGCAATAATATAGTTTGAGGCACCTTTGGAAAGGAACTGGGCTTCCGCATCCGTAGCCCTCTGAAGCGCCCAAGTAATGGCATCGATATCGTGGGGCACCTTTAATAAACCATTGCTTTGTGCCACCTCATTAAGCATTTTGAACATTTCAATGTCAGACCAACCAGCGGCCTTAAGATTTTGTAATGCATCTGCTACCGGCGCAGTCTTTGGATCTTCCCGGAATTTCTTTAGCAGTTCATCATATGCCCCCGTTATAATATGGGCACCATTTGCAAACTCCTGGAACTTCTTTACAGGAGCATTACCAATCATAGCCATTAACATATCTGCTTGAGCCTTAGCTGCCTTTAGATCCTCTACCCCCTGAAGAGTATTTGCTTTTGTGGCTCCCGCAACACTAGTATTGATGGAGCTTCCTCGTGATCTTCCCTGAGATGCTGCTGCCATAGCATATTGTGTTGATTGTTGTTGCGTTACCTGCACTGGTTTAATATCATTAAATGCTTTTTGTAATGCAGCCGCTCCTTTTTCCAAGTGGAGATTAGAAATTTCTACATTTAATTCAGTCGTATACTTATCTTGTCCGGCAGCCATTAACGCTGCTTGTATATAGTCATGGATATGCGCGGCACTGACACCTGACATAGCCATAGTAATGGCCTTATTCTTAACATCAATTTTTAACTGCGAAACATTATCGCCTAGAGTTCTAAGTCTATCGACGAATGCTCTATCCACAGATCCTTCAGCCGCATTATCTAGAGCTATCTTTAGCTCTTTAACGCTTCCGGTAACAGCATCAACACCTCCTTGAGCTACTGGCAAATTTAGATTAGCCAGCGTTACAAGACTGGCATTCCATCTTTGCGTTGCTAGCTCTGATTCTCCAAATGCCGCCTTACTTTGAGCATCCATCTCCCCCATTAGGCCAATAAGCTTAGTAACAAGTGGTATGGCGGCGCCTGCAGCAGCTCCGATAGCCATTCCCCATGGACCGGCCTTCGAAAGCATAGATACCGCCATTGCCCCCATACCAGCACCACCAAGAGCCTCACCACCAGTAGTTCCACTTAGACCGGGAATCATTTGAGCGGCCATACCTACTCCCATGGCCGCTCCACCAGCAGCTTTACCTCCAGACTTAAAGCTACCCTTTATCTTTCCTAGGATTCCCACCTTAGACGCTATAACTGCTTCATTCTCAGCAATTCTGGCGACCACGCCTATTTCATCCTGCATTAACTGTTCTCTAATAACAAGCAGGTCTGCTCGCATAACGGCAACCTCGTCAGCGGCTATCCCCTCGGAGGCAAGGGTGGAGTCTACTCTAGCCTTTAGTGGTACCAACTCCTCTTGAAGTGTAGCTAATCTTTGAGCCTCAGCCTTTCTCTGAGGTTTGGTTAGACCACCCTCGGCATATGTTCTAGTATCAGCTAGAATCTTTTCGGATGCAGCAATCTGGTCTTCTGCAATTTTTACTTGAGTCCCTGCTGCTATGGTCTCTTGCCTAAGCTGGTCTGCTAACAACTGTTTTTGAGATAGAATTTCTTCCTGTGCAGTTAATTCGTCTTGTTGGACCTTGATCATAAACTGTTCACGCTTGATAACATCTGGAATGGCCTCTGCCTCTAGCCTAATCTGTTCTGCCTGCTTTTCTCGCGCCGCCACTGCCTGTTGAGCCGCTAAATCTTCCTGCGTTGCCATATTAGCAGATGTATTTCTATTTTGTACCGCTATAGCAACTGCTTTAGAGGCCTCTACATGTTGTAGATTTAAATCCTTAACAAGTTGTAGCTGTATGTCCCGGGCCCTTCTTTGGGCAACTGTACCAGTTTCCATCGTTCTCAACGATTCTTCTGCCGCGAATAATTCTGCTTTCTTAGCCTTAGCATATGATAATGCCATATCATGTTCACGAGCAGCATCTTGTGCTATTGTCGCTGCCCTGGCGGCAGTTTCTGCTGTTGCCTCAGGAGCTATAGCTTTGTTCCATGGACTTACCTTAGATTCTGCTGGCCCAGCCTGGTATGCTGGCATTAACATGTGTCTAATATGTTCACCCTTTCCAGATGATTCTGCGGCACCGGGACTGATGTTTATAGACTGCCCTAGAATGCTTCCCTTGGCTCGTGCAATAGACCCAGGCCTGCCACTTTCAGCAGCAGCCGCACGGGTTAACTTATCCATCTCATACTCTAGTAGTTGTGTTTTCCCCAGAACTCCACCACCTATTTCTGCTGCCCAGGCTTCGATATTAGTAGTTAGCTTTATATTACTGGCCTTTGCCTGTGCAATGGTTGCATTATATGCGTCTAGAAGGGACGCCCCCTTGCTCATATCAAGAGCTAGCTTTTCCCCATTTGTCCCAATTAATGCATATGCTTTCTTGGCCCCTGTTCCAGTTGTTTCAATATAGGGAGTCTCTTTCATACCAATATTGGGGGCTGCGGCCTTTAATTCAGATTGAACCTGCTGTGGTGTAAGCGCCTTAATCCTCGCTGCCTGAATATCATACTGCTTTAATGCTTCCTGATGGTACTGACCAAATTGACTAGTTTGAACTACACTTCTGATCTGAGCATCTTTGACAGCAATTTCTTCCTGTTTAACCTTTTCTGCGGCCCTGGATGCTTCATCCCCCGCCTTACCTTTTCTGGCATTCATTAAAGTAGTGATTTCTTGTTCTAGAGTAGCCCTTTGCTTTAAGAGCTTCAGGAATTCAGCCTCTGTTATGGCCTCTTGACCCTGCACCTGAACCCTCTTGGCATAAATATCTGCCATCATTTTTTCATATGCAGATGCTGATGCAGTATATGTTCTATGGGCATTAGGGTCTACAAATTCTGCCCCTGGCCTTAATTGATCTGCCGTAGTTCCGGTAGCTAGAGACTGTAGGTATCTATCTTGCCTTGACTGTTTGGATCCGGCCCTTTGTTCTAATGCGGGCTCGGGAATTAGACCCATCGAACCTGCCACATAACCTGGCTTATAACCCTCTTTAGTAATGCTTGCTAAATATCTTCCCTGAACAGATGATGCGAATACGCCATGACCAACATCTCCCTGTGGAAGATTACCGTTAAATGGTGAGTTTCCAATAGAGAGTCCGTAGCGTCCTCCAATTGGCATGCCAGCAATTTGTGACCCACCCAGTTCTGGAGCCATACCTACACCCACTGGTCTAGCCAGGAATCCTCGTTGTGCTGCTGCTGCCTGTGCAGATTTAGCAGCCTGCATTACCCCACCAGATATAGCTCCACCTGTAATAGCTGATTCAGCAGCGGCGGTTCTTAATGAAGCAACAAAAATGTTCATATGCTCTGTCAAAGTGGTAACTGCTGTTGACTGAGTATTAAGTGTTTGCGTAAACTTATCTGCCGCTATTGTTGCAGCCTTTTCCTCTTCTGTAGCATAAGTAAAGTAACCCGCACTCTTTTTACCTATTACCCCCACCATTGCTAGACCCTTGGTAATATATCCTATGAAGTTCATAGCTAGACCGAAGAGCATGATCAAGGGGCCTGCGATTGCTGCTCCAATTGCAGCAAGTCCAGCAAAACTCTTCACTACATCCGGAAGAGAGTTAAATTTGTCTATTACCTTTCCTACGAACTCAAGAATGGGGGTCCAAACTCCAATAAAGAACTGGCCAATGCTAAACATAGAGGCCTTGACACCCTCTACCATTCTCTTAAATCTTCCGGACACAGAATTAGTATAGATATCTAGTTCTCGTGTTGCTATCTTATTAAGTTGGGCAGCCGAGAGTTGCATTAGTTCTTCTACTCGCTTAGTCTGTGATTTATCTGCACCTATATTTGTAAATAGGGCCATCAATCTTCCAACTTGTTGGGCACCGAATATTCTTGCAAAAACTTTGGCTCTGGCATAG
>Ga0315284_10011630_pt1 | contig 12545 bp, 8 predicted proteins | sample YL17G09_16_MG_FD_203696 | JGI IMG/M metagenome (GOLD analysis project Ga0315284, IMG submission 203696) | Sediment microbial communities from Yellowstone Lake, YNP, Wyoming, USA - YL17G09_16 | ecosystem: Environmental > Aquatic > Freshwater > Lake > Sediment | place: USA: Wyoming | collected... | reverse complement strand
TTTTATATATAAATATATCTATATATAAAATTATATAACTTATTAAAATACAAATTATACAAATATAACTAATAAAAATACAACTAATAAAATTATACAAATACATCTAATAAAATTATACAAATACAACTAATAAATATACAACTAATAAAATTATACAAATATAACTAATAAAAATACAACTAATAAATATAAAAAACTTATATATTTATTAGATAATATATCTATATATAAAATTATACAACTAATAAAAATACAACTAATAAATATAAAAAACTTATATATTTTATATATAATATATCTATATATAAAATTATACAACTAATAAAATACAACTTATTAAAATACAACTAATAATTATACAACTTATTAAAATACAACTAATAACACAAGGGAAAAATAAAACTTATAAAAATATAGAACTTATATATTTTCCATTGTGGTATAAGTTGTATATATAATATATCTATATATAAAATTATACAACTTATACAACTTATTAAAATATAAAAACTAATACCGCAATAAATAATCCATTAGAGATTATTATGAACACCTATATAAAACAGCTAAAAATTATAGCGATAAATAAGTGCTAGTGATAAAAATATAATTATAAGTAATATTATAAAAAATACTAAACCGCTATTATTATTTGTTTGAGATGTTGGTGTATTTTTTGTATTAATTTCTTGAGGTGGTAGAGATTTATTTAGTGTGTTTTTATTAAGAGATGAATTTTGAAAATCTTGTAAAATTATATCATTAGAAATGAAACCATAAGTTTTGCTATTAGTATTAAAACTACTAAATAATTTCACAATTGAAACACCATTATATAGTAATTGATTAATAATTTTATTTAAATATTTTAGAGGATTGTTATCAATATAAATATATGCTAATGGAGAATTAGATTCATTAGTTGTCAATGAGAATAGTTCGTTTTTATCAATATCATATAATAAAACTCGATGTGGTGCTTCAAAAGTATTAAATACTGAAGTTGTGTTGTTAGGGTTAAAATCTTTATTTGAATTTTTAATAAAATACGCCCCAACAGATCCAATATCACATTTAACACCTTGATCGAATGTGTTTTCTGTTAAATCTAATAATAGTTTTAGTACTGGAGGACTATTTTTTGACAACGATAATGTTGTCATTACATGTGAAAATATTGTTTTATATGGTTCAATTAGTGAATGAATTTGTAAATTGTTCACATCTAGTAAATTTTTTAAACTATCTGTATATTGTTTTAAATTAACATTAAAATTTTTATTACCGTCTGTAAAATCAATAGTTTCATTATTTGGACTATTCCCTTTAATGATATACACTTGGTCTGAAGAAGTAATAGATGGAACAGATAAAATTTGAGGTGGGAAGTTGTTAAGATTCGTTGAAATATTAGAACTTGAAATATTAGAAGTTGAAATATTAGAAGTTGAAATATTAGAAGTTGAAATATTAGAAGTTGAAATATTAGAAGTTGAAATATTAGAACTTGAAAGAAATAATTCTGAATTAATATTTGAACCTAATCGTGTCATTTATTTTTGATATATTTAATATTTTATTTTTTTAATTTTATTATTAATTTAAATTATAAATAATATAAATGTCATCTATAGATGTTAATGATTATGATATTTTATACAAAAAAACAAAAGAATGGAAAATACCATCAAAATTTATAATAACTACAAAAATTGACAATAATGATTTACAAAATATTGAATTTTATAAAGGAAGAAATTATAAATTCGCCAATATAAAAGATTATATTGTAAAAGAAATAGATAATAATGATAATGTTAATTTAGTTGAAGTTAAGGATTTATTGGAACAATATGTATCTTCAATTGATATAAATGATATATTGATGTTTTATATATCGACAAAGTTAAAAGTTGGGGGGGATAAATATTTAGAAGATTTAGACCAAAAAACTATTAGTAAAATTAAATTTTGTTTACTTAATACACCAGATTATAATAGTAATATATTAATAACATATAAAACTGACTATAAAAATTGGAAAAGTCAAATACAAATATATATTGATGATGATAATAAAATATTGAAGGAATTTGAAGAACAAAAAAATATTTTTAATGAAATAGATAAGATAGATTATAAAAATCAAGTCCATATAAGTCCATTTATGGAGAATAAGAAAATATTATTAGTTAGTGGGAAACTGAAAAGTAATAGTAATATTAAAATTAATGAAGATTATGGACAATTTATATTTAATAGTGTAGTAGTATCAAAAAATTTACCATTTATATGTTATAATGATAATTTATCAAATGGTATATATAAAATATATAATGATAATAGACCAAAAAATAAAATTAAATTATACAAAATAATTATTAAGAAAGAAGAGACACCTATTCCGAATACTATATATTTTAAATTATGGTATGGGGATGAAAAAAAAATTCATTTTACAAAAGCAACAGATAATTCTTTTACAATTGGGGTGTATAATATACAAACTAATATATTAAAAGTTGAAATACCAAGTATTAATAATGATATATATTTAACTGATGATGAATTATATAATAAAATCTCTGAAACATTTCCAGAGATTGATTTTAATTTTAAAAATACAGATATCAAGAACACATATAATGATATTAAAATAATGGGAAATGTTAGTATGTATAATGTTAAATTTAATGAAATAACATTTTTACATATGTTTTTATTATATGATATAATGAATAGATATTTTTATATTGACGAAAGTGAAAAAACAACGGCACTTCGAAAAAGTATAATATTAGAATATAGGGGAATTTTTACTGGAACAAAAAATACCAGTAAAAATTCTATAGCATCTATTAAAATTAAAAAATCTATGTTAGATATAAACGATAAATTTAAAATTTTTAATTTTAAAGATAGTACTATAACAACTTATATATCCAAACAAAAAATAGACTATTTGACTTTAGAAATTACAGCATCATCTAAATATGCTATTGAAAGTGTTATATATATATTTCAAAAATTAATGAATATATATAAATACCTAAGTCCAAAATTAAATTTATATTACAATAATGTAATTAACATTAATGAACGTAATTATGATGATATAAATGAAGATACCGATAAAATTTCTAATATTCGTAATAATAAAGAATTTAAGATTTTAAAAGATAAAATGCCAGAAATTTTTCAAGATTCTTATTTACGAATTTGTCAGAAAAGTCCTACACATATTGATGATAAAGAAGTTGAAAATTATACCAAACAAACATTTGTCCAACCACCCAATAAATCAACTAATTATAAAAGTTTAATTGTTAATAGACAAATATTAAAATATCCATATAAAAATAGTTTTTTAAATTTAAAATGTGATTCAAACCCTATATATCCATATCCTGGTGTTATGGTAAATGTTATGCAAAACACCAAAATAAAATATCCTTGGATTCCATGTTGTTTTAAATTAAATAAACTCGCCCCTTCTGATAACGAAGGATATATACATTATACTAAATATTTAAATAACGAACAACCAGATAAATTCAAAAGTAAAATTAAAGATTTAGATCCTAATATTATTAAGTTATTTAGTAATAACATTACCGACAAAAATATTAGTTTTAACATTTTAACTATTAATTTTTCTAATAATTCAATTATTGAATGTATTTTAACCGCATTATCAAAAACTACTAATAAATATTTATCATTAGATAAAACCCATCAAACAGAAATACAAAATTTAATATCAAATTTTAAAATTAAAACTAGTGAAAATGATATTAAATTATTTATTGAAACTTTTCGTGCTAATTTACCAAAATCCCAATATATTAATATATCAGCATTAAAACAAGAATTATACGATTATTCAAATGAACAAATAATAGATTTGTTAAGTGATAATTCTGATTGTTTTAATTATCAATATTTATACCGAGCATTAGAATTATATTTTGATATTAAAATTTATGTCTTTATAGGTGAAGGACATGATATTTCAATGGTTATACCAAACAATAAATTAGTTCATATTCATCCAGAAACAAACAAAAATACAATTATTCTTTATCAAGTATTTGATAAATCAAATAATATTCCACATTATCATTTAATTTTCTCAAATAATTCAAAAACTAATACTAATATTTATATATTTAATGTTGATGATGCTAATTTTAATGACACAAATATGGATAAATTATGTCATAATATGTTAGAATATATTAACACAAATTTAACTATTAATGATATCACAACAAATTTAGATAGTAATATATCAAAATCTATACTTTCACGTCAAAATATATATTCTATTAATTATGATAGTATTTTTGATATTGATACCTATAATATAATATATAAATCTCAATTTATAGATACTAATGGGAAAACTCGTGCTATTACCATTGATATATCAAATACTAATAATGATTTTATTACAACTTTAACTCTATGTATTCAACCCACACAACCTTTAAATATTTCTGAGTCATCTGAACTTATTAAAGTAGAATATGGTTTATTAAAACAATTAATAAATATATTACCAGTTGGGTTTGGTAAAACTTTAGATCAATCTAATACAGATGACAAATTAGATTATGTTATTGATGGTTTATGGTATAATTTTATGAATGTCAAAAATGGAATATTTATCCCTATTTCCTATACAGAAAAAGATTTAGTAGAATTTAATAAATTAAATATCTTAGAAAACCATAATTACAATCCCATTTTATCATATGGCTTCAATAAAGTAGATAATTTAATGTTTTTGAAAAAACAATTAAATATAATTGTTAATGTTATTAAATGGTCTTATGATATTTATGCTACAGAATCTTCTATTAAAAATGTTCAAGATTTTTTCAAAAATTATATTGTATTAAATAAAGTAAATCCTCCCACAAGTAATAATTTTTATCATTTAGAAGATTTTCCTTATAAATTACCATCAATTATAAAATTACAAAATGCTCTTAAAGAATTATATAATATAACACAAATTGATAATAATTTCATTGTTAAAATTAATAATCGATATATGTTAAATATGTATAATCAAGATTTTTATGATAAAATTTATAATATGTTATTAGATTATAGCAATATTCCTATTGGTAATTTTAGATATGACTTTATTAATAATTATTATCAATATTCAAGTGATTATAAACAAACACCCAATACTAAAATATTTACATCATATAGTGAATTAATTAAATGGCAAAATAATATTGATGTTTCTTTAAATATTTCTATTAAAAATACTATTGAAGAAGAGTTTTTAATTAAAAACTCCAATTTTATTTATATAAGTCCTACCAATAGAAAATATATCGTCCAAAAAACTTTTACTGGTTCATTATCATATGCTTTATATATTTGTAATTACTGGCAAAATAATAAAATTAATCTATGTACCATTAACACCATTAATGATGATGACTTTTTAAATTATAAATATATTATATATTCTCTTGATAATTTCAAAAATATAACATTATTTGACAATAATTTAAACACTACTGACTCAGTTAAAAACGCCCTTGAGATTTTATTTATAGGTGATTATACTCCTAATGATGCCAAAAATTTTTATTCCCTTTTACCTTTAGAATAATATTAAACTGAAATATATAAAATAAATTATATATAAAATATAATGGATTGGAATTGTCTTAATTGTAAAAGTTTTAATGCTTTAAAAAGTTCTTTATGTCCTAATTGTTATGAGAAAGAAATGATTTTAAAAGGAATACCTTCAAATAATGATGTTGATATTTCTACTATTACTAATATGTTAGATGATTTAAAAGTGAGAAATGAACAAGACAATTTTAATTTCACATTAACACAAGATGTTAATTCACTAATTTTATTTTCTACACAAAAATTTAATGAATTACAGAGTGCTTTAAAATTTATGGATGAAAAAAGTTTCTATATTGTAGAAACACTTTTTTTAAATAATAAATTAGAACATATAGAAAATGTTCTTCTTCAAAAAATTGATCGTTTAAAATCTCACACACTTACTACTTATGGAATAAATACACATTTAGAAGAAACATTACAAATATTTAGACATGAATTAAATAATATATCACAAGAATTTATTAAAGTATTAGAAAAAGAATATGAATTGTTAAAATCATATATATTAGAACATAAAAGAATAATTGAAACAGATTATCTTCAAATATTAACTAGATGGACTAAGTCTGAAATATTAGTATTAGGTGCTAATTATTCAAATAATGATGTAAAATTTTGGAGTAGAATAGATATAAATTATATAGGATTAGGTGTTGATATTAGTAATGATAATGTTAAAACAAGATTTCAAAATAATTGGAATAGTCCTAATTATTGGGACACATCGTTGCCTTCAAAAGTATTTAAGGTTATATATATAGATAGATTTTCTTTATATAAAATATGTAAAGATGGACAACTTAATAATTTTTTACAATTTATTAATCATTATAGACATAAGGACACAAAACTATTAATTACAAAAAATGAAATGGACAAAATTGAAAATTATAAAAATGAAATACTCTCAAATAACCCAATTTTTAATGATTCACTTAAATATTTTCTTGAAAATAAATGGGTATATACAATGGATGTTAATTTTACTCAATTATTTACAAATACAAATTGGATTACATCATTAGACCATAAAGATATAGAAAACAGAGAAAAATGGATAGTTTTTGAATTTATGTAGTTTTTGAATTTATGTAATTATTGAATTTATGTAATTATTGAATTTATTGTTAAAAATTATATCTTTAAATGTCAGTTTCAATTTTGAATGAACTTATAAAAAGTATAACATTGGATGAAAGTGTCAAAGTTTTAACATTGGATGAAAGTGTCAAAGTTTTAACATTAGATGAAAGTGTAATTTTTAATATTAAATTAAAATGTGATGAGTGGGTTAATAATATGATGAATGAAAAAATGACTTATACAAAACTTGGTTCCATATCATATTTATTATATGGATCTAAACTAAGTGAACAATCAATAAATATCAAAATGGGATATTTAGGAGAATTTTTTACAAAAGAGATAATTAAAATGATGTGTAATTTTGAACTTTTACAATGTGGGATACAAAAAATACGAGGTGTGAAGAAAGATATTGATTTATTATTTATAGACATAAATAATAATGTGATATATTATCGCGAGTTGAAGGGTAATATTGAACTTGATACTGAAAAAATAGAGGCTACATCTAATAAATGTAAAGTTATTAGTGAGACATTGAAAAAATCACATCCAAACAAGATAATAAATTACGGTATCTTAAATTGGAGTATATATAATAGAAAAATCTTAAAAGCAGGGCTATCAAATATTAAAAAATTTGAGAAAAATGGTGTTAAGATTGATCACATGGAAGATTTTTTGAAAATTCTTAATATTAAATGGGGTGAAAATGATTTTTATCATTATTTTAGATCAGTTGGAGATAAAATTAATAATTTTTAATAACTAAATGTTTATTATTAATTTCATCTCCAACTCTTCCAGCATATAATTTAAATCTATATTTTTTATCATATTCATCGACTATGTAGTCTTTGTATAATTCTACAATATAATCAGTTTTTCCTATTATCATTAAACATTTAATTTTAGTTTCTTTAAAACATTTAGAAAGTTTCAATTGGTGTTCTTTACCAAAAGAACAATAACCATAATCAGTAAATTCACTATCATATGGTGGGTCTAAAAACATAAAATTATTCTCATTATTATAATTTTCAAATATATATTCGAAACTTTTATGTAATATTTCCGTTCTATTGAGTACATTTTCATATTTTTTTTCTCTGATATTATCATAATTTATTGTTTTATACTTACCAAATGGTATATTAAATTTACCATTTTTATTATATCTCAACATTCCTCTGAAACAAGTTTTTCTTTGATAATAAAATCTAGACGCATTATCTAGACGATATTTCGAAATATCTCCTTTATCAAGAATTATTTTATCTCTCATAGTATAATATGTTTCTTCATCATTTTTATTATTTTCCATAAAATAATAAATGTCTTCCCCCTTACCTTCACCTATACAAGTATATAAATCAATTAATTCTTTATGGACATCACTTATAACTGCTTTATTTGGACATAAATAAAAATATAAAGACCCTCCACCTATAAAAGGTTCTAAATATGTATCATATTTATCTGGTATATATTTTTCAAATAGTTTTATTTCATCACTTTTTCCCCCACTCCATTTTATTAATGGTTTTAAATTAATGTCTTCATTGTTATTTTTATTTTTATCATTATTTATATAATTTGTAATTAAATCAATTAATTGTGATTTATTTTTTGAATTATATTTAGAAAACCCCAGTGATTTACATTTTTCTAATAATTTAACTTTAGTAAAAGAATTAAAATCATCCATTTAAAAATTTTATTTTAATAAACAAAATTATAGATTTCAATTTTTATAAAATATTTATATATTATAAAATGAATATACATAATATTTTAGAAAATGTTCAAAAATTTAGTAATATTGAAGATTTAGATATTTTCATAAAGAAAAAATCAAACATTTCTTGTGATAAATTCGACAATCTTGATAATTTATATAATATTGATAAATATACTAAATTAAAATCATATATGATGAGTAAAAATATAACTGATCATTTAAACAATCCTAAAACAATTAAACAACATTTCCCATCTAAATTTATAAATTTAGAAAAATATGCCGATAAATTAGCTGATATTTCACATTCTATACCTACTAATCAAATGAACTTTACTAAAATAAAACATCATATTTATGATATAAGTCCATTTGAAGCAACACAAATTTTAGTATATCAATATATATCATTAGAATTTTGTTATTATAATAAATATAAAATTTCACTAGAATCAAAAGTCTCATCACAAAAAGACTTAGAACTTTCTGATTTAGAAAAAACTATAAATTTATTTTATAGTAAATATTCAATTTGTAATAAAATTAACATTTTATATAAAGATTATATATTAGTTAATGATGATAAAATTAATATAGATAATTTAATAATTTATACTGATAGAACTTTTGAAAATAATTTAATAATACTAAATGCTTTAAAAAAACAATATACTTTTGAATTACATCATAGAATATTATGGTCTTTTTATTGTATTAAAGATAATGGAATTAATGCAAGAATAGGACATCTAAATAGACCATTAATTATAATTGAACGATTAAAAAGAATAAATACTATTCTTTTTGTATATGATAATAGAAAAAATCAAACTCAAAAAGAACAAGAAGTTGAATTACAAGAAATGGTTCAAGAAAAAGAACAAGAATTACACGAAAAACAAAAATTATTACAAGAAAAAAAACAAGAATTAGAAGAAATGATTCAACAATCTCAAGAAAAAGACCAAGAATTACAACATATGGGACAAATAATACAAATACAAAATTCTGAGTTACATTTTCAAAATTTAAAATTAAGAGACATGGATAATAAAATAAGAGAATTAAAATATAAATTATTCATAATCAATTAATTATAAAAAACACAAAATATAAATAATTGATTTAAAAATTTAATGTATAATAATATACATTTTTAAAAATATATAATGTTATCATTTTCTTATGAAATACCGAACAATCCAAATGATTGTTTAGCATTTCCAGATGAAATACCGAAAAATCCAAATGATTGTTTAGCATTTCCAGATGAAATACCGAAAAATCCAAATGATTGTTTAGCCCAATTAAATTCACACATTCGTGATGAAAAAATTTTCTTTCAAGATGAAGGACATTTATATACATTAACATTACCTAATGAGGATGTTATTCATCCTATTAGTGTTACCACAATAATTCATAAATATTTTCCGCAATTTGATGCTGATAAAATCATTAATAAAATGATGAAATCGGCAAATTGGGTAAATTCTAAATATTTTGGTAAAAGTAAAGAAACTATAAAAGAAGAATGGAGTAAAAGTGGCACAGACGCCTCACAATTAGGTTCATTAATGCACAAAGATATTGAAAACTTTTTTAATCAAGAACCGATTATTAATCCAGATACTACAGAATTTAAGATGTTTATTAATTTTTGGCAAAGTTTTCAAGTTAAATATCCCAATTATAAACCATATAGAACAGAATGGATTGTTTATGATGAAGATATTAAATTATCGGGCTCAATTGATTTTATTTTGAAAAGTGATATTACTGGTGATTTAATGATTTTAGATTGGAAAAGGTCTAAAAAAATAGAAATGGAAAATAAATGGGAGAAAGGGTTTAAACCATTTGATAAATTTCCAAATTGTAATTATTCACATTATAGTTTACAATTAAATATCTATCGTCATATTCTTATTAATAAATATAAACAAAAGATTTCTTTTATGATGTTAGTTATTTTACATCCTGATAATGATGATTATGTATGTTGTCCTATAAATGTAATTGACTTACAAAATTATTGGTATAATTTAGATACAGCTCCAATTTTACACCTTTGAACATTTAATAATTTAGAAATTGAAATAATAATATTATTATTAATATTATAAATATTATTTTTTATAAAATGAATGAGAATGAATTTTTAGAAATCGCAACTAAATCTTGGTATTATAATTATTTTCAGTTTATCAAAGATAATATTGATAAATGGAATTGGGTTTGGTTAAGTTTCAATAAAAATATAACATTTGATACTATTAAGCCGACAATTGATGATCCAAGATTTAAATGGGATTGGGATTCTTTAAGTTCAAATGAAAATATAAAATTTGATAATATTATTGAAACAATTGATGATCCAAGATTTAAATGGAATTGGGATATGTTAAGTCAAAATCCAAATATACTACGTAGGACACTAACATTTGATAATATTATGGCGACAATTGATGATCCAAGATTTAAATGGAATAAGGCTATGTTAAGTATGAATAAAAATATAACATTTGATAATATTATTGAAACAATTGATGATTCAAGATTTGAATGGGATTGGTATTATTTAAGTGAAAATCCAAATATAACATTTGATAATATTATGGAGACAATTGATGATCCTAGATTTCAATGGAATTGGGATATGTTAAGTATTTATGCAAATATAACATTTGATAATATTATTGAGACAATTGATGATTCAAGATTTCAATGGAATTTGGATATGTTAAGTAGATATGCAAATATAACATTTGATAATATTATGGAGACAATTGATGATCCAAGATTTCAATGGGATTGGGATTTGTTAAGTAGACATGCAAATATAACATTTGATAATATTATTGAAACATTTGATGATCCTAGATTTCGATGGGATTGTTACTATTTAAGTGACAATCCAAATATAACATTTGATAATATTATGGAGACAATTGATGATCCTAGATTTCAATGGAATTGGGATGGTTTAAGTTCAAATAAAAATATAACATTTGATAATATTAGGGATACAATTGATGATCCAAGATTTAAATGGAATTGGACTTATTTAAGTATGAATAAAAATATAACATTTGATAATATTATGGAGACAATTGATGATCCAAAATTTCGATGGGTTTGGGATGGTTTAAGTTCAAATAAAAATATAACATTTGATAATATTATTAAGATAATTGATTATCCAAGTGTTCAATTGAATTGGGATTCATTGAGTAAGAATCCAAATATAACATTTGATAATATTATGACGACAATTGATGATCCAAGATTTAAATGGAATTGGGGTTGGGTAAGTAATAATAATATGCGTAAAGGAAAAGAAATATATATTAGAAGAAAAGTTTTTGAATTAAAATTAATATATGATCTATTAATATTTCCAAATGATATATCTACTATTGTATTAAATTATTATTAAAAATTTCAAGTGAGTATTTTTACACCTCTGAACATTTAAAACACCGACTTAACAACCAAAAAAATACAAAAATGTTAAAATTTGGTTATAATCCGTTTTGAAACGGATATGAAGTTTTAAGAATTTATTTCTCTACAAAATATGTTTGGTCTTTTTCTTGTATCATAGCCAGATTTTAGAATATTTACAATATTTTACACAGATTTTATAGTTTATTATATTGTGTATATTATTCCAAAATAAATACTAATTTATAAAAATAAAATAATTTATATAAAATCTTATTATAGATTTTTCTTGTGGTATAAATGAATTCATTAATCAATATTATTAGTAAGTATGCTAATCCTAATGATTATAATTACGACAATTATAAAGATTATTTCAATATAGATAATTTGAATGATATAATTAATGAAATGAGAGAAGATTTAAAACCATTTGAATATTTAATGTTTTCATTAACAAAAGAAATAGAAGATATATTATTACCAGAAGAAGTTTTTTTATTTATAATAGATGATTATTATATCATTATGGGTATAATGATTGATATTATATATGAATATCAAATTGTAAATTTGACTTTTGATATTATGAGAA
>Ga0315284_10011629_pt1 | contig 12546 bp, 12 predicted proteins | sample YL17G09_16_MG_FD_203696 | JGI IMG/M metagenome (GOLD analysis project Ga0315284, IMG submission 203696) | Sediment microbial communities from Yellowstone Lake, YNP, Wyoming, USA - YL17G09_16 | ecosystem: Environmental > Aquatic > Freshwater > Lake > Sediment | place: USA: Wyoming | collected... | reverse complement strand
AGTTGAGCTGAGATCCGACAGCTTGAATTTCTCTCCGCATCGAATGAGCACGATGGGCTCACCCTCGCCAAACAGGTAGAGGCAGAGGTCGGGCCACTTGAGTTCAATTGCGTCGGCCATCACGCCTATGGCTGGCACCGGCCAGTGCTGAAATGCACCGGCCAAGTAGCGACAGGCCTCGCTAAAGGCAGCGTACGATTTGTGCTGCTCTCTCAGCCCGTTGAGCTCTTCCCGCGCCTGGTCCAGCGCTCTGCAGGCCTCTGGCGACAGCAGCTCTGAATAGTTGGGCACCGTGCCACCCATGATGAATCTCTATTTCTAACTATGAATTTTTGTGCACGATAACTGGTAAAAAAAACCTCAGAGAGAAAAGTTGCAAGATGGCCGATAATCCACTTCAGGCTCGCAAAGAAGAAATTGTCGCCGGAATACTGGTGGACTATCCCGGCGACGCAACGCTGGCGCACACGCTGCGCATGTCCACTGTGATGGTGGCCGGCGATCCCAAGCTGCAACGGCAGAACAGTATCGGCTGGGTCAGGAAGCGCACGGCTGTGCAGGAGGGCGAGCTCCAGATGATGATCGTCGAGGGCACGCGGATGCGCTACCTGCTGTCGGAGCGCACAGCCACAATCACCGCCACTCTCTACCTGCGCGATGATCAGTATCAAGAGCTGTATTTCATTGCACCTTCTGCTTGGGCACAATTTGCCCGCCACAGCAATCCCGACAGATCGCAGGCTGTGCCCGATGGCAACATCGATGGCTGGAAGTACATCTCAGTTCAATTTCCCAATGATCCGCTGCATCGCTGGCAAGATCCCAAACTATTCTATCGAGCCAGCAAAAAGAGAAAAGCTCAGCTGGCGCCTGCCGCTCAGCCCAGTATCGAGGCTGTAGCATCGCTGCCGATTGTTGAGCTACCTGTTGCTCAGCTCAGTATCGAGGTTGCGCTACCGATTGTTGAGCTACCTGTTGCTCAGCCCAGTATCGAGGCTGCTATAGCACCGCTGCTGATTCCTGAGTCTTCCGTCGCTCAGCCCAGTATCGAGGCTGCGCTGCCGGTTCCTGAGTCGCCTGAGAGCAAGCACCGGAAAGCTTCTGCATCAGGTCACAAAGCAAAACGACGCAAAAAGAAATTGAATATCTATTCTGGCGAGTACGATGCGCACATGCTTGAAACCCAACACGCGCGCTATCAGGAGATCAAGAGCGAGGACGTTTGGCGTCAATTCCATGAGTTGCACAACGGAGATCGCTGCGCAATCTGCCTGGTGCAGCTGCGTCGCTTTAATGCCGGTAGCCTTGTTATTGAACGTATGCACTGCATTGCACAGAAGTGGGGCTCGCCTGAGCGCTGTAGCTACGACAACCTGATGATTGGCTGCACCGTTTGCAATGGAAGAAAGGAAGGAATGGAATCGCGCAACCTGCTCGCCTTTGTCTTGGAGAGAGAAGGACCCGATCGATTCATTGTACTGTGCAAACAGCTGTTTCTCTGGCATATTGGCAATCTGACAGTCAAGCAGCTGAGCGGGTGGACACCGAATGACCTGCTCGACTGCTACGACTACATTCGCGTCCGCTTTGTTCGCGCCCCGCATGGCTGGACTGAGGAGGAGCGACGGCGCGCTACGGCGGTGATGGACCACGAGCTGCGCAACGCTGGCTTGCTCAAGCAGCTGCACGAGCTCTGGGTCGACAAGGCTACCGTGGACAAGGCGCAGCAGGGGATGTCCGCTGAGCAGGCTGAGCTGGACAAGGCGCGGGCTGCCCTGGACACGGCGCAGCAAGAGTTTAACAACAAAAAGGCTGCGTTGGACAAGGCAGGCAGAGACGTTGATGAGAGCATTGCCCATGTCACTGCGCAGCTCTCTAAACCCAGTGATATTTAATGAAAAGTTATCACACGTTGATAGTTTGCGCGCTTTTCCTGAGACAGCTTGGCAAAGCAGGCCTCGCAGAGCAAGTCGTCTGCAGCGGGACTCCAGTAGGCAAATGAATCGTGATACAGCGACTCATCGTGGCAGGAAAAGCAATCCAGGTCGCTGTGGTAGCTCGGGTTGGCGCTGACGGATTGCATGTCTCCAAAGTTACCATTGCTAACGACGCGCGCGGACATCTTCTTGTCTCGTTATGTTTGACTCACACTACCGAGGGCTTTAATGTTGAACAAAAATGCATTCTTTTCAAAAGGAGAAAACAGCAGAAGAAGAAACAACACACATGGAGCAGGACGACCTAAACTACCTGATTGCGCTCGAGGATCAGTTGCTGCAGCGCTTTGGTGGAGGAAACGACAGACTGGTCGCCGAGGCAGTGATCAAGACCTCGGCGAAGCGGGCTCTGGTGCACGAGCTCTTCCGGCACTATGGGCTCAAGCACAAGACAGTCATCACGAAGCAGCTGGTCGAGATGCCCGGTGACGTGAGCAGCTACCCGACCGACTCTGGTGGCGAGGACGATTTGTGTTGGGGTTGCGTCGATGATCGTCCGCTGCGCTGGCAGGCGCTGGCTAAGCTGGTCCTCGTCGAGCTGCCGCCTAGCAATGCCTGGCAGCCGCCAGTCGAGCGACTTAGCGACCCGGCCAAGAGCAGCTGCGACAAGGGAGCAGAGTTTCTGGGCATCCATTGGGAGGTCAGGTCAGCAAGCCTCGGCAATTACATGCGGTCCAGCGAGTTTCTGGACCGCCGACGAAAGATTGTCTATCAGGGCCCCAACAATACAACCTGCCTCAAGTCGAGAAGGTTTGGCGCTATCCCCGAGATTCTAGATACAAAGCTCAAAGCCAAATAAATAACACTTTTGTTGAGACAACCCCCACTTATTTACTTTTCAATTCATTAGATGAGTGACCTTCCGGTTGTCAAGGGTGACCCTTCCCATTGCTGTTCAGCATCAGCCAAGTTTGCAACTTGAGAAATTGGTGCAGTGAGCTCGCTGCGAGGCCAAATGAGTTCCCCAGAATAATCCCTAGCGGCGGTACCGACACAATTAGCCCCAACGGCCTCCATGCCTAATGGGCACGATGCCCTCCCCCCAAAACATTGACCTTGTCTTGTCAGGCGTCCAAACGATTGCACGATAACACCGCTATTATCCGGGCCTGAGAAAGTGCCAGGATTGTCCGGGCCACACGGTCGTTCTTCACTTGTCCAAGGTTTTGCAAATGGCGTTGAGATTTTCGGCCAGGCGCCCGGCTCCATACGCACAGCACCCGCATAACTAGCTCTGCTCCACCAGCCGTTGGTATTAGGGTACGCGTACGAATTCGTGTTCATCCGGTTCGCCAGGCGCTCCCGGTAGTGATAGCGCTCGCGGCGGATCTGCGCCAGCAGCGGCTCGTTCGGCTTGATCTCGGTCGACTTGGCTGTGTTGTTCGCCTGCACACCGTAGAAGCTCGCATCGTTGCCCTCTCCCAGCGTCGCGTAGTAGCCATTCACCGGCAGGCCAGCGCCACCCGCGTGGATTATCGTGCCACTGCTGCTCACCGCCAGCGTGCTCTGCTGCGGACTCTTCTTCTTCTTGTCCTCGACGTAGATGATAGCTGCAATAATTCCGCCAACGATCAAAACAAGGCCAATGATGAGCAGCACTGCCAGCCCTTTGCTGCCGCCCTTGGAGGGTTGTTGATACTCTGGAAACGATTCGTAGGACGACTCGCTCGAGGCCATCTCTGTCCCAATCTTACAAGTCAATATACAATTTATTTCGACAATGCGCTTGTCGGATGCGGCTCCAGGAACTCCTCGACATCCGGCCAGTAGGCAGGATGCTCAACGTACCAACGCACAGTCTCGGTGATGCCAGAGGAAAATGGGATGGTAGGGTGCCAGCCGAGGCTGCGCAGGCGATCATCCTTGACAAAGTAGCGCTGGTCGTTGAACTTGCGGTCGTCCACGGTGATAACGGGCTGCTCGCGCCCGCTCGCAAAGCACTCGGGCAGCGCATCAAGGGCGCGCATCTCCCTCAAAATGATGTCCGCAACCTCGCGCATGCTAAACTCCTCGTCGGCGCCAATGTTGTAGCTGAGGCCGATCTCGCCGCGCAGCAGAATCGTCTCAAAGGCACGACACACGTCCTGAACATTCAGGAAATGCCGAACTGTCCTGCCGCCGCCGTGCAAGCAGCAGGGCATGCCGCGCAGCAGGCGGTAGATAAACTTGGGAATCACCTTCTCGGGGAACTGGCGCGGCCCGTAGATGTTGTTGGCGCGCGTGATGATCAGCGGCATCTTGTAGGTCTTGAAGTAGGCATTGACGATGCACTCAGCCGCTGCCTTGCTGGCGCTGTAGGGATTCGTCGGGTTGAAGCGGCTCGACTCGTCGAGGTGGCCGCCCTCGCCGCCATACACCTCGTCCGTACTGACGTGCACAAAGAGCTTGAGCTGCGCGCCGATGCTGCGCGCCGCCTCGAGCAGCGTCTGCGTGCCGAGGCAGTTGGTCTGCGTGTGGCGCAGCGGAGAGAGAATGCTGCTGTCGACGTGACTCTGCGCTGCAAAGTGCATCACGACGTCGACGCTGTGCTCTTGCAGTGCCTCGCTCACGCGCTCGAGATCCAGAATGTCCGCCTGTACAAAGCTACAGCGAGGGGAGGTCGGCACATTTCCAGCGTTGGCACAGTAGTCCAGCTTGTCCAGCACCACAATGCGACACTCGGGATAGTTGGCCAGCAAATAGTCTGCCACATGCGAAGCAATGAACCCCGCTGCACCGGTAATCAAAATGACCGCTTTCGAGATATCCATTGGAGTGGTTAAGCGCTTTTAATGAGGTGCAACATATTTTTTTACAAACTTGTCGAGCGGCAAGCAGCGCTTGGGACACTCGGCTTGCTCAAAGAGGTTGGCGCCGTGGTTGCGCTCAGCGTCGCTCTTGGAGTAGGGCATGTAAACAAGGTAGTCGGTGACCTGCAGCAGCGTCTCGAGCTGCATGGCCTTGGAGCTGCGATTGAGCACCTCGCATCCGGCCGTGACCATGCGCTCGAGCTCGGCCTTGGAGTCCATCCAGTGCCGGTCCTGCTCGCGCAGGCGCCGCGTCATCTCAGCATGCGAGCCGTTGATGCTGCGCAGCAGGCCAGAGGTCGCGTTGCGGCCAGTCGCTGCCTTGAGATCGCTCCACTCAAAGGGCAGCACCAGCATGCCCTTGTGCGCGTCGGCGCCAGCGTGGCGGCGCCACAGGCTGCACGGCAGGTGCGAGCACCAGGTGCCGCCGTTGGCGACCCAAACAATCGAGCCGAGATCCAACTTCCAGTCGTCGACAAGCAGCTCCTCGACCATGCGCATCATCGCCATGTAGTTCTCCAGATTCATTTCGGGCGCCGAGCCATAGTAGCCAACGACCGTAACGTGCGGCCGGCCCGTCGCACGCGCTGGCAGATCCAGCTCGGGTGCGTTGCTCATTTGCGTTTCTTGTTTGCAATGGCTTTTTGCCTCGAAGGATAGGGTGAGGCGCGAACAGGTTCTCGCTTCTTCGCCGCTCTCTTTGGCTGCGGCTTTCGCGGCAGCGTTGACATAAGATGCTCAGGTGGCGCTCCGGCCTTTTTGCGTTGCTTGGGGGGCTCGGCGATTTCTTTCTCAGCGGCTTCGGGAGGTTCGGCGACGACTTGAGGTTGTTCAAGCAGTGGTGAAATTTCTTCGAGACGCTCAACAATAGCATTTTCAGGCCGCTCGAGCAACGGTGTTGATAAAATTTCTTCACGCTCGGTAATAATATTGTCAGAGGCGACAACTTTCTCAGGTAGCTGAGCTGTGATTTCAAGGGGAAGCAGCGGTGTCGATAAAATTTCTTCAGGATGAGGCTCCACAACGCTGGGCTGCTGAATCGGCGCTGATAAAATTTCTTCAGGATGAGGCTCCACAATGCGGGGTGGCTCCAGCAGCACTGGCGCGGATGAAACTTCTTCAGCCAGCCCTGAATCCAAATACACTTCTGGCACCTCTGACGGGTCCAGCAAGATTGAAGTCATATCGGCCAAGTAAAAGACAATGTGGCGCTCTTCACCAGGCTTGTTGCTGACTGCCGATGAGTAGATGGAAAGCGGATGGTCCCAATCCAGTTGATCCTTAATGGGTGTCCCCAGCGCATCGGAGGTGTGCGTCAGGTAGCACATGAACTCAGAGGCGCGACTGGTCCACCAGTGGTCGCTGTACTCAGCCGCAGCTTTGTCGACAGCCTCTGTAACGAGGTACTGCTCCTGCTCGGGCAGCAGATGCGGGTTGTCGCGCTTCACTTTTCGCATGGCAACCACCTGGCGGCACTGGCGCCAGGCCTCGTTGCGGAGCTGTCCGATCTTGTGGCTGGCCATAGCGATCATGGGCACCTCCAGAAGCGGCGCTCTCGGGCGCCAGTAGTTGATCTGCACACTGACGCGCACGGGCTGATGATATACAAGGAATCTCTGCATTCGTCTTTTGTCTGAATTGAACCTGGACACTACTGAATCAAAAACACCTTTAATTATTCTAATGGGTTTTCAATTTTGAAATAATCCTTGTTGATAAGTTTTTCATTTCCTTGCAGCCATCGTTGCAGCCATGGGTACGCTGCGCCAACGGGCCACTGGCCCAGCTCGGGGTGCTCAGGATCGAGCTCAGCGCTGGGATTGAGATGGTCAACAGTGAAGGAAATAGATTCAGTTCGGAAAAACTCATCGACGTGACGCATGATCTCTGCTGCCTTGAATAGCACAGTGCCTTGCTCGCTGCGGAATGGGCTGGAGAACCACTTGCACTGGATAACAAACAGGGGCTGACTGATTGTTGCATAGCTGAGAAACAGCTGCCCATCGACAATGCTTCCTCCCACCACAATGTCTTCAGATTTCATTTCAGTGGTTGTGCTATCTTTCAGGCAACTGAAAATGTTTACTAGTTGTAGTTGTTGTCAATCGCCCAGTCGACCAGAGCGCTGCGGTAGATAATTTCTTTGCCTTTGCACTCTGCATGCACAGAGGGGTAGCTGTTCTGCATCCAGGAGCAAAAGTCCTCGGCGACATACATGCCGTGCTGAGAGTTGGAAATTCCCTCGACGCCCGTGCTCTGCATAAATTCGTCGACCAACGCGCGCACTTGGTCAAACTCGGGCGTGTCCCAGTACTCTTCTTCACTCATGCTTGGTTCTCGCTGGCTCTGCTGTTAAAATTTAAATGATGTTATTTTAATGAACAAGATCTGGTTGGACGCGCTTGTTGGCCGCGATGGTCTGCTCTCCCCAGTAGGCACCGCCGAAAATGCGCACTCCAAGCCAGCGATGGTACTGCGGCCAACGCCAGAACACGCCGTCAGCTTGTGCTCGAGTCACACGGCAAGTCTCTGGGGCATTCTGGCTGGGCAGGCCCGCCATCGCATAGAGCCAGTCGTGCACTAGCCACTGGCGCTCGCCGAGGCGGCTGAAACCACAGGTGCAGCCGTCAGTCAGAAATCCAACCGGCACCGTAGCTTCTGTTCCACAAGGCAGCACAAAGTGGTACTCGCGACAGCACACATACTTGAAGCCGTACTTGGTGCGCAGCTTGGAGTCGGCCGGCAGCGTCTGCACAAACTCAAATCCCTCTGAGGGCGTACCAGAGTGCACAACCTCAACCATGCCCTCAGAGTCTTGCTCCTCTTCCTCGGCGGCACAGTCCTCCGGGTGACCGGAGACCTCTTCTTCAGCCTCCTCCGGATTGGAGGCCTCATCGTCAGCATCCTCGGCGCCAATGTCTTCCTCGTTGTCAGCATCCTCGGCGTCGGCATCTTCTGACATGGTGGTTTCTGCATCCTCAACTGCCTCAAGTTGATCCGTAGGCTCAGCGACAATGTCTTCCGTTGCAGGTTCTTCAGCGATTTCTTCGGTTGCAGGCTCTGCGATGATCTCTGCGGCAACTTGTTCGCCCAGAACCTCTTCGGCGACAGGCAGCTCTTCAGCCAGAACCTCTTCGGCTGCAGGCAACAGCTCTGCGACGACCTCTTCAGCTAGAATCTCTTCGGCAGCAGGTTCCTCTGCGACGACCTCAATCGCTTCAGCGGCAGGTTCTTCTGCGACTACCTCGACCGCTTCAGCAATAGATTCTTCAGCAGCAGGTAGCAGCTCTGCGACGACCTCTTCCGCTTCAGCGGTAGGCTCCTCTGCAGCAGCTTCTTGGCCAACGGGCGCGTCTTCCGCCGCTGGCTCATCAGTGGGCGCTGAGGCAACCTCGGGAAAAGTGTCCACAACTGCGCCAGCGTCTTCCTCATCTCTCATCAATGGATCAAGGGTTGACATGTTGCTTTTTGTTTTGAAACTACACAGGATAATTAATTTCTTGACAATACTCAGAAAACCAAACGATCCACTTTCATGCCCAAGCGAGATAAGGAAGAGATCCCGGTGGACCTCAGCAAAGAAGAGAGCCAGCTGTTCTACGAGAAGCTAAAGCGCCACATGATGGCGCGTAAGCGCCTCGACGAGATCAATGAGGAGTCCAAGGCGCTGCGCAACTTTCTCCAGGGCAACGGCGACGAGATTGCCCGCTTCATCGAGGCCAAGCGGCTCAAGTCGTGCCGCGCCGAGGGTGCCAATCTGCGCACCATCACCAAGACAATCAAGGTGAAACCGACCGCGGACCAGGTGTTCGAGGCAATATCCGAAATGTACGGCAACCCCGAGATGGTCGAGCAAGTCAAGACCCGCGTCACCGAGAAATACGTCACGCCCAAACTCCGCACCAAAACTGTTCTTAAAATCGTCAAACTCCGACCCAAAAAGGCAAAGCAACCCGCTGCACCAGCTCAATAATAAACTGAAATGTATTCCAAAAAAGCAGGTGTTTTACTGGCACGAGGTGCAGTCGGCGCCGCGAACACAAACAAAATTGTCGAGGTCTTTGAGTTCGGCCTCCTTGAGCTCAGCCGGGTTGAGTTCCTCCTTGGCGCGCTTGGCCTCTTGCTCTGCTTCGCTGAGCTCGAGCAGGCGTTTGGCTTTGCTAGCCTGCATCTTCTCCTCGGCTGCTTGGCGCACGCGGTGGTCCAGAGTGAATGCAATGCCATCGGCGGCTGGGCGAGAGTGGAAATAGTAAGTGCCCGTCTTGAGGCCCTGCTCCCAGCTGTACATGTGGATTGCTGAAATCTTTCCCACAGTAGGCTGCTCAATGAAAATGTTCAGCCCGTGCGACTGATCAATGTAGCAGCTGCGATCGCGCGCCATGTCGATCAGCGACTTGTTGCTGATCTCCCAGGCGGTCTTGTACTTGAGCTTGAGCGCATCGGGAATGCTGTCAATGTTCTGCACCGAGCCCTTGAACGCGATGATCAGCTCCTTCATCTCGGTGTTCCACAGACCAAGCCGGCTGAGGTCCTTGACCAAAAAGCGGTTGATGATCACAAACGATCCCGAGAGTACAGTGCGCACAAAGATGTTTGAGGTGTACGGCTCAAAGGACTCAGAGTTGCCAAGGATTTGCGAGGTCGAGGCAGTGGGGGGCGGCGCAATGAGCAGGCTGTTGCGCAAACCATAGCGCGCGATCCGCGCCTTGAGCGCATCCCACGGCCACATCGGGTCCGGCTGCACATTCCACATGTCGTACTGCAGAATGCCCTGCGAGGCCGGACTACCAGGCCACGACGTATGCGCTCCATCGATCTCTGCAAGGCGGCAACTCTCATCGAGCGCGGCATAGTAGAGCGTAGCAAAGATCTTCTTGTTGAGCACGCGTGCCTCCTGGGATTCATAGGGATGATTCAGCATCAAAAGAGCATCGTGAAGGCCTTGTATTCCAATGCCAATGTTCCGGTGGCGCATGTTGGAGACGCGCGACTCGGGGATCGGGTAAAAGTTGCGATCGATCACCTTGTTGAGGTTGCGCACCATCAAACGGGTCACCTTGGCCAGCAGCTCAAAGTCAAAGCCAAGCGGCTGCGTCTCGTCGACGCACATTGGCAGAGCCACTGTCGCCAGGTTGCAGACCGAGACCTCCTCGTAAGGGTCGCACTTTTGTATAATCTCAGTGCACAAGTTGCTGTTTGTGATCGTTCCAAGGTGCTTCTGGTTGCTCTTGGCATTGCAGTGGTCCTTGTTCAGCAGGTATGGCATCGCATTCTCAATGTTGGCTGCGCAGATGAGCTCTTCGAGCTTTCGCGCAGGCATCACCTTGCGCGCGAGACCCGGCGTTGCCTCGTACTTGGTGTAGAGCGCCTCAAACTCAGGGCCCCAGCTGTCCACAAGACCGGGCGCTTCATTGGGACAGAACAGCGACCATTGCCCGTCGGCCTTGACGCGCTTGTAGAACAGATCTGGCATCCAGAGGCCATAGTAGAGATCGCGGCAGCGGTGCTCCTCCTTGCCATTGTTGTTCTTCAGCATCAAGAACTGCTCAATGTCCGCGTGCCACGGCTCTAGGTAGACGGCGATAGCACCCTTGCGCTTTCCTCCGCCATTGTGCGCAATGCCAGCTGCCACAACGTAGGAGGTGTCGTCCTCTACCTCGAGGTCGTACAGCGGCCCGCGGTAATCCAGTTTTGCATCGGAGACACTGCAGACAATGCCAAAGTAAAACTCAGTCCAGCCACATCGTCCTTTCTCATCAAAAGGATGACACAGCAGGTCGCCCGGCTCCAGTTCCTCAACCGTGAGCCACTCGGGAGCCAGCAGCTTGTTGCCCAGTCTCGGAAGCAAGCGATTGACACAATCGGCCACGGTTTCGCCGCTAGTAACCTTGAGGTCCTTGGGAACTTTGAGAGCCAAAAATTGGTGGCCATACGTGACAAAGGCGTTGCCACAGTTTGTCTCCAGCCTTGCCAGCGGTTCGCGATCTTCAGGGGCGGGAGTGTGTGCCAGCACCTTGGTAACAGTGCAAGGCTTGCCAGTCTTGCCGATGACGCGGTCTCCAGCCTTGAGACCAGTGATGCAGCGCCAAACACGACCCTCTGTGAGGACAAGAGTGTCTTCATGAAAGCACTGGTCAACATAGCGCGCAGTCGAGTTAAAGTTGCGTAGCATTGGCACCAGCCCATTGCTCTCGCCATCGGTTCCCTCGATGTACGAGCCCGTAGCACGCACGCGAGACACAGAGATGCCAATACCGCCGGCACCCTTGCTCAGCATCGCGCAGCGCTTGAGGCAGTCGTAGATGTTCTCGATCGAGTCGTCCATCGAGAGCAAAAAGCACGAGGACATCTGCGGGTTCCGCGTGCCCGAGTTGAAAATCGTTGGCGTCGCGTGCGTAAAGACGCGGCGCGACCACAGGTCATAAGTCTCGAGGATCGCAGGCAGATCGTCGCCGTGAATACCGATCGAGCAGCGCATCAGCATGTGCTGGATGCGCTCGATAAACTCACCGTCCTGCTTCTTGAGGTACGAGCGCTCCAGCGTCCGCAGGCCGAAAAAGGTGTAGTCATAGTCGCGCTCGTAGCGGATCGCTGCCTCGAGCTCCGCGGCGTACTTGTTCGCAATCGTCAGCGTCTCCTCCGAGATCTGCGGCGCGTGCTTGTGCGTGCGCGGATGCACATAGTCATACTGCAGCTGCATGGTCTGGGCAAAGGAACGAGGCGTCTGCTTGTGCAAGTTGGAAATGGCCAGCCGCACAGCCAGCTTATCATAGTCCGGATGATCGGTCGCGTGGTACGCCGCAGTCTCCGCGGCGAGCCGGTCGAGCTCGCTGGTCTTGACGCCGGGGAAAATACCAGCCGCCGTCTTGACGGACATTTTCGACACATCCACCACCAGGTCCTTGCTGAGGCGGTGAATGCGTGTCTCGATCTTCTCGGTGGAGACCTCCTGGCGCTCGCCGTTTCGCTTGATCACGTAGCAGCTCGAGTCAAAGCGCATGGCTTATCGAGCTTGAATCTCAAAATTATTAATATGCTGAACTCTTGAATTCTGACTTGTAAATTACTTCATTGGGAATGCTTGAAATATTATGTTTGATAAAGATAAACCCCGAGAATGCCATTCTGTCAACCTGGATCGAAACTAGTGAGAGTACCTCCTTGTCCGCCAAAACCATGCCATTGCGTTCGTCATTGTTGCTGCATTGGAGCGACTGGGCCACAGGGCATGACTGGGGCAACTGGGCCTCAAGGTATGACTGGAGCGACCGGGCCTCAGGGGACAACTGGAAACACTGGAGCGACTGGGCCTCAGGGCACAACTGGAAACACGGGAGCAACTGGGCCTCAGGGCACAACTGGAGCGACTGGGCCTCAGGGCACAACTGGAAACACGGGAGCAACTGGGCCTCAGGGCACAACTGGAGCGACCGGACCACAGGGCATAACTGGAAACACGGGAGCGACCGGGCCTCAGGGGACAACTGGAAACACTGGAGCGACCGGGCCTCAGGGCACGCCTGGAAAAACTGGAGCAACTGGGCCACAAGGCACAACTGGAAACACTGGAGCGACCGGGCCTCAGGGCACGCCTGGAAACACTGGAGCAACTGGGCCACAAGGCACAACTGGAAACACGGGAGCGACCGGGCCTCAGGGCACGCCTGGAAACACGGGAGCAACTGGGCCTCAGGGCACAACTGGAAACACGGGAGCAACTGGGCCTCAGGGCACAACTGGAAACACGGGAGCAACTGGGCCTC
>Ga0315284_10011628_pt1 | contig 12546 bp, 8 predicted proteins | sample YL17G09_16_MG_FD_203696 | JGI IMG/M metagenome (GOLD analysis project Ga0315284, IMG submission 203696) | Sediment microbial communities from Yellowstone Lake, YNP, Wyoming, USA - YL17G09_16 | ecosystem: Environmental > Aquatic > Freshwater > Lake > Sediment | place: USA: Wyoming | collected... | reverse complement strand
AGGCCGGAAGCTGACGAACGACTTCCTCCGGCGACTGGGGGATTGGCGCCGGTTTGGCAGACGTTCCACCCGTCACTGCCGCCAAAATCACCGGCTGATACTTGGACCAAGAATTTTTCCAGTCCGAGCCGACATTCAACTGAATGGAAAGAACGCCCGTCTCCAACGTTCCGTCGGCAAAGTCCTCGAGCGAACCGGGGACTTGATGAATGTCCAACGGATGGATGTTAACCTCGTACAGGCGTTGCAGTTCCTTGGCCCTCTGTTTCGCCGCCGGATTGTAAGAGATCGTCGTTCGATTGCTGGTCGATTTCAGATGAATCACACATTGTGGCTGGAATGTCTTGAGCGTGTCGACGAGCGTTCGGGTCTCGGCTTCGGTCGCCGGTTTGGATCCCGAGGCGTTGCCGAGTTGGGGCCGATCACGACGACCGGGAAAGTTCCGATTAATGAGGATGCCGTGTGAGTTTTCCGAAACCTTTTTGGTCAATCCATCCGGATTGCCCGCGCGAAAAATTAAAAGTTCCTGCGTCTCGATCAAGATCGGACGTTCCGCCACTTGACCGGCCAGTTCGTCGATCCAGCGCACGGCAATCCGGTCCGCTCCATCAAGGCCGGCGACGATCACTGTTCGTGCACCCGGATTGCCCAAACGACGAATATGCATCGGACGTCCCTGCGTCGTCTTGCCGGCAATCGTCCAATCGGTCGTCGTCTCCGAAATGGCCGAAACCGCTCGTACCAAGGAGGACGGCGGCAAATCTTCGTTCTGCGTGGCGCGGTCGATGATTTCTGCCGGCATCGCTCGTTCGGCCCCTGTCGAAATTTGTTTTTGCTTGACGCTCTGGATCGTTGTCGCCTGTTGGACCACCAGAACCCTCTGGCTAGGATCGACGGCAGCGAGGTGATCCGGAGTGCGACTGGCCATTGCCGCCCATGCGGGGGGATGGGACACGCTCCACAACTCACCGTCGTTTAAGGCCAACTCCAACGGCGGCCGCAAGGCCGTCGGTTGTGTTGCGGAGTCCCGCTCGAACGGGTGATTGACAAAGCGAAATCCCAGAGTGGCAACAACAAGAGTCACAGCGGCAATTAAATAACGCACGAAAGTCTCCAATCTCGACACGGGGAAGCGTCGTGTGGAAAAAATGAACAGCTCAGCAGTGCAACTCCCTTTGCCCAAGCACAATCCTTTAACCATTCAAAACCGGCCTCAGAATTCAATCTTCATCAATTCCCAGCCTGTATTTCATCTGATCGAACTGCCGCACGAAATCGTCGGTCGAGGAATGAACATGTTCCGCTTCGGTAATGAACTTGATGTCTTCGCAGCAGGGCAGACCGTAGTCGTCAAGAATGTCTTCGAAGTCGACCAGTTCGTGGCCGTATAAAATCAGCAACTTGTGTTCATCAAGCTGAATTTCGAGCGGGATGTTTGGGTTCAGGACGGCGATACCTGTACAGCCGTCATTCAACAGCAAATTTTCAAAATCATAGAGCGTGCTCTTAAGCACAGACAGGTCGATTTCTTCACGATACAGGTCGGTGTGACCACCGGGGCGTTGATGACTGGTCTCCAGCACCAAATCCACCGTCGGCCCCAAAGGCTCTAAGAGTTCAAAAAACAGGTCCATCAGTGTTTCGCGACTTGCCGACGCCATGATCACCGGAATCTTGATCTTCGATTCCCGATCTTGGTAGGCATCGTGCCGATAACCGGGCTGAGGCATGACCTGAACGTCATAGGACGGCCGAACGGCACCGGTCAGGTTAAAGCCTCCGTAACGCGCAATTTTCAAATGCGTTTCCAGCTGCTCTTCGCTGAGATTCGCAAAACTACTGGGACCGCGTCTTGGCTCGTCATCACGATACGTATTTTTACAAAACCGTTTCAAGAAGCCCATCTCTTTATATCTCCCCTTCCAGACGTGTCAGCCGACTTCGGCAATCCGTGAAACGCAGGCTTTCCGAACTTTGATTTTCCTTGGATGTGGCGAACAGCCCCTGTGTCGAGAGGTGGAAAGTCGGATAACTCTAGCACGAGTTTTTTGACTTTTATTGAAACGCTTGCCGGCACACGGGATTTCCAGAATCGGTCTCCTTATTCCGGCCATGCAGACAGGCTGTGTCATGTTTATCAATTAGAAAACAGTCGTCGCGCACGGCGGATAACAGGGACGGGCAAGCTCTGTCGCCGGTCCATCCTAAACGCAGCAGACGAGGAACCATCGCTTCAGGGAGGACTCTGCGGATTGGTGCGGCTCGGGCGCCGGACAGATCCTCGATGCAATCACTGCAAACCTCCTGGCTAGCAGATCTGGGCCTGATCCAGACGCCGAACCGGACAACGTCCCGCGTTGGCGATATGATCTCATGCACGCGCCATCCCATGCCGGATGAGTTCTAGAACACAGGGCCTGTTTTGAGGACCGTAGGAATGACTGACCCACAGGGAATCCGTGACGGTTTTGCCAGCCGCTTGATGCGGTCACGCCGAACGCTCTTGGCCGTCTCATTGTTAGTGGCAAGCCTCGGCGAATGCGTCGCGGCCGCAGACTCGAAACCGGCTGAGGCAGGGACTGCGGAGACGTGGCAGGTGATCCATCTCAGTGGGCAACGGATCGGCTATTCGTATTCGAAGACAGAGGCGATTCAAGAGAGCGAAACCCAAGTCCTGCGAACGGTCTCCGAATCCCACATGACGATCAAGCGTTTCGGCCAATCACTGGTGATCCAACAGACCATGGAAACCGTAGAAACCGAAGCTGGCGATCTGCTCCGTTTCCGATTTCAAACGGACAATCCCCCGGCCAGTACGAGTACCACCCACGGAACGGTTCACGGCTCGGAATTGCGATTGGCACAGACGGTCGATGGCCAGACGAAAAATTCCGTTCAAGTCTGGAGACCCGACGTGAAATCGCCCGGCTATCAGGAACGTGTGCTGCAGCGGTCACCCCTTCAGCCGGGTGACAGGCGATCGTTTGAAGCATTCGTCCCCGACTTTAGCCAAGTGGCCACGATTGTCCTCGTCGCGGTGGATTGGGAGAACACGCCTCTGTTACAGGGGCCGGAAAAAAAATTACTGACGGTGAAGATGACTCAATCGCTGCTGCCTGGCGTCGTCCTGATCGGCTCAGTCGATGAGCATGGCCAGACGCTGAAGACCTCAACCCGCATGCTGGGGACAACCCTAGAGACCTTTCAGGTCACCCGGGATCAGGCGTTGAAAGCCATTGAAGGCTCGGAACTCGATCTCGCGGTCAGCACGTTGATCAAGGTCCCACGGATTCGCCATCCTCAGCAAACGAAAAAAGTGGTTTACCGTGCGACCACTCTCGGCCAAAATCCTCTGGAAATACTCCCCACAGGCGAGACTCAAACGATTACCAAGACGGGGGCAGAGACGGCCGAACTGACGGTGATCTCCGTACCGATCCCCGCTCAGGCGACCATTGAACCGGTCGACGGGCGATTCACAGCCGCCTCACAGTACCTGCAGCGCGACGACGTCATCGTGCAACAACACGCCCAGAAGGGGGCGGGCGACGAGACCGATCCTGCACAGATCGCTCGTCGCATGGAGAGCTACGTCCACACAGCGTTGACCAAGAAAAACTTTTCGACGGCGATGGCCTCCGCCGGCGAAGTGGCCAGAACCTTAGAAGGAGACTGCACCGAACATGCGCTGCTGCTGGCCGCAATGCTCCGGGTCAAGGCGATTCCGTCGCGCGTGGCGGTGGGACTGGTCTACGTCGATTCGCTTTCCGCATTCGGCGGACATATGTGGACCGAAGCCTGTCTCAACGGCCACTGGATTCCTCTCGATGCCACACTCGGACGGGGAGGAACGGGGGCGACACATCTCAAATTGTCGGATTCCAGTTTTTCCGACGATGGAACGGCACCGATCGCCTGCTTCGCACCACTCATGTTGATCATCGGGCACCTGCAGCTGGAGATCCTGTCCGTGGAATAGCGTTGAGCCTGTCACGGATCGCCGACGGCTGCTCTGCCGTTGCACTTTTTACACATTTTGCAATGTGCAACAATTACAAAATACCGTTTCCGCTGGCCACAAAAAAAGGGCCTTTAATTGCACGCTGATCGTTAGGCTTTATTGAATAGCAACTTGCGTTATCACGCAACAATATTTCCACAGGAAACGGGAATTGGCACGAGTCGTGCTTGTTCATTGGATTGTCAAACGAGCCAATACTCGAACGAACTCACGGGGCGGTCATTCGACACAAACCGAGATTCTTAATTTCCTGCCGGCCCGAGGGAGACGGGCCACGCTCCGCTCACAGCACACATCAACAATACCTTGCCCATTCAGGCCGGACCGTTCCCGCAACGATCCGGCCTCTCGCCTTCTTTGGATTGCAAAAAAGAGGGAGACGGGGGTCGATCGTGATTGGGGACAGGGGCCTCGATTGTGACCGTCATGGATCAAATGTGGTCCCATGGAGTATATTCCGAGGGTCCGGTGGTGGAGTCGACTTTGCCATCGTGACGCGTGACATCATGCCAGCGCCCGCACGGCGGACGTCGTTTGCGAAATAGAAACAACGCACACTCAGTCCGCCAGAAAACGTCTCCTCGAACACCGGCCTCCGTGGCATTGCAGATTCGAAATTCATTCCCGCAGAGCAAGGTAGATTCCATTGGCAGAGCCCATCCGTGATGACATCAAGATTCAGCGCAGAACGGCGGTGTTGGTCTCTGTTCCCGATCCTCATCGCCAACTCGGCCGGGAACATGCTCTCGACGAACTGCAGGGATTGGTCAAAACTGCGGGGGTCAAAGTCGTCGGAACCCTTGTGCAAAACCGCGAGCGACCTCATCCGGCCACCTGCCTCGGCAAGGGGAAGGTTGACGAATTAAGGGAGCTGGTCGATGCCACCGATGCCGAGTTGGTGATTTTTGACAACAACCTGACTCCGGCTCAGGGACGCAACCTGGAACAAGCGACGCAGCGAATCATCGTTGACCGCAGCGAGTTGATCCTGGATATTTTTGCGACGCACGCGAGAACCCACGAATCGAAACTGCAGGTGGAACTGGCTCAACTTCAATATACGAGAACGCGTCTGAAACGGATGTGGACTCATCTGGAAAGAATCGAAGGCGGGATCGGAGCCAGTCGTGGACCGGGTGAGAAGCAGATCGAAACGGATCGGCGGTTGATTGATCATCGGATCACGGAGCTTCAGGAACGATTGAAAGATGTCGAACAGCGCCGAACTCGGATGGTTCGACAACGGGATTCGCATGCTCTCGTGTCTGTTGTAGGCTACACCAACGCGGGAAAAAGCACGTTAATGAATGCCCTGACGGGTGCGGATGTGTACGTGGCAGACCAACTCTTCGCCACCTTGGACACACGCACGAGAAAGTGGTCACTTCCCTCCTGTCGCAGCGTTCTTCTGAGCGATACCGTCGGATTCGTTCGCGATCTTCCCCACGAACTTGTGGCCTCGTTTAAATCGACGCTCGAGGAAGCGCGGCAGGCCCATTTGCTGCTCCATGTCGTGGATGCCTCCAACCCGGAAGCGGAACAGCAGGCGGAAACGGTGGAACGGGTTCTGGCAGAAATCGGCATTGATCTCGGCAATTCGATTCTCGTGTTGAACAAAATGGATGCGGTGAAGGATCGAAGCCTCGTCGATGTTCTGCGTGCCAAGTATTCCTGCTCGGTCAGCGTCAGTGCCCGTGATCGCATCGGTTTGGATCAATTGGGCCACATGGTCTCTGAACGGCTATCCGGCGGGTTTGTGGAGGTCCTGATTGAGGCTGTCGTGGGGAATGGTAAATTGCTGGCCTTTCTGGCGGAACAGACATTGATCCGAGAATCGCGATACGATGAATCGTCGGCCTTTTTGACCTGCCGAGTCTCACCGTCACTGCTTTCACGATTGCATTCAGAACCCGGCATCTTAAAGATAGACCTGCTGTCGGGTGCGTCCAACGTGTTGTCCCCGCCAACATAACACCTCTGTTTTTTTCGCAGCGTTCTTTCCAGACAGTCCAACCACCGGCCCCCATTCCGATTCCGATCGCCTCCGCAAAACGCTACGGCGTCAACCGTCCTGAATAATGGAGTTCGGCTCCTTCCGTGTGTCGATTGCAATCCTCCATAGACAGCAAACAAATCAGTCAGGAACTCCGACGATGGCCGAAGATTATCTGAAAAAGTTGGTTCGCGATGGCGTGATCAGTGCCGATCAACTCACCGAGGCGATCGATCTTTCCTCCAGCTTGGGAACGACGGTTGATGACGCGTTGGTGAGATTGGGATACGTCTCGGCCGGTGAACTCGGCCAACTTCAGGCCGCGCAGTACGGCTACGAGTACGTCGATCTCGAAACGATGGAGATTCCCCAAAGCGTCGTGGCCATGATTCCGGAGTCGGTGGCCAGAGAAAACCTTGTGATTCCCGTCGCGCTCGCCGAAGAACGTCTGCGGGTGGCCATGAGTAATGCGCTGGACTTAGACGTTATCGACAAGCTGCGGTTCATGGTCAATCGCGAAATCGACCCTGTGGTCGCTCCTAAAGAGGCCATTCAGTCCGCCATCAATCGCCTTTATGGAGGCTCGGAAACGCAATCGGTCGACTCGATGTTGATGGAATTCACGGAAACGGCGATCGACTTTACCGAGACCGAAGGTGCGGCGCAGTCCAAAGCGATGGAGGCAGAAGAAAAGGCGCCGGTGGTTCGCTTGATCAACCTGATCATCTCGGAAGCGTTCAACATGCGCGCCAGTGATATCCACATCGAACCGTTTGACGACCGAATCCGGGTGCGATACCGCATCGACGGCGTGTTGGTGGAGCGCGATAGCCCCCCCAAACGACTCCTCGCGGCCTTGACGTCGCGTATCAAAATTATGGCACGGATGGACATTGCGGAAAAAAGACGCCCGCAGGATGGTCGTATCAAGACGCGCGTCGGTGGCAAAGATTTCGACATGCGCATCAGCATCCTGCCTTCCAGCCATGGTCAGTCGGTCGTGATGCGAATTCTCGACCGGGAAAATATTAAGGTCGGGATCCGAAATCTGGGATTCGGCGAAGACAATTACCGCCGCTTCCAAAACATTATCCGTCGGCCGAACGGCATCTTTCTGGTCACCGGACCGACCGGAAGCGGAAAAACCACCACCCTCTATAGCGCCCTCGGAGAACTGAATCGACCCGATCGAAAAATTATCACCGCCGAAGACCCGGTCGAATATGTCCTGCCAGGTATCAATCAGGTGGAAGTCAAACATGATATCGGACTCGACTTCGCTCGAATTATTCGGGCCATGCTGCGACAGGCTCCCAATGTGATCCTCGTCGGAGAAATTCGTGATTCCGAGACGGCAGAAATGGCAATCCAAGCTTCTCTTACTGGACACTTGGTTTTTAGCACACTACATACGAACGATGCGCCCGGTTCCATTACACGCCTGATTGACATGGGTGTTGAGCCATTTCTGGTGGCATCGAGCGTGATGGCGATCATGGCGCAGCGTCTGATTCGGGTCACCTGTTCAAAATGCAAAGAGACCTACATGCCTGACGCCAGCGAACTGGAGCATTTTGAAATTACCCAAGAGCAGATCGCGACAGCGGTCTTTAATCGAGGCAAAGGCTGTTCCAACTGTCAGCATACGGGTTATCGCGGGCGTGTGGCGGTGTTTGAGTTGATGGTCATGAATTCCACCTTGCGAGAAATGACTTTTAAGAGTGAGCCGACACAGAATCTACGTCGTCAGGCGCGTCTTTTCGGAATGAAAACACTCGTCGAAGATGCCTTAGGGAAAGCGTTGCTTGGAAAAACGACACTTCATGAGGTCTATAAGCTGGACAAAGGGGGGCACTGAAATGACACCCCGGACTAGATTATTGATCCAAAATGGATTAAACCCAAGAGATGCCGACAATCGTCCGGCCACAAAAAAACAGGTCATTTGACCCCGTCGAGAGCGGATCACAGACCCCTAAGGCATGAACCAGCGGCAACAGACTTACGCGTCTGAATCTCTACGGAATCTGACATGGCGACACTCCAAATCGACAAAATGCTGGAGACCGTTGTTCGCGAAAAGGCGAGCGATCTGCATCTCGCCACGGGTCAACCCCCTGTCCTTCGACTCGGCGGACACCTCGTCCGGCTCGACACAAAGTCTCTCGAGCCGGAAGATACGGTTGGCTTGATGAAGAGTATCACACCCGAGCGGAACCAACAGGAGTTGCAGGAAGTTGGTGGAACCGACTTCGGATTTGCGTTTGGAGACAAAGGTCGGTTTCGCGTTTCCGTGTTCAAGCAGCGTGGGCACATTGGCATGGTGCTGCGCCGGATCCCGAACGAATTTCTGTCTTTTGAGCAATTGGGACTTCCTCCGGTCATTCGAGATTTATTAACGCGTCCGCGCGGACTGTTTCTGGTGACAGGACCGACTGGATCCGGCAAGACGACCAGCTTGGCCAGCATGATCAATTACCTCAACGATACCGTTGATCACCACATCATCACGCTGGAAGATCCGATTGAGTACTACCATCAGCACAAGAAATCGACGATCAATCAGCGTGAGATCGGTGTCGATGTCCCCGATTTTCCAGAAGCCTTGCGGCGGGCACTGCGGATGGATCCGGATGTGATTCTCGTTGGTGAAATGCGAGATCTAGCCACCATTTCTTCTGCCATTACGGCTGCGGAAACAGGACACGTCGTCTTCGGAACATTGCATACGACCGGAGCTCAAGGTACCGTTGATCGGATCATCGATGTCTTTCCAACGACTCAGCAAGAGCAAATTCGGACTCAATTGTCAGTCGCAATCATTGGAATCCTGTCGCAAACTCTCTTGCCCAGAAAACCCAAAGGGGTGGTTGCGGCGTATGAGATGCTTGTGGTGACTCCGGCGATCGCCAATCTGATTCGCGAAGCCAAAACCTATCGAATCAATTCTTCGATTCAAACCGGTCGCAAATTCGGGATGCAACTGCTCGACGACGCCCTGTTCAATCTGTGGAAAAATGAACTGTGTGACGAGGGCGATGTGGTCGTCAGATCCAATCAACCGGGGGAATTGAAAGCACGAATCGCCCGTGCCAAGAAAGGTCTGTTGGAAGACGAGACCGAAGAGGACGACGACGACTGAAATTTTCCGCAGCACACATGACCGGTCTCATCAACCACAGAATGTAGTATCGACATGGCGCAGAGACGGCTCGGACAGATTCTGGTTGACATTGGTTATCTCACCGAGGACCAATTGTGGGATATTCTGGAAGAGCAGAAACAAAACGCCGGTGAAATCATCGGTCAGGTGGCCCTCCGGATGGGGTTCGTCACCGAATCTCAAATCGCGGAGGCCTTAGCGGAGCAATGGGGTCTGCCCGTTGTGAATCTTGGGGAGACGACGATTGCTGCGAAGGTCTTAGAGCTCGTCCCGCAAACGATGGCCGATGTCTACAAGATCATGCCCATTTCACTGAAGGACAATGTCCTGATGGTGGCGATGGCCGATCCGCAGAACATCGCCGCACTCGACGATCTGCGGAATATGCTCGGACTGGAAGTCCGCGGTGCCGTCTCCAACCACCCGGATGTCGAGGCCGCCATCGCGCGCTACTATGCCGGTCGAGAAGACAGCATCGAAGACGTCATTAGTCAATTGGAGGAAGGTTACGACAGTAGCCGAGACAGTGAGCGGGGATACGACTTAGCCGCCGACATGGACGAGGCCCCCATTCGCAAGCTGCTGAATATGATTCTTTTGCTGGCGATTAAAGATCAAGCCAGCGACATCCACTTCGAACCGTTTGAAGACGAGTTCAAGGTCCGTGTGAAAGCGGACGGGATGCTCTATGAAATGATCCCACCGCCACGGCATCTGGCGAACGCCATTATCTCACGTATCAAGATCATGTCGGATCTGGACATTGCCGAGCGGCGATTGCCTCAGGACGGACGGATCGAACTGAATGTCGGTGGCCATTCCGTCGATCTCCGCGTCAGTGTTTTGCCCACTCTGTTTGGTGAAGCGGTCGTCATGCGCGTTCTTGACCGGACCGTGGTTCAGTTGGATCTGAACAAGATCGGCATGGACCCCAACACGCTCGTCAAATTCCGCTCGGTCCTCAAACGCCCCAACGGAATCGTTCTCGTGACCGGTCCGACCGGCAGTGGAAAAACCACCACTCTCTATTCCGCACTCAATGAACTGAACGACATTGAGACCAAGATCATCACCACCGAGGATCCGATTGAATACGAGATCGACGGGCTGATCCAAATCCCCGTCAATCCCGACATTCAGGTGACGTTTGCCACGGTGTTACGAGCCATTTTGCGACATGACCCCGACACCATCCTGATCGGAGAAATTCGCGATTTTGAGACAGCCGAAGTCGCGATTCAAAGTGCCTTAACCGGGCATCTCGTGTTTAGCACGCTGCATACCAACGATGCCCCCTCGGCCATCACCCGACTGCGCGACATGGGAATCGAACCGTTTTTGATCACCGCCACAGTCGAAGCCGTTCTGGCTCAACGACTGGTTCGCAAAATTTGCTCCGAATGCCGGACAGAATTCGAGCCGAGCGACGAACTGCTGATGGAACTGCAACTTCCCATTGCCCAATCACGGCTGTACAAATTCTATTATGGTCGTGGTTGCAAACGCTGTAACAACTCGGGTTACAAGGGTCGCTGCGGGATCTACGAGTTACTCGAAGTCAACGATGAAATACGCGATCTGATCACTTCCAGTGCCAGTGTCGATGACATTCGAAATTACGCCCGGGGCCAAGGGATGACAACCCTCCGCGAAGCCGGTCTGAAACTGATTTTTGATGGTGTCACCACCATCGACGAAGTGGTTCGTGAAACGATCATGGAGGATATCGACTGAAGAGACACGGGGCTCAGCAAACTTTAAAATCAACGCCAGAAGCAGGCCCCTGAAACAGATCGGACACGTTCGACAAGAGTTTTTCGAGCGTCTCAGAACGACGAATGCACCGTTGACTGTCGGACGTTTTTCAGCAGCGTTTATGGATTGTCTTAAAAAACCGTGTATTATTTGCCGGCAGATTGGCAAGGTCATCGCCGGCCTGTGTGATGCGACAAGTCTCGTTGGATGCGGATCACTCGATCCCGTTCGTGTCTATGACTGGAGAATACGGCATGCCAACCTTTCAGTACGAAGCGATGGACAACACGGGTCTGGAGATCAAGGACTCCATCGAAGCCGGTTCCGAACAGGAGGCTCAATCGAAGATCCGCGAAAAAGGATTTTTCGTCACCAAGATCGCCGAAAAGGGTCAGGGTAAAAACACCAAGCAGGGTGGCAAAACCAAGGAAGCGGCGAAAACTCAGGCGGATATGAAGCGGAAAGCGGCGGCCGCCAAGCGGAAAAAAGGAGGCGGCTTCTCGATCGGTGGAGTCAGTGGCAAGAAGATCTGCACCTTCACCCGGCAGCTTTCCACTCTGCAAGATGCCGGACTACCGATCCTGCGCAGCCTGCGAATCCTCGAAGGTCAATGCCGACCGGGACCGCTGAAAAGCTCGCTGATCGGAGTGGTTGAGGACATTGAGTCCGGAAGCACGTTGTCCGAAGCGATGTCGAAGCAGCCGAAGGCCTTCGATAATCTGTACTGCAACATGGTCAAGGCGGGTGAAGCGGGTGGTGCACTGGAAGTCATTCTGCAGCGACTGGCCGAGTTCAAGGAACGGTCAGAAAGTCTGAAGCGTAAGGTGAAGGGGGCGATGATTTATCCCGGGGCCGTGATCACGGTTGCCACCTTGATCGTGGGCTTCATCATGGTCTACATCATTCCCAAGTTTAAAACCATTTTTGATGATTTCGGGACAGAACTACCGGCGATTACGGTCACGTTGATCGCGATCAGCGACTTTGTTTCGCGCTACTGGTATCTCGGTCCCGCACTTCCGTTCATCCTGTGGATCATGATCAAAATCATCAAGAAGAACAAAACCGGGGCCTATATCGTCGACTGGATTTCACTCCGGATTCCGTTACTGGGGATGATCATTCGCAAATCGATTGTCTCCAGAACCTGTCGAACGTTGGGGACACTGGTCGGCGCGGGGGTGCCGATCTTGGAAGCGTTGGCGATTACCCGAGACACTGCGGGGAACACGGTCTTTTACAATGCGTACGACCACATTATTGCCGCCATCCGTGAAGGTGAAACGATGGCTGTCCCGTTACGCGAAACGCGGACGGTGGATGAGATCGTCGTGAACATGGTCGACGTCGGAGAGGAAACCGGTGCGTTGGACACCATGTTGTATAAGGTCGCTGATGTTTATGACGAAGAAGTTGGAGTCCTCGTCGAAGGACTGGTGAACATGCTCGAGCCGATCATGGTGGTGGCTCTCGGTCTGATCGTAGGCTTCATCGTGATTGCTCTGTTCATGCCTTTGATCAAGTTGCTGAATGACCTGTCGTAGTTCCTCCGTCGTCTCCATCCCCTCAGCCACGCTGTCGTGGAATGAGGGGATGAGGCCGGACTTCCTTGCT
>Ga0315284_10011627_pt1 | contig 12550 bp, 8 predicted proteins | sample YL17G09_16_MG_FD_203696 | JGI IMG/M metagenome (GOLD analysis project Ga0315284, IMG submission 203696) | Sediment microbial communities from Yellowstone Lake, YNP, Wyoming, USA - YL17G09_16 | ecosystem: Environmental > Aquatic > Freshwater > Lake > Sediment | place: USA: Wyoming | collected... | reverse complement strand
GTGTTTTTCATTCGTAGTAGCCAAGAAAACCATATCTAAATTGGCTGTCGACGATGGCAGGCTCACCGAAGACTTTTCCACTGTGGTTAACAGATACTTAAACGCCTCTAGAGGACGCTTCAGCAGGTCTGAGAATTCCAGTAAGCCGCGATTTGCCTCGATCAGCTCGCCCTGGGCTTCGTAGTAGCGAATATTATACAGAACTGAGGGCAAGTTCTGAATATTGCGGTCCATGGTCAATTGCTTTTCCACCGCATCGACCGCCATCTGAGGTTCGACTGTGGAGATGCCGACACGGTATTGCCGCGAAAAGAAAAAGCGCTCTACTTGCACATGCCGCAGTACTTTCGCTACGTCGCCATCGTAGGCATTGAGTAAATTCTCGTAGATCAATTGGTTACGTTTAGAGAGGCCGGCCTGCCGAATGTGCGGCGGAAGTTCGACGTCTTCAGGGCGTATGTTTTCGCTCGCGGCAATCCAGCGACGTAGCCAAGCTTCGCGCTGGGGCATGGGGATCAAGAAAATCGGATTGTCTTTAAAATCTGAGTGAATTTTCGACACAATCACGGAATCGTCAAGAAGTGCGTAGGATCCGTGAGCATCGACATCCGATTCTTTCAGGGCGCCAAAGCCAATCGGCCCAGTGTCGCCTTTAAGCGGTGCTGGCGCCGCTTTTTCGCTTGGGAAAATCCAATTGAAGCTGTAGACGGCTCCCTCGGGCAGTTCGCTGTACTTCTGCATCCCGTGTGCAATCGCCTCGACGGTCGACGTCTTGGCGGAGCCGTTTGGACCATGCAGTAGGATTAATTTGTTGATGTATCCCTGGCGGACAAAGGACTGGAGGATATTGTAGATGTCTTCTTGTACTGATTCACCCCCGACTATAGGGCCGGTTTTTTCCCGGTCAATGTCGAAGATCTTGAAGCGGACCCCTTGATTCTTGCCTAGGTCACGCCTGCCGAAATGATCGAAAGTATCGCGGATGTACTCGGCAGAGCTGCGAATCAAGGTGTTGGGATTTTCCTTTACCAGATCTAAATACTCTATGAACGGTAGGATGATCCGTTGTTCCTGGAAATGCTCGCGATGCTGCCGCGACAATTCGTTAATTGCTTGAACGGCGTCGAGTTCCATAATCGAAGGCCTCGCTGGCTACTTTTGCTAATTCTTTGTCGGATAATAACCCATGACAATACTTAAGTAAGTATCTATATTTAGCTATCAATCATTTTTTTTTGTGCGGCTGCGGCCAGAAGAGTTCCATGAAAAAAGTCTTCATTCTTGATACTAACGTGCTGCTCAACAGCCCGGACAGCATCTTCAAATTTGACGACAACGATGTGGTGATTCCGATCTCCGTGATCGAGGAGATCGACACATTTAAGAAAGACCAAAGCGAGACCGGCCGCAATGCCCGTGAGGTCTCCCGGATATTGGACAGGCTGCGGACCCGAGGGACGCTTTCATCAGGCGTCAGGCTTTTTGAGGACCGTGTCGACAGTGGCAGCCTGTTTGTTTATCTCGGCCACAACATGGAGATTATGCCCGAGCTGCTAGTGGACGGGACCGATAATCACATTCTGGCGATCGCCCTGACTCTGCAAAAGCAGTTTGGCGAGTCCCGTGCGGTGATTGTCATTACTAAAGACTCGAATCTTCGGATCAAGTCCGATGCCTTCGGTATTTTGGCCGAGGATTTCGAAGCTGATAAAGTCGACATTTCGCACCTTTATAGCGGTATTCTCAATCTTAAGGTGGATGCTCGTACCATCAACGAGTTTTACACCAAGCGCCAGATTAAGTTGGACGGCATTGAGATCATGCCTAACCACTATATTGTTTTAGAAGATGAGAAGGATCCTAATCAGGTTGTTTACGGCCGATTTGACGTTCACTCTGGTGTCGTTCAGATGCTGGAAAATCATGCTGAGGGTGTGTGGGGTATTTATCCGCGCAATATCGAACAGACTTTCGCCCTGGCAGCGCTGCTCGATGACAACATCAAGTTTGTGACGCTCAGTGGTAACGCGGGTACGGGTAAGACGCTCCTCGCCATCGCCGCGGGATTAGCCAAGACTACGGATGAGGACGAGTATCATAAATTGCTCGTTGCGCGTCCTGTGTTTCCTTTGGGTAAGGACATCGGATTTTTACCCGGCGACCTCGAGGAAAAGTTAAACCCATGGATGCAGCCGATTTATGACAACCTGGAACTGTTGCTTAGCGGGGGCACTCACACGCGGCAAAAGCGGCTGAGTAAGAACTACCAGGAGCTTATCAACCAAGGCATGCTTCAGGTTGAGCCGTTGACTTACATTCGTGGGCGGTCTTTGCCGAATATCTTCTTTGTCGTGGATGAGTCACAAAACCTCACGCCGCATGAGATTAAGACCATTTTGACGCGGGCAGGTGAGGGTACCAAGATTGTTCTGACGGGCGACCCCTATCAGATTGATAATCCCTACATTGACTCGCAAAATAACGGCCTAACTTATGTCATTGAGAAGTTTCGTAACCAGGCTATCGCGGCACACGTCACGCTGAACCGTGGCGAGCGCAGCGAGTTGGCAACAACGGCCGCAACGATTCTGTAAGTAGGCGTGCGACGTCGATTGGTGGATACTCTTGAGGTGTTTGCCTTTGTGATGTCAGCTATGCTTGATAAGGTGGTTGGCTTTATCAGCGTCGCTGACGCACTTTGATCATGAGTCTTTCGATGCTCAGGAAGAGCAGGGCGAGAGCCCAGAGATCTTTGCGAAGCGTAGCACTTTTCCCGGCGTTTAATAGGCTACCTGAAACAAATCAGCCCCAGAGCAAAAGCGCTGGGGCTGATTTCGTTAGGACGATGCCTACAAGAAATTCGAGAACAAGAAATTCAAGAAATTCTAGTGAGCTGGCTTTTCTTGGCCAACTACTTCGATATCTAGGGTGATGTCGACGTTCTCGCTAAGCACTAAGCCGCCGCCGTCGAGCGTTTTATTCCAGCTGATGCCGAAATCTTTACGGTTGATGGTTCCGGTTGCTGTTAGGCCGCGGTGCCACTCACCCTTGAAGCCTTTAACTGGTGCTGTTGGACCTTCGACGCTGAGCTCCACATCTTTTGTGATGCAGTTCAGAGTTAATGGCCCAGTTACTTTTAGATTGCCGACTGTGCCTTTCACGGCCTTGGACTCAAATTTGATTTCTTTGCACTTGTCGGCGTTAAAGAAATCGGGACTACGCAGATGCTTGTCGCGGTCCGCATTTTTAGTGTCGATCGTCGCTGCATCTAGAGTAGCTAGGACTTTCGATTTGTCGATGTTCTTATCATCAATACTGATGGTGCCCTTCAGGCCGCCAATTTCGCCCCGGACATTGGCAACGACCAGGTGTTTGATTTTAAAGCTGGCGGACGAGTGGGATGCGTCGATATCCCAAACAGCTGCAGAGGCTGCGGTGCCACCAATAGACAAGACCATGCCGGTAAGTAAGGTTGCAAACTTGACCATATAAAGCCCCCCATGAATTGTCGGAAAATCCTGATGTTTCGCAAGATTATGCGTGAATTGAGGGGAACTGGCAAGTTTTCACCAAAAATCAGGGATTTGTCCGGCAAATAGTGTGTATTTATTGCTCGAATTCAGGTAAGAAGAGAGATCTGACGATGTAGTTGTCAGATCTTCGTTAACGTCAGAGGAGACTGTTTCGATTGGATATTTTTACTCGCGCCATGGCGCGCTCTGTCACCCGCGTCCGCCTAGTGGGAGAGGGCTTTAACGATATCGTTCCAGCCGATATGGCTTTACGGCAAGCTGATGAGCAAGGGTTAGACCTGGTCATCGTCAGCGATAAGTCTGATCCGCCTGTAGTGCGGATCCAAGACTATAAAAAGCTGGAATACGAAAAGAAGAAGGCGCGTCAGACCAAAGGTAAGACCTCAGAACTGAAAGAGATTCAGCTCAAGGTCAACATTTCGGATCACGACTTGCTGACTAAAGTCTCGGCCATCAAGCGGTTCCTCGAACGCGGTGACAAGGTCAAGCTGACCGTCCGCCTGAAGGGCCGTGAGAGAGAGGCTCCCGAGCGCGCTCAAATGCTGATTACCAGAGTATCTCAGCTAGTTGAGTGTAAAGTCAGCAAACTACCTGGCCCGATGACCATCGCGATCCTCGAAGCCAATAAGTAAGCAACTATACTGTTTTTTAGATTCTACCCCTCCCGCCTAGGGAGGGGATATTACTGCCTTTTAGCCAGAAATACCCCACGTATCAGTCGCCTTCTTGACCGTTGCACCAAAATCGTTTCTAATTGAACTAGTCTCCAGACATCATTCGTTAAGTTATGCGTGGCAAGATGCCGCGCCGCCAAGGCCATTAGGCCGTTTCTTGCTTTGATGGCGTTAACTCCAGGGAGGGCTTGGTCATGAAGAAGACGGCCGAAAATCGGTATCCGCATTCAGCGACGTTGTTTAAATTTTGTAAGGAAGCCCTAGAAATCCGCTACGAGGGCAACGTCAAGGTCATCGACCAAGACGTCGGTGCAATCCTTGGTTACGATCCTGCTGATTGTAGCCACTGGAAAAAGGGCAAGAAAAATATCCGCGCTTTGGCGACGCTGCGTAGCATCGCTGACCACTTAGCAATCGACGAGCGCCTGTTGATTGACATTGCCTCGGGCAAGGTTGGTCTAGAGGAAGCTGTATTCGAATATCGCGGATACGGCGCCTTTGCTTTGCAGGGCCGCAGCCTGGAGAATTTGAAGAAAGAATTCTTCAAAAACCCATCACGCTGGCAAAATGATGGCAGCACTAAGCCCTTCGAGGAGCTGTTCGACACGGACCGTCCAAGCGTGGTTAAAGCCGCCGAGGCAGTGGTCAATGCCGGCAAATTCACAGAAGCGCCAATTTACATACCCGAAGTATTTAAACTCTACCCCGGGATTACCCTAGTCGCTGACGACACGATCGACCGCGCAGTGAAAATCGAAACCGAAGGCTCAGGTGATACCGCCAAAACGGTTATTCGCTTCCGTGGTCCCGAGCAGCGTCCATTCGTGCGCTTCCTTCTGGCTAAGGAATTGTTCAAGCACCTGGCCACCACTCAGCATGCCAATTTTAAGCGCTTTGCAGAGTCGCCAGCTGAGCTGTTAGATATCCAAGCTAACATCTTCGCTGGGCTGATCTTGATACCTGGCAAGTTGCTGCGTAACGAAGTTGAGCAAATTGATAGCTCGATCGATATCATTCAGCAGTTGGCAGAAACCTTCTGGACGTCAAAAGCTCTGATGAACCAGCGCCTCCGTGACTACATGGAGCATCTGGATTAAAGCCCAGGGGTCAGAACGTTTCTGAATTGCTAAGCCGGCGTGATCACGCCGGCTTTTTTCTTTTGTTGGCGATCGTTTCGTAACAAATGCCGGCGTTTTTAGACTCGGGGACTAAAGCTTCTGGCTGGTATGGCCGAATCCTCTATCGAGCTTACTTAAGAGCAGATGGATGGGTCATGGGCAAGCCATTTAAATTACAAAACGGTCAGTTGCTACTTTCAACAGAAGCACCCGGTGGTGTCTATAGCGCCGTGCAGTTGAAAAAGATTGCCGAGCTGTGCGATGGCGATTCGGCCATGGCGAAGGCCACCGAAGATCAGCGTTTAGCTCTATTTGTGACACCTGAAAAAGCAGCTCATGTCGCGTCCGCTTTGCGCTCGACGGGTCTAGGCGTGCGGCATTATCAAGACGGCTTACATCAGCCCATCAATTGTATCGGAGAACTTTGCCCCGAACATCTGCAAGACGCTATGGGTGCCGGCATCGATATAGCCGCTGAATTAGCGGCAGTGAAACTCGAATCTTCATTAAAAATTGGTATCAATGGTTGCGCGCGTGGATGTGTTGCGTCGCATACTCTTGATATCTCCATTCTCGGTGAAAGCGGTGGATACCGCATATGTATAGGTGGCAAAAACTCTCAAATTCCGGAGATGGCCGCATATATGGCAGATGGCATACCATCGGCGAAATTGCCGAAATTAATTGCAAAAATCGTCTCTATCTATAAAGAGATCGCCGAGCCTGGCGAGTCACTACAAGAGGTCATTGAGCGGCACGGAGCTAGCAAGTTCATAGCTGCTTTGGCTCCGTACAGCCAAGATGCAAACCTGGGTGACTCGAGCGGCGGCAATCCAGCTCTAGAAGTTGGTGACGATCACGAAGAGCTCAAACTTGATGACCTAGGTGTCACTAGCCAGATTAGGCATGATGGTCCTGAGATTGACATGAACCTTAGCGACATCGAATTGGCATCAGAACCTACCGTTGATGGACTGACTCCAGAGCCTGTACTTGAGGATTACGAAGAAGAAGTGGTCGATGAACAGGTTGTCGAAGAACAGGTTATCGCCGAAGAGTCTTTAGAGGCAGACGTCGAAGTCCAGGCTGAAGTAGACACGGCCTTTGAAGGTGAAATGCCTCTCGAAGTATTGCAGCCGATTGAAGAATTTGCAGAGGAAGCTATTCCAGCATTGTTGGAAGAGGCACAATCGGAGGCCGATCATCCGGTAAATGCTGAGTTTGTTGCTACCGAAGAGTTAATTATAGATGAAGTCACGAATGCAGAATCAGTAGACCAACCTATGGTAACGGATTTTGGAACGAGTGAAGACAGTATCGTCGATGAAGGTCGTGTTCACGAGGTCCAGGCTGAAGAAGTCCACGCTGAAGAAGTTCGCTCTGAAGAAGCCCAAGCAACTGATCTAAAAATTATTGATATACCCTTAGACGAAGTCTTTGCTGAAGAGTTGATTACTGAAGAACATATGAACGAAGAGTATGCCGAACATGCAGAGCATGCTCCGGAAATATTCAGTAGCGAGCCTGTCAGCACTGGCAGTATCGATGCGGATTTGGCGCACGATGTATTTGATGCTGAAGAGCAACCATTAGTAGCAAAACATATTGAAGCAGCAGCCTCTGATGAGGGAGTAGCTCACGCAGCAAAAGTAAGCGCTGATGAAGTAGGCGAAGTCCCAATGCCTGATGAATCCAAATTGCCTGAAGATGCTGTGCCAACTGTAGCGGCATTGCAGCCCACTATTCAATTGTTACCCCCCGCCGTGTCTAGTGAAGATGAATTCGCTGCTGATGAGTTGAATGCTGCAGATGCGGATACTTTTGAACAGAATATAAACGCACAAATTGCGGAAGATGAAAACCTTCCTGAGATTGAAGATAGCAATAGTTCTGAGCGCGACGAGACAATGCAATTGTTAGCCGCGCAGGTTGAATCAACGGAACCTGACACCTTTGAGGAGAAGCACATGGCGACATCGAATTTTGCACCGAGAGCTGGAAGTGCCGGCGAAGGTTCCGCACAGTCCGGAGCCTCTGGCTTTGAATTTACCGGCCTTGACCTGACCGGTGATGGCCGTATCAGTCTGCAGTTTGCTTCAGGCGCTGCCATGGCGATCGACCCTTGGGCGCTAGTGGGTAATTCCCGGCGTGAATTGCGTCTGGCCGGCAAGTTGATTGTTTTGACGCCGGTAGATCAAGGGATCAACGTCGAAGTTGATGGAGTGTCGATTTTCTTGCCGCAAAAAGCAGCGGCGTGATTTGATGCAAGAGAATCTGTGTCGCTAACATCTCTTGATTATTGACTGATTTTTGACGACTAAAGTTTTTCGAGCCCCTGCCGAGGAGACTCATTCTCTAGGCGGGGGTTGCTGTTAAAGCGGTGCCTTAAAATTCGATCATTCAAGTGGGGAGGAATCATGAAAGTGAAAAAATTAATCAGTGCTTTGGGCGTGGGTATTGCGGTTGCTATGACTGTGTCATGCGCGGCAAAAGATGCAGCTAAGACTGAGGACACAACAAGCACAAATCCTGCTTCTGGAACCGGTAGTACCAGCGCGACAAACAAGGTTGCCTCTGCCACCAGTATCGCAGATTTGAAGCTCGCTGGAGCTTTAGCCATTAAGTTGCCGGAGGCTTTTGGGGGCAGCGCAAGTAGTGCTGCGTTGCGTTTGCTCGCCGGCAAGAAGTCCTCGGAAGCCTGTCGCATGGGTGAGACCATTAAGCAAGCGACGAGTAGTTTGGGGGAGGTCGGTGGCTTTTTCTGCCACCTCGAAGTGGAAAAAGATCGGATCAAGTTTGGTAAGAAATATCGCATCATGACTAGTATGGGTGAGTTTGCTCGCATTCTTGTCGACAACTCTCAGGCGGCATCCGGAAAGCTCACTGTCAGTTTCTGTCGAAAAGACAGCGGCGACGGTCACAGTGGTAAGCAGTTTATTACCATCGACAGCCTCAGTGACGCAGGCCCGAAGGGCTCTATTTTGAATACCGGTGCTGAATCCAGTCAGGGAAGTCAGCAAAGTTTTGAGAGTGCGGTCGAGTTTGATATGTCCGTCGCAGGTTTAGTTAACGTGCTTGCAAAACTACGCCACGAGAGCAGTGGCCAGATCTTCACCAACGGCATCGACCTGTCGCTTAAGAGCAGCGGTGTGAGTTCCTTGAAGCTGGCGTCCAAAGGCTCGGACAGCGAAAGAGGGGGTACCTTTTTCGACCGCGGTGCGGCATTGTTTGACGCTGCAACGGGATCAGCTTTGTTTCAAAGCAAAGGGTCCCACCAAGGGGGAGCCTACGAGTTCTCGCGAAAGGCGTTTTTCAATAGTGCAGGAGACACACTTGCCGGGGCAGACGTTGGCGCAGATCTTCAGCCAGCTACCACGGCGATGCCATCGTATTTGCCGGATGACTTCAGGCCTGCGGCACCCACAGGCTGGGCTGGGCAAGACTGCGCTGATTACGAGGAAGATGTTACTTTAGACCCGATGTCTGCAAGTCACGTGGCATGTGATCAGGACCACGATGAGGGCGACGGGTGCTGGGATCCAAGTAAGTACGAGGACAGCAACGAGAGCGTTACTGTCGAGTAAAACGGGTCTTCTATCAGAACTAAGCCCGAGCTAGCCCTAGGCTGGTGCGGGCTTAACCTTATATGGGTCTTAGGGTCGTCTCACACTAATTAGGTTAGACACCTGTCGAATCGAGGGTTATAGTGCCCTGTTAGCTCATGGGGGCGTTCTGGTTTCGACGGGTATGGCTGATGAGTTAGAGAGCATGCCGAGGGTGGTTACGTGACCTCGTTAAAATGCGTAACAACGCTTAGTCGGCAACGATTACGCACTCGCAGCTTAATTAAGCTGCCGTCGAAGCAGAGGGTGTCGGTCCCGCTGTGGAGGCGCAATAAATCCGACTTGGTGTCAGGGTCTTACGTCTGGAGACCACGGCATGACGACAATCAGGCTGCGATGAAGTAAGCCTGTCCGTTGGCTCACTTCGTAAGAGGATAATTAACGGAATAAGCATGTAGTCGCTCTTTCCGTCTCGTATTCGGACGCGGGTTCGATTCCCGCCGCCTCCACCACCTTCTCTTCCGAGCAAGTCCGCCAGGGTCCAGAATCACCAGCAAAATCGGTTAGATCAAGTGGGTTTGAGTCCGGCAAAGGCCGGGCTTGTTCGTGGACGTCAGTTAAACAAACTCTACTCATATTTCTCGGTGTGGAGCCGACACATATAAGACATCTTTTTTGGAAAGGCTATTAATGTCTAAACCACACCACAGATATTGTCTTTTAACGCTTACGGTCTTTGCCGTCTCCTGCGGTAGCTCGAAGAAAAAAGATCCTTCTAGCTTCGATATAATCTCTGATGTCGCCAAGGTTTTTACCAACTTTTATGCCTTTGCAGGATTGAAAACCGACGGATCTGTTGTCACCTGGGGTTCGCAGGACAACGGTGGTGATTGTGGCTATCAATGCTCGTCTGTTAACACCAATGTCGTCGACATCTATTCCACAAATTCAGCCTTTGCGGCTCTTAAATCCGATGGTTCAGTAATCGCCTGGGGCCGTAACGATTACGGCGGCAACACTGGCTCCGTAAGCGGAAAAATCAGCACCGGAGTCAGCAAAGTTTTTAGCAACGGCGATGCCTTCGCTGCATTAAAGGCGGATGGTTCCGTGGTCACTTGGGGCTCCGCCACCAATGGTGGAGATAGCTCTTCCGTAGATGGTTCGCTCGGCTCCGGTATCGCCAACATCTATAGCACCTCTCAGGCCTTTGCAGCTCTAAAGACTAACGGCTCAGTGGTTACCTGGGGCTCGGCTTTGTACGGTGGAGATAGTTCTGCAGAAACCACATGGATCAGCTCTGGGGTCATCAAAATGTTTAGTTCCCCCGTCGCCTTTGCTGCGCTAAAAACCGGTGGCTCTTTGAGAACCTGGGGATACACCTCGCGTGGTGGCGACAGCAGCTCAGTCGGTGGTTCCATATCAGCACCTGCAGCAAATATCTCAAAAGTGGTCGGTAACGATGGCGCTTTTGCAGCCATCAAAGCCGATGGCTCGGTGGTTACCTGGGGAGATAAAGACTACGGCGGCGACAGTACGAGCGTTGCCGCTAAACTGAGTTCCAGTGTGAGCGAAGTTTATCACTCCTCCGAGGCATTCGCTGCCGTCAAGACGGACGGATCCGTCGTAACTTGGGGCAGCGCCTCTATGGGTGGCGATAGCTCTGCCGTTGCCGGATCGTTGACCTCCGGTGTCAGCAAAGTAGTTGCGAACTCAAAGGCCATGGCTGCGCTAAAAATCGATGGATCAGTGGTCGTCTGGGGCGATAGCGGAGCAGGTGGGGACATCGCATCGGTAGCCAGTGCTCTAGCCTCAGGAGTCACAGCGATCTACAGCACCGACGGTGCATTTGCAGCTCTGAAGAGTGATGGTTCTGTCGTCACATGGGGCGACCGAGCACTGGGTGGGGATAGCTCTCTTGTGAGTTCAAATTTGACCTCAGGAGTCACTGAAATATCCAGCACGGCTTCTGCCTTTGCGGCGAATAAATCTGGATACATTTACACTTGGGGACAGTGAAAGATTCAAGACCAAGTTCTTTGGCGGCCTTGCCAAGTTTTAGTTCAGTCGATTGTCCTTTAGCGAGAGCATCTCTGGCCGCTTTCACAGCAGTTCGCTCTCCGATTTTTGTAATGAATTTGAGTCCCTCTAAAATAGCCCGCTCAAGTGAGACGATGCGATAGGTTCACATTTGTACCCAAAGTTGAAACTAGAAAATGCGATTTCAAGTTTACGATGGCGCCCGGTGCGACTAGTCCTACTTCTTACGATCCTTGCGACGAACATAGAGCGTCTTTTCGACCTCAGCCACCACGTCGCCAGCTCCGTCCAGCACGCAAACGGTGAATATGGGTTCCGCCTTGGGCCCATTGTCAGCTGCAGCCTTGACGGAGTCGATGTCCTCTTGCGCTAAGCTAAACTTGGCGTAAACGCGACCCTTGCCTGGTTTCTTGAAGCGGATGGTCGCCGCTTTGTCCCAGACGATATACTCAGACCCGAGATTTTCCATCATCATCAGCATGAAGAACGGATCGGTCATCGCGTAAAGAGACCCACCAAAGTGAACGCCGACATAATTACGGTTCCAAAACTTCAGATCCATCCTAACTTCAATGGACCGTACATCAGGACTGATGTGGATCACTTTGATGCCCGAGCCAAGGTACGGCGGCCAAAAGTTAATCAGGCGGAGCAGCCATGTTTTCTTCATGCTAAAGACCACCTAAAGGTCAAATTCACAGTGCAATTGTCAATTCCGCGCCGCTGCGCGACGACGGAGATCCTGTTCCTTGGGTAACAACGTGGTAGCCCACTCGACTATTTTTAGTGGTGCAATCAATTTACAGTGAGTCACTCCGTCAGTTGACGTCCAGTGACTGACGTAAACTCGCCACTCCTTTGTGCCGATCCTCTCTAGCTTAACCGGAGACATCATCCAATGCGCCAAGTTTTTCGTCTCACGACTAACCAACGTGATCGGACCGATACTCTGACTGGTGTCGTCACCATCGGTGGCTACTCCGCTCCATGACCAGTTCCCAAATTCCTTTTTTAATATCTGATAGTCGCCACCTAAGTCGGATGTTTTCAATGAGTCCAGCGCCTCGGACACTGCCTTCATGTTTAGGGCGGCACAGCTGCTGTCTTCCTCGTCTTTATCGCCGGAGTCAACGGCGCGTTTTGGTGAGTGGCGATATCTGCAGGCAATGGCCGGTGGTGCGACATAGCGGTTGAGGGAGATATCAAACGGATCTGGAGTTTGCTCTACATAGGTTGGTACTGTGTCAAATGCTCTTACACCATTTGCATATTGCCGCTCGGGCTTAGCGGCAAGGAACGCCAGAAATTCTGTCTGACCAGTGAATAACATCGGCTGTAACCCACCATGACTCTCCGCCGAATTATCCATATTTTCTGCACACAGGGTCTCGTGACGGCCCCAGGTTTTTGCAAAAGGTAGCAGTGCGGCCTTCGTCACCCGTTGCCGCTCTATCAATCTACCCCGAGCGCTGGTGACGCGGCCATCCTGCGCGTCACCTTGGGCATCGATGAAGTCGATGATGTTTCCAGAAACCTGCATGTGCACAGCAGGTAACTCAGTAGTCGCAACTAAATCCTCTGCCACTGCTGAACCATCAGCCATCTGCATGTGATTCGCGCCATTA
>Ga0315284_10011626_pt1 | contig 12550 bp, 13 predicted proteins | sample YL17G09_16_MG_FD_203696 | JGI IMG/M metagenome (GOLD analysis project Ga0315284, IMG submission 203696) | Sediment microbial communities from Yellowstone Lake, YNP, Wyoming, USA - YL17G09_16 | ecosystem: Environmental > Aquatic > Freshwater > Lake > Sediment | place: USA: Wyoming | collected... | reverse complement strand
GCATCTGTTCCAGGGGGCGATACTGAGGCTTTGCTTTCATTGCCACTGCAAGCGGAGCCACAGCTCTGCGTGGCTTCTTTGATGGCTGGAGCAGCTCATGCGGAGCGGGACGCGACAGGGCCTCGCACATCGCAGCCGGCAGAGAGCGCACAATCACTGCGCGCCGCTCAGTATACGTTCCATAGCCAGCGTATGGATCGTCCATGCTGCCACTCACTTCTCCGCTCTGTGTTCAAACTTAACACATTGAAATATTCATTTGAAATAAAAGTAGGACCAGCAAAAATAGTTTTCCTATGAAATTTCATGAAATTTTCTTGAAATAAAACTAGGGTCAGCAAAAATAGTTTTCTTTCTGAAATTTCCTTTCATTTGTCAATCCAATTCAAGGGCTCAAACTTGAATTGTGCATTTTTAAAAAAAGTTGGCTCAAATTTTTTTGGACCTCAAAAATTCTTCAAATGCAGTTTTGGCTCAACTTGCATCCAAAATGACAACTGAAATTTCATAAAGAAAATCATTTAACGTGACCCTAGTTTTATTTCAGGAAAATTTCATGAAATTTCAAATGAAAACTATTTTTGCTGGCCCTAGTTTTATTTCAAAATATTATTTCATGAAATTTCATTTTGATGGATCTACTTCAACCAAAAAAAGTGGAAAACAAGAGGTCACAGTTGACAGGTTGTGGGCAAGCGTAAAGTCGTTGAATGTTGCGCACTCGACCTTGCTCGGCTGGGCTAAGTCCACGTACTTGAGGCGGCCCAGCTGTGACGCGTCGACCTCGCGCCGGATGATGCCCACATCGACCTGCAGCACGCGGAAGCGTGGCCGCACATCACTCTGGCCGGCCGGCCAGAAGCGCCGACTCGCCGGGCACGGCAGGCTGCTCGGCGAGAACACGTCTCCCGCGCGCAGCTCTCCCATCTGTGCCATGCGGTACAACGCGCTACGCATGATCTTTTTTCTACTATTACACCTTGGTTATTTCAACGGCATGAAACATAGACGTGTCGATGTTATTTTCAAAATATTCTAGATCCAATGGCTGCTGGCCAGCGGCGGCCAGTGGGTTGGCAATCGCCCGCTCGACAGCATCCTGAATGCCGACGGCACAGTGACGCGGGTCTAAAGTGAAATAATCACTCTATTGAAAGTAAATAAACACCGCGGCCAAAAAAGAAGAAATGCGCACGGGCCGACACCATGTCCATGAGCTGACGCCAGAGGAGGTGTTTACGCAGTGCGTCACAGCGTCGGGCATCGCGGCGATCGGCCGCGAGATCAACCATGACGCGGAGCTGATGGTGTACCACCACATTCTTGCGGAGCTGTCGGCGCGCATTGAGGACGCCGGCTGGGACTGCCTGGACACGATGAAGCCGGGTCACCCGGCGGAGCAGCTCTTTGAGCAGATCCTCGGCGAGCTGCAGGAGGAGGACCACAGCTTCTACCTGGACGCGTCCAAGCTCTTCCATTGCCTCGACGATGCCGGCATGGCCGCGCGCCTGCAGAAGCTTGTCGACTGCCTCGACTCGGGAGAGCCGCTGAGCCCCGACTCAGCGGGTGATGCGGTGATCGCGCACGTGATCGAGGACTCGTCGCGCTACAAGGCGGCTGTGCTGGCGAACGACAACGACAGCTTGATGCGGCTCGTCGGCGAGATCTCGCAGCAGCTGCCGAGCGAGGTGCTCTCGGAGGACAAGTTCAACGAGTACCTCTGCGCGACGTTTGCGGCTGGCGAGCAGACGCCCGAGAATGTGAGCCTGATCGAGTACGAGGACGGCTACATGCAGTGCGACTGCACCTTTTGCAAGCCGCGCATTCAGATCTGGGAGCAGGTGCGCGAGGAGGGCGAGATCCCGGCGCTGCTGCCGCTGCAGGAGACGCTCGTCTCACTGATGCATGTGGACCTGCGCGAGCTCGCTGTCATGACCGATGACGAGGGGGATGCCGAAGACGCTGATGAAGAGTACTATTTCGTTTTGGACGATGATGACGACGATGCTGCCGTCGATGATCCCATGAGTGAGGACGACGACGCCGAGTACATTATTGTCCCTGATGAAGATGATGAATTCTAAGTCATATTTCACAAAGAAAATCTAGCTTATTTCACGTGTAAATAAAAAGCTACACATTTTCAAAAAATCAATGCTGGGAAGGATGTAGGTTTTATGCAGCACAGGGGCTTCACTTTAGCAAACTGGGCAAAGATGAAGGCAGCTGGGGTGAATCGTCTGACCGACTCTGATTCCGAGGAGGAGTATCTGACCCTGTCTCAGCTGACTGAAAGAGTTCGTGGTTGGCAATTTCCTATTTTGCAAATCCCTTTGCTAGTGTCTTGGGCGGGGGCGTCTGAGGTCATGGCCTTTCTCGTTGACAAGAGACTTGTCTTTCGAAACTACACTGAACCTCAAGATCGAGAATGTCTTTTGCTTGTCGACGTGCCCACAGACAACCTCGACTTGCTGGCTGGTCTCGATGCCGAGTCAGTTCGTTTCCAAGATCCAGATATTCTAATCCCAACTGAGCTGCCCGCAAACGCCAATTCGACATCTGCTGTATCTCAAGTCAATGTCGCCTCGCCTGACACTGAAATGAATCCTCTTGCATGGGGAGATTTCGCTTCGTTGTTTCCTAATCTTTCGTCGGTTGATCCGTTGTGGACTTGGTAGCATTAAAGGCTGATTTTCAAAATATTTTTCAAACTTTGTGTATTTAATTCGGACTGAGTAGCTGATTATTCAGTTGACAAAGAACACAAAAAAGAACAACACCCACTCACAATGTCGAGCCAGTACTGCAGCACCGATACTCGAGGACAGGCTTCGCTTGATCGCTCTGAAATGGAGACGCACAACATTCAAAACGGCAGCGACTATTCAGCGTACAGTGGTTCTATCCACTGCCAGAATGGAAACACGGACAACTGCTCTAACGCCGACGCAGTCGCCCCCATTCTCGGAAAGTACACGCAATAGATCTGCAGCAATAAGAGATTAACACATCTCTCCATTTTAAGTTAAACAATTTTGCTAATTAAAATTTTCTCGGCTATAAACAAAAAGATTTCAAACCAATGTGTGATCTTTTCGGACAGACGCAAGAAGAACAAATCGCCAAGCTGTGCCAGCAGCGCAAGACAGAGGGTATCCGGATTGGTTTTGTGGCAAGCTGCTTTGACCTGCTGCACGCTGGCCACGTGTTGATGCTGGAGGATGCGCGCTCGCGCTGCGACCTACTCGTCGTCGCGCTGCAGACCGATCCGACGATCGATCGACCGGACAGCAAGAACAAGCCGGTGCAGGACTATGAGGAGCGCCGCATCATGGTCGCCGGCTGTCGGTACGTGGATGTGCTGATTGAGTACGCCACCGAGGCCGATCTGCACCGGATCCTTGTCGCCCTGCAGCCGGACATCCGCGTGCTCGGCTCTGACTGGGAGGGAAAGCCGTACACGGGCTACGAGCTGGCCGGCATCCCTGTGCACTTTCACCAGCGTACACACTCCTACTCCACCTCTGCGCTGCGTCGGCGCGTGGCGCAGGCTGAGCAGCTGACTGCTCAGAAGAAGTAAGCGTAGAATGGAATAAAAAATTAATACCGCTACTAACAAAGAGAGGTGCACGCTCTTGCGAATGAATTTCACAGAAGTCGAGCGGGTCATTGTCGACCTCGGCATTCTGGGGCAGCTGAAGCGCAACTCCAAGATCAGCACCTATGAGCCAGAGTACCTGGTCATTCAGGATCACATTCCTTTGATAACGCCAGCGATCCGCTGGCTCTATGGCGACAAGAAGATGAACACCATCAGTCGGGTGAAGAATCTCATCGACATTACTGAGAAAATTTTACTGGATCCTGCGCTGCGGACTGATTTGCGCGAGCAGCTGTTGGACCGGCTCGAGCACGCTGCCGAGGGTCTCGGCAACCTCGAGTACACCTACTCGACGAATCCCAAGAGCTCTGAGCAGATCAAACTCATCATCTCCAAAGTCAACACAATTCTCGCACAGCACCAACCGATTGCAGCCTCAACGCCAGCTCCAACAGCAGCGCGGCGCGGAGCTTCGCCGCCGGGCAAAGCTCAACCCAGGACAGCTTCTCCAGAGCTGCACAGGCCCTCGCCTCCGGTTGCTCCAAAGCCTGCTGCTGTACCACTTCTCCCAGAACCACCGAGATCCATACCGGCTCGCTCTCACTCTCACTCTGCCAGCTCTCAGGAACTCAGTGAGGCGGCTGATGATAATGATCCGTTGGATGACTTTTATCCGCCCCACTCGCCCTACGATGATCTTGAATAGAGAGAGCTTAAGTAAAACTGTGTACATGTCGCAACAACTAGACGTGTTTTACTGGGCTGCTGCCAAGCGCTGCTTGAGTGCAGCTAGCTCTTCGGGGGAGTAGTCAATCCATCCGTGGTCCATGGATTTCAGAGTGTCATACCACACATATTCGCTGATGATTTTCATCACTCTGTATTTTTCACCTTCTTCCTCAGCCAGATTGTCAATGGCGCGCTGGATCTTGACAAGCTGCGGCTTGATCTCGCGCATGCCCTTTCCGTAGAAACGAGCATTCAGATAACGTTGGCAGCCGCCATTCTGCAGGTTGCTCTGGTTTTTCTCGCGATTGTACGAGAGCGGAATGGGAATATCCAGCTGGCGACTGAGCTCGTTGGCGGCCTGACGCAGCTGCTTCTCCTCGCGCTCTGTGATGAGCTTGGGCTCTGCATCGAGCTCGTCACCCTCGCGCTGCACCTTGATATGAAACTCAAAGTAGAGGTCGGGAAACTTGGCGGCCTCCTCAGCGGTCTGCGGGACACCCTGAATCCCATAGGCGGTAGCCTCGATCTTCTCGCGCAACACGGTGAGGCCTTGGTCGGTGAAAAACTGGGCGTCCTCGTGACAAAACTCCTTGACCTTTTCGACATCATCGCAGCGCACATAGCGCGCCGACTGGCAAACCGTAACTGGCTTTTCGCCATCACCATCGCGAAAGATCAACGTGAGCACGGGTGCCTTCATCTCGGCGTGGCTGGCTATGCCGGCGTCGCGCTCCTGGAACACTGGCCGCAACTGGTTCCATAGCTCAACCATAGCTTTGTAGAGATCCACTTGTCGCTGAAAATCTTTCCAAGCTTGGCTCTTTTCTTCCTCTTCCTTGGAGATTCCAAGAGGACTCACGTAGATAGGTCCAACGAAAATGTGGATCTCATGCAATGCATGAGGTGCACTTTTGGTGGCTCCGACGCCAGTCATTTGAGGAACAGTCGTGCGCATTGTCTTTTGTTTGTTTTTGCACTGATGCCTACAATCCAAAACCCAAATAACATAATATTATTTTGAAAATAAGTAAAGAAGAGATTTTTCTAAATAAAATGTCAAGTGCGATAGGTTTGGATTTAGAAGAACACACAAATGCAAAAGCGCTATGATATTATAGTGGTTGGAGCCGGACCAGCGGGCCTTGGATTCTGTGCATCGGCTGCGGCTTGGCACAAATTAATTCTTCTAGTGGAAGCTGGAAAACCGCTGGCCGAGCGAGACTCGAGCCGTCCAGAGGAGCTTGCCAGCGGAGTTAGCGGGGCTGGCATCTACATTGATGGAAAGTTTTCCTCCTTCCCTGCTGGCACTGATGTATGGCGCTGCGCCTACGATCTACTCGCTGCTGGCTTTGCCGAGATGTGTAGCCTGCTGCAGCCCTTTGCCGATGTCGCTCTCCCACCCATGCCCTCTGAACAAGAGATATTGGACTACTTTTTCTGCCCCGAAGCAGTGTGGAAGCTGAAGCAGTACAAGTCCATCTACCTTGATGAGACCAAGCGCTTTGCCTTTCTGAACCAGCTCATTGCAATCGCTGAGCGGAATGCAGAGCTACTCTGCAACACGCGGGTGCTGGGCATCACCAAGTCATCACAAGCACACTCCAACTTTGCGGTGACACTCCGGCTCGACTGCGGCGAGATCGAGACTGTGCACTGCTCCGAGCTTGTGCTCGCAGGCGGCCGCTTTATGCCGCTGCAGGGACTAATGAAGAACATCGATGCCCCGCAAAAACACCGCTTCCGCCGGCACGAGTTTGGCATCCGCCTTCAGGTGCCATTTGCCAATCCCGGTGTGCAGGCTATGACGGCTTCTGGCTGCCTTGATCCGAAATATGTTCTGCAACCCAGGGACAATGTTCAATTTCGCACTTTTTGTTTCTGCAAGAGAGGTCTCGTCTGCAAGAGCGAGATTGATGGGCTGCAGACATTCTCTGGACGCGCGGATGTCGAGCCGACAGAATTCACCAACTTTGGCCTCATGGCTCGAACTCTGGATCCGCTGGCCTTTGAGCAAGCTGATATTGATCGCTTTCTTGAAAAGCCCTTTGAGATTTCACTCCAAGGCTGCTCAAATCTGCGCAACTATGCCAAGTTCGAATTGCTGAGGTGCTGCGGTGAGAAGATTGGCCTCTTTATCTGGGAAGCGCTGGAGCAGATTTTCATCCTGTTTGGCGAGCTCTGCTGCGAAGAGTTGCGCCTATTTGGTCCCTGTCTCGAGGGTGTTGGTGTCTACCCAAACACCAATCAGCTCCTGCAAGTAGAGAGCGTTCCGCACATGTATGCGATTGGTGATGCCAGCGGCACATTCCGCGGGCTGATGCCGAGCCTTTTGAGCGGTTTCTATCTGGCACACTCGCTCAAGGCTCTGGATCGGGCACCGCTGCTACTGACCAGTAACAAAGACAAAGTGCTCGAGATCAGCGCTGCGCTGGGCATGCTCCCGACACTGCCCCTGCTCGACGGCGGCCTGGAGGACTGCGATGCTGTGGCACACGCCCGCGCCAAGGCGTCGCTTGCACTGTTCCAGACAGAGCATCAAAGGCACGCGCTCTACCTTCTAGTGGAGGTCTCTTCGCTTGAGATTGACGTGCTCAACGGCTATCCCGGTGTCCATGTGCGCTCGTTCTTTGAGCGCCTCGGTGTCGAGACCATCTTCAAGCTGGCCCAAGGCTCTGGCGCCACATTCATCTCCGTGCTGGCGCTCGTCAACACGCGCACGCAGCATATCCAGTGTTTCAAGGGCAGCTGTCGCGGAGTGATCGTTCCTCCCTCTGGCGCGAATGGTTTCGATTGGGATTGCCTATTCCAGCCCGAGGGCTATGATCTCACCTATGGAGATATGAGTCGGATTGTCAAGACGAAAATCAGTGCCAGATTTTATGCTGCGCAGCAGCTGCGACAATTTCTGGCAAACCACATCAACTCTTAAAGCCTGAATTTATTCACTAATTAGCCTTCATGAAATCAGGAAATTGATCGTACGTTCTTGGTAGCTGACCAGTATAGACAGTACCGAAATCTTTGGGCCTTTTTGGATCCTTGTTGAAGATGCTGGCCTTGTTGTCAATGCACTCGCGGATATAGTCGAGCTGGTTGTACTTGTCATTGTTGTACTCTTGATGGGAGAAATCTCTCAGCTTATCAGCTATCTTTTGTGGCGTCATAAAGTACGACAGATGCCAGCCGCACTGGATGGTCGGAAATTTCGGTGCCTGTGAATACTTATCCATTCGCAGACTTACCAGGCTGCTTCTCTGCAGTGCAGCCTTGTTGAATAGCACTGTTCCCTTCCATCTCTCCTTCTCAAAGTAACAATTGAAATTGTAATAAAACATGTCCATGACAAGAAAAGTGGGCAGTGTCAGACTGGCCAAATCAAGACTGCGAAAGTCGGGAATCTCATCGAGATCTGAGAGCATAATAATGTCAGTGTCGCCGCATGTTTTCTGTAGATAGGCCGACGCATAGTTCCGGCAGTAACCCTCTCGACTCCAGGGGCTGGTCGTGGGCGGCCAGCCAGGATTGGGCACTGAGAGTGCTGTGATTGGATAGTTGGCAAACTCGTGCGCTCGCTCCTGAAAGAGGCACGGCTTCTCTAGCCCGCTAAACGTAAAGCTGGCCTCAACAAGCACAAACTCATCCACCTGCGGCTTAAGTTCGTCAAGCCGAAGCTGCAGCATGTCAAACTCATCGTTGAATAAAAATACGTCAACAACCCTCGGCTTGGACATTTTTAATTAGTGCAAGCTAATTTATTAATCTGCAAACTCCACAACCACTTTGGGCGCTGCTGCTTTCCTCTTCTTTTGATAAGAGCTTTTGCCCTTTTTGTTGGTGGCCAAGAACTGACCAATCCACTTGGAGACTGTAGTGTAATCTGAGCGCTCAGAGCTGTCCAGCAAGGAGCGAATCCGCTCGTCTTCACAGTTGTTCAACACAATCGCGCGCTGCTTCTCGCTGAACAAGGGCTTGTCTGAGGGTTGCTGTTGGTGCTGTGCAATCCAGGCGCTAATTGCCTGAGAGCTCTCCAGAGCGGTATCTGGAAGCTCAACCTTTAGCCGCTTGGCCAAACTGCGCGCGTAAGAGAGTTGTTTGGCAGAGGGCTGATAGCCCCGCTTCTTGCCGCTGGGTTTAAAGCCACGCTGCTGTGCCACTGCTGAAATTTCAGAAGCACACTGCTGAAGATCCGCTATAAACTCTTCGCAGAAGCGCTGCGAAGACAGCTGGCCGCTACCAATTGCTTGCAGCTTGGACTCGAGGTCAGCTCTCCGCGCCACATTGCTCAGGCTCTCGGGCAGAGTGTCGATAATTTTGAATGCCAGCTCTGTGGGATGCAGCGTTGCTCCCCGGCGGTGCTCGAGATAGCGGTTCTTAACAAGGTCCTCAATGATCTTGGCCCGCGTAGCGGGTGTACCTATGCCATTCTTCAGGCTGCCCTTGAGTTCTGGATAGATGTTTGTGATGCGCTCCATCGCTTTGAGCAGGCTGGCCTCGGTAAAGCGCGCCGGTGGCTCAGTCTTGTGCTCAGTCACCTCGACATTCAAAATTCGCACTGCGTCGCCGGGCTTGGCGGCTGGGATGCTTCTCTGTTGCACCGAGGATACACCGTAGCTCTCATTGTAGAGTCGCTTCCAGCCGAGCTCTGTAGCGACATTTTCTGTGGAGAAGAGCTGAATTTCTGTTCCCTTGAGTTTGCCCTGCTCTGTCGGCTCACAGAGCAGCGCATAGCTGTTGTATCCAAACTTGCGCATGAATTGAATGGCATAGCGTGTGGCAACCAACTTGTAGACTGAAAGCTGGTTCTGATCAAGAGTAGTTGTTAACTGCTTGCTCGTCACTGACAAGGCAGTATGCGCGCTGACCTTGCTGTTCTGAAATATGGCAGTAGAAGCATGAAAAGGCTTGGGAAATTCATGCCTTCCATACTCATCCTGTTGAAGCAGGTTCTTCATAATATGCGGCACCTCGGCCCGCTGTCCCTCGGCATAGTGACGGCAGTCTGTGCGAGGATAAGAGACATGGCCAGCTTCATACAGCTGTTGAGCAAGCTTGAGTGTGAGACCCGGCGCTTTGCGCAGCTTGATAGAGGCTTCCGACTGCAAGTCGGCCAACGAAAATGGTTTTGGCGGAGCCTGCTCGAGACCTAGCTTCTCAGCATAGTCGGTAACTCGGCAGTGCGGCTGCTGGCGGAGCTGGTTACGCACCAGTTCAGCGGTGCGCTTGCTGAGTTCGGTGTGCCGGTCCACCTTGAGCTCAAAGTCAAACGCGGCGCCGCTGGCCTCGTGGCGCGCTCGTCCACCCACCGTATAATAGTACTGGGTGACGTGGCTGGTTATTGCTCTTTCCCTCTCCACGACACAGCGCAGAGTTGGCAACTTGACGCCGCCGACGTGCAGCGTGTCGCCCTGGCCGAGCTGCACGCTGGCTAGAATAGTGCCATTGATACCCAAGCTCCAGTCGTACTCGGCGCGCGCCATGCCAGCAGCAGCCATCTCGCGCCAGCGCAGAGTTCTGATGTCTTGAATTTCAGCACGCAGCGATTCAGCATCCAGCTTGCTGGTGTTGATAGCGCCGACAATCTTGTTTGCCACACCCAAGTGCTCCAGCACTTCAAAGCCCAGAGCCATGCCCTCATTGTCTGGATCGCAGGCGAGCACAATAGCATCGACTGTTGCCGCGCTCTCTGCGACGCGCTCAATTCTTTGCTTCGCAGAGAGTGAGCTTTTGAACTTGCTTTCCACTGGCACACGGAGAAAGCGCTTTGGAATAAAAGGCAGTTTGTCCGTCAAGCTCACCCAGGAGCCATCCAGTCCATACGCGGCCAAATCGGCCAGGCCTAGGCAGTGGCCGCAGAGCGACTCGAGCACAATGCTTTTGCTCTTGGGCAGCGCTGCGCTGAGTGCCTTGAGCTGGCTCGGCTTCTCGGCCAGCACCAAATAGCGCGTCCGTTTGTCCTCGTACCAGGCCATGGTTGATTAGTGAAAGTTGCGAAAATAATATTGTTAAACAGCAATTGAGAGTAACATGTCCTACCTTTGTGGCTCGGAGAGCTTTGTGGATTTGAGCCTGCGGCGCGCCCAGCAGAACTTGTCGCCGGCCGTGGCGATGCACCTGTGCGCGACAGGCAGTGTGGGCCTGCAGGGCACCTGCACGGAGGTTCCGCAGCGCTCGGACCTGCCGATGGCGCTGGGCAGCGAGCCCACAGTGTCACTGGCGCGCCTGGGGCCGATCCTCGCCGACGCCAATGTGCCGCCGTTCACGGTGTCGATCGAGCACCCGCAGAGTCCCGAGTTTGACTACCTGACCGCGCTGCGCATCGACAACTACCGCTTCCGCGTTGTCGGCTGGAATCCGCTCAGCCTCGACCCGAACTGCTGTGCGTTCCTCGCCCGCGAGACGGTCTTCCTCTACGGCCAGGTGGTGAGCAGCGACGACCTCGCTGCAATCGTCGGCCTGCTCTACCAGCTCAACGCTCGCATGCAGGGCGCCCCGCTGCAGATCTCGTTCCGCTCCAAGGCCGGCGTTGTCTACGAGTCCCAGCTCACAGCCTAGAGTAAACGCTTACCTTTACTTTGTTTTCTTTCAAGCATCTCATAGCGGGCGCAGTAGCACAGGTAGGCTTCCAGCTTCAGCTCAGCATCGTTGCAATAGAGGTATCTGATGTGAATTGGAAATGGGATGTTGTGGTGTTTAAACTTGGCTGCCCAGAACGCATCCGTCAGCAGCAAGCTGGCCACCTCGTTGTCCCTGCCCCGAAGCGCAACCAACTCCCGCGCGCTCAGCACAAGCAAGTGTTGGTGCTGATCGCACATAAGAAATTAATTTTATATTTCATGAAATATAATTATTAATTCAAACTAGGGTCAGCAAAAATAGTTTTCCTTTGAAATTTCATGAAAATTTCCTGAAATAAAACTAGGGTCACGGTAAATTGTTTTATTTGTGAAATTTCATATGAACTATTTGGTCAAGCCAAACCAAAAACTGCATAAAAGATTTTTTTGTTGGTCAAAATTTTTTTGCTGAGATTTTTTTTAAAATGCAGATTTTAAAAATCCGGTCAATTTTGGATGACAATAATTGCATGAAATTTCCTAAAGAAAACAATTTACCGTGACCCTAGTTTTATTTCATGAAAATTTCATGAAATTTCAAAGGAAAAACTATTTTTGCTGACCCTAGTTTATTTTAATCTTTATTTCAAAAAATTTCATTATTTAACTTATTTTTCTTTGACGTCACAACAGCAAAAAGTATGAGTTTTCATCAAGCTCAGAGCAAGAGGATTCATTTAGTGAAGATTAAATGAGCAGCGGCGAGCTGCGCGGGATGGCGGGCTCATAGTGGCCGCGCTGTCTGTCCCAGTACAGCGCGATGTTGATTTCGGAGTCGGGCAGCGTCTCGTAGCACTGGTCATCGTTGAAGATCACTACATTCAGGCCAAAGAGCAGCGAGAACGCGTCGATGCAGCTCCCATCGCCAAAGACGCCCGGTCGGCTCATCACCGCGATGTAGTCTGAAAGGCTGCTGTACTGCGAGTCGACCACGATGCTGGCAAAGTGGTCCGGGTGCGCAGCGATGAACGCACAGAGCCGCCGGCGCAGTGACAGGTGATTCAGCGTGGGGTCCTTGATAAAAAACGCTAGGCTATGAAATAGGCAGTTTCCATCCGTCGGCACCCCGATGCGACATAGGCCGTACGTTGTCAGCAGCGAGCCTGCGTTGCTGCTGGTCATTACGCTAAACTATTTACATTTACTTCTGAAGTGCTGTCAGCTCTGCAATCAACTTGTCAATTTCATCACTAGCTGCAGTGGGCACTGGCGGCGGAGCCGGGAGATAGATGACCTGGCTCTCCTTGGCCCGGTTCTCGAGCAGCGGTGTCATCGAGACGAGGCGATCGAGGCGCGTGGCGAGCAGCTTCTGATCCTTGGCCAGCCGCTTGATCAGCGGGTCATAGTCGGCGTAGCGCCAGCTCGCGAACCAGCGGCCGCTGTGCTGGCGCGACTCCTCGGAGATGGCCAGCAGATCGGCTTGCAGCAGGTCGATGGCATCACGCACCTGGGCGCAGAGCAGCGAGCCGGTCTCGTGCGCCTCAAAGTCGTGCGCGCGGCTCAGCGTGCACACCAGCGAGCCGGCGGCCTCGAGCTGCGCCTGCACATCGAGCTCGTCGAGCATGCGCCGCACCTGGCTGCCCGCGCTGCCGCTGCAATGGGTGTC
>Ga0315284_10011624_pt1 | contig 12552 bp, 24 predicted proteins | sample YL17G09_16_MG_FD_203696 | JGI IMG/M metagenome (GOLD analysis project Ga0315284, IMG submission 203696) | Sediment microbial communities from Yellowstone Lake, YNP, Wyoming, USA - YL17G09_16 | ecosystem: Environmental > Aquatic > Freshwater > Lake > Sediment | place: USA: Wyoming | collected... | reverse complement strand
GCGGCGGAGAGGGCGCTCGACTACTATCGGGACAAATTCGTCGAGGTCGAGGATGGAATGGTGTTCGGGACAGTGGCATTTAGGTTCTCTAGGAAGGACGGAGGATTCGGGTTCGTGACGACGGCTAGGGGGAAGAGAGAGACAGACGAGATGGCGGTGGTGGCGGATGTGAACCATGGAAGAAAAGTGGTGTCGATTACGGCCTTGACGGGGACGACCAGAAAGGCGACGCTGAATGCGCCGTTAATGGCTCGTATATTCGAGAGGAATCCGAGTGTGAAGGGAATTCTGCATTTTCATAAACAGGAGATGGGGTTGGTGACTCAACCGTGGGCACCGCCGGGGACGGTAAGGGATACGGAGAGGGATGTAGAAACCTCCTTTAACGTGGATGGACATGGATGCTATCTGTTGTTGGGAGAAAAGGGAGAGGTGATGAGATGAAGTTGGGAAGAGTCAGAATCGGGAACAAGTTTGTGTTCGAGGACAGGGGTGGTGTGTGGATAAAGACTGCCGAAGATAGAGCCAAGTGCTTTTTCGGCAAGCGGGAAGAATACGGAACGGAGATTAGCATAGGGCCGGATGCGTTCGCATACATTCTGTATGAACGAGAGTACCGACAGGCTCCCGTGCAGTCGATGAATGGCGGTGGGATGAAGGTGTTGGTTGTGGACGAGGAGGACGACTCGCTTGTGATGGAAATTGCAGAGGCATCTCCGTCTCAGGTGTCGGCGTTTGTGGGCACGGAGAATGTTCGCATCAAGCCGCCTCGTAAGAGGTTGTTTCAGAACTACATGGTGGCTGAGACATACGTGGTGCCGGACGAGAACGCTTTATACGTCATCTGTCGTAAGGAGCGTGTGATTGGGCGTGAAGAGAATGACGAGCGTCATGAAGATAGTTGCGAGTGTGTTCTATGCACAGGCAAAGGAGAAGAGGTAAAGGATGTGGTTGAACATCCTACAGGCAAAGGAGAAGAGGTAAAGGATGCAGTTCACAGCGGAGGAGTACAAGAATGCCCCGCCAATACAGCTCCCGTGGCAGGGAACGGAGTTCCGAGTAACGGAGCTGGGGGGCAAGTGCCCGAGGTGCCAGCAGTTGTTAGTGGAACTGAGGGGCAACCTCACTGAGATATACGACTGTGTTGAGATTCGGTATGCTGGGGCGTGTCATAGGTGTCGAGTGATAACGACATGTCGGGCACGGATATACCCCCAGCAGAGACGGATAATATCGGAGGGTCCGGAGGGATGGGTTGAAATGGGAGTAGAGGAGGTTCCTGTGACGATAAAAGATAGGCTGTTGTGGTCAGTGAAGAAGACCGGCAGGGAGATGATTCCTGCTGTGGCGGGATTGGGAATTGGTATCGTGATGTCGGTATTGGCGACCAATCCGACAAAATGGACGTGGTTGTTTTGGGGAGGTGCGTTATTCGGAATCATGGCTCTGATTTTCTCGCTAAACTACTTCATCGGGAGCAAGAGATGAAATACGCAGAAATAGGCAACTACGAGTCCTTGTATGCCCGGTATCTTGATCGCCCGGTGTCGGACCTGATAGACCTTGCGGGTGACGTAAAGGGCAAGGTGGTATGGGACCTGTGTTGTGGTGGAGGCGCATTATCCCGAGAGTGTCTGAGTCGTGGTGCCGCAAAGGTAATTGCGGTGGACAAGTGTGGCGATATGACTTCTCAGTTGAGAAAAGATGCGGACGATACGGGATGCTGGGATGGCCGGTTTCGGTTGGAGATAGCTGAGGTTCAGAACTATGTCCCTATTTCTATCGCTCCGAATCCCGATTTTGTATTCTGTCGTCAGGCTGTAAACTACTGGCTCGATGAAGGGTCGGCGACAGAGTTGGCAAGACGAGTGGGGAAGGGATGTGTGTTTGTTTTCAATACGTTCAACGAGGCACCGCCTGAGAAACCGCTGGTCAAAGAATACAAGCATGATGGTGTCAATTTCGTGGAGGTGAGCTGGCTTGAGCAACCCGATACGGTGCATCATGTTCAGGTCGGAGAGGGTATGGAACCGCACGTAACGAGGTTCCGCTGGATACCTCCTTCGAAATATATCCGGATTTTGGGAGGGTTCTTCGCAATACAGGTGGTAGAGCGAGGGAGGGCTTCGCTCTATAGATGCGAGAGAAAGGGGTAGGTATGACAGGTCATGAGAAATGTGTAGTGGGATGCGGGGGCAGTCGGGTGGCGACGGTCGTGTTGAAGATGGTCAAGGAGACCAAGAAGGCGGAGAAGTTGCCGAATAAGAAGTTGGTGGATGTTGTGCTCGAGAAGGTGTGGGGGCAATACGACGTTCACAGCACGGAGTCGGCAGTTCTCGGGGAACTCATTGAGCGGTTCAAGGAGAAGACTGGTGTCATGGCCCATAAAGTGTCCCGGGTGCGGAAGCATTAGCATGGCGTACACGAGCGACCGGACGGGTAATGTCCGGCGATACGTGTGCCGGGCATGTGGGAGAGTGTTCCTGACGACGATTCGGGATATGACGTCGGAAACGGCGATGAGTGAGCCGAAGAATTTGAGTTCGGACAAACTCCATTGGGTGAGGGTGAGGCAGTGAAGGCGACTTGCAGGAATTGCGATCATTTCGTTCAGCGGGATGAGCGAATATTTTGCGTCACATGTGGTGATAAGGCGTCGTGGTTCAAATCTAAAGACGACGCACAGAGATGTTATCACAGGGGAGATGACGATGCCATGGAGTGTCACGAATGGGTAATGCCGAAGACGGAGGATGGGTTCGAAGGCGTGTTAAAGACTACGGTGCCTAAGGATGTCGTGGTCAAGGTGGTAGACAAGGACCTCTTGGCGGATGGCAGGTTCGAGGATGGAGTGAGTTACGTCATGGAGGAGTTGAACCCAAAGGACAACGACATGATTTCCGTGTACGACAAGTTTGGCGAGAAGCGGGATTACTTCAGGAACAGGTTTGTGGTTGCGTTTGAGTAGGATGAATATGAAAAAGCCATTTCCGGGTTTCGTCATGTTCGGTGCTGGCGTTTGCGCTTTGCGTCATATCGGAGCGGGTCGGTACTATCGGGATGCGGGGCGTTGGTTTGTGAATTCGATGTGGAGGGGGAAGAAGCTGGTGTGCTCGGATAGGAAGGGCAAGCTGGCGCACGCTTTCGGGCAGGAATTAGTAGCGTGTAGTGTTAGGCAATGGAAGGATGACAATGCCGGATATGTGCCGAAGGAGGCTGATATGAAATTGGGATACAAACCAACCAGCGAAATGACAAAGGCTGTTCGTACCGCTCAGGAATTGAGGAAGACGAAGCAGAAAAACAACCACAGCGTCAAAATCATACAGGTGAATGATGGTGGAGCAGAGGAGTATAACTCCGTGGACGAGTGGGCGGGTTGCAATTCTGGGTCGTATTGTTCTGCTGAGTCGAAGAAGAAGGTTGAGGAGATGGTTGCGGCTATGCCGTCTGGAACCGTTGCTGCGTTCGGAGGCGGGTGGATACTCAAGGACGTTAAGGAGATTGAGTTCTAGGGTTTGATTTTTCCGGCGGGAAACCGTGCGGGGCAATATGAAGTTGAGCGAGAAGTCTCGGGTGATAAAGGTTGATTTTGGGAAGTTCCTGAAAGAGTCCCGGTTGGAGTCCGACAGGAGCGTATTTGACAACGGATACATCCTTGCCGTCAATCCTCAGACGGTTTGGTGTTGGGAGCAAGGAAATAGCTTCCCCGGTAGTATCGTGCGTATCAAGAAGCTGGCCCTTATGTATTCAGACACTCCCTATTTCTTGAAGGACATCATTGAACGAAATGGTATCAAACCATCTCGTTCGGAGTGGAAAGATTTCGAGAAAGAGGTGTACTCGGGAGGAGGCGGACTGGTTAGCGGCATACGTCCGGAGTACGTGTCGAAAGACGCAAGAGACTTGGAATACAAGAAAGCCTTTGGCAAATACATGATGAGGGAGAGGTATAACAGGGGAATCACAGTGGCGGCGATGGCCCGGGCATTGAAAGTCAATTATCACACCTACTGTGCGTGGGAAAATGGTTCGGCGTGGCCTCAGGAAGTGATGGTGTTGGCGATGCTGGACAAGTTATACAGCAACACGTTTGATGTGTTGTTTGGATTGTGTGACGAGAATGGGATTCATCTTAGCATGACGGAAAAGAAGGATGTTCTAAAAAGGATGAGGATGTTCGACGGAACTCACAGGTGTGAGCCGGGCAAGGGAAGGTTTCGCAAGTTGAAATAAGAATGTGCGAATGTTCCGGATTAGTGGTCTGTTTTTGCAATAGAGGTATAGGAGGATAGTATGGCGAAGGGTAAGTGGACAAAGGAATGGCCGATGAAGCCGGGGCGGTATTGGTTCTATGGATGGCCGTATGGACATACCGAGGAAACTATCGGCGGAAGTCCGGTTGATCCCGAGCTGAATCATGTTAATGTATGGAAGATCAGTAACGGCATTATGTGGGTTCGAGAAGGACAATTTTGGGGCAAGGAAGAGGGTGCCATCGGATTGTTCTGCAAGGCGGATGTTCCGGAGTTTCCGGATGTGAGTGGTATGATTCCGAAGGAGAAAAAGAAGTGAGTTGGTATCCCAAGAGGCAACCAAAATGACGGACAAATTACAGCCCGTTCCCAATTTGCCCAAGGTTTCCCGTGACGTTTTGGATGAGGTCAGGGTGGGTGATTGGTTTTGGGTCAAGTTCGACGACGAAGAGTGGCAGGGCGAAGGAGAAGAAGCCAAGAGGGTCAAGGTTGGCGAGCACGAGAACCTGATGTGCGTCGACGCCGTCGGGACAAACTACATCGGGTTCACCCGGAGCAGCGAACATGGGTCGTATGACTGTCGGGTCCATTTTGACAATTTCTTCGCCGAGTGTCGCCCTGAGCCTAATTGGAAGCAGGTGCTTCAGGACAAGATGGACGACGTTCAGAAGCAGATGCAGGAAAAGACCAAGCAACTCAGAGAGTATGGTCAGAAACTCTTTCTATTACCTTTGGCAAAATCTCCGCTGCCGGAGCAGGGGCAGACGATGCTTCCCGCCAAGGTGTCTGATGAGCCACAGCGATACAAAAAGGAGCTGGTCAGGTTTGAGAAGAAGCTTCCGGCATTGACCAAAGAGATTGACGAGCTGGCTAAGGATTATGCGGTCGTGGCAAAGGATATGGCCTTGCCGGACATCGTGAGGCTGGGGGCTATCAAAGAGGCTTTGTCGGTTGTGCAGGACCGAATATTCACCATTGAGGTTTATGCTGGGCTTCAGGAGACTGTTGTTCAGATTGCTGATGGTGAGCCTGCGGCAATGACTGAGAAGGTTACCATCCGGCAGATGATGTTGTTCATGGATGAGGAGACGCTGTTTGACTACGAGGATGGCGGGATGGATTTCAACAAACTCAAAGATTTTGATAAATGGGTGGTGAAGCCGGGAAATATGAGTCGCATATTACCGGAGCCGAGAGGTATCGTAGCTTTTCGGGTGCGTCGGAATAGGAAGGATTACGGCGAGGTTCATACTATTGGCGAGGCGTGGATACAGATGCGGATGGACGAGGCCAATATGGCGACGTACTTACTGATTCGGAATGGGCAGCGAGTGTATCGTATTGCGTCGGCCATTGATTTCTCGCCTCGGATGATTCCGAAGCGGGATGAGATTGGTGAGGAACAGTTCAAGAAGGTCGAGACAAAGGGATGGAACGACGAAAAGCGTGAACATGACAGGGAAGAGGTGTTGGTCACGCAGGACAGCGTTGAATTCGACGACCACATGAAGAAGATGGATGACCTCATCAAGAAATACAATAGGGTGGTCATTCTGCTTCAGGGACTTTTGGATCGGTCAATGGTGTTTCATCCCCATCCGCCTATCAATTTGCTGCGGAAGGGCCAGATTGACGAGTGGGTGAACCTGATTAGGGACGAAGAAATGGCGTTGCCGGGGACCAAGATTTCGTTCGAGGAGTATCTGAACCAAATTAACAAGACGCTGAAGTCGGGCAAGTGGATTTACGTGCTGCATCAGTATCGGAAAGCCGAAGGGGAAAATAAGTGGTCTCATAAGCAATACACCCGTCTGCATGGCAAGAGCGTCGAGTTGGACCGGCCTCGTCGGAGCTGGATGGGGAATGACCTTCCTGCTGTGTGCAAGGTGGATTCTATTAAGAGGGATAAGTCTGCGGTGCATGTATCGTGGCCGAAGGGAGAATGTCTCGGGCGATACGTGCCTTGCAAGGACAAGCCGGGATATCAGGAGTGGAGTAGTGATACAGATAGGATGAATCACGAGTGGATTCCGATTGCCTTCGTAATGAACCTGTCGGATTACACGGCGGATGATTACAAGATGTTCCTGTGTGACCGGTCGTTACAGGGGGAGTATTTGGAATGGGCGGGGGCTTTACTGACGGCTGAGGACTGGAGCCGGGCGAAGGCGAAGGGGGCTAGTCCGGATGAATATACGAAGGCGAAAATGAAAGTGAGGCGGAGATGAAGGGTATAATGAAGGTGGATGTGGAGATTGAATTGGATGACCGTCAGGTCGAATCTGTTTTGTGTACTCCGGTTGGAAGCAAGACAGTTCGGGATTATCTCGCTTGTTCCGAGGGCGTGAGCAAGCAGGATGTGATTCGGGTGATTGCTAGGGAGGCATTTACCCGAGCGGATATTAGGATGGCGAAGTAGCGGGTGCCCTCCGGGTTGTAGTGCCGTCATGCGGGCTATGCGGGTGGCCGGGTTCGCTGGAGGGTTTCAGTTCGTACTCGAATCCGGTCTATCTCCTAATGGACTACCGGCAGGGTCCAATAATAGCCCGCTCTGCCGGATTTTTCAGAAAGTTCCGGATTTAAGGAGAGTTGAGGCAATACAGAGGTATGAACAGGGACATTGATTATTATATCGGCAAGGCATCGGAAGCGGAAAAGCGATCAAACGGGTTGTGGATATGTGCTAACGCCTATATCCGGGGCGTATTGGAACGTGCCAAGGGCAATGGAATGACGTTGTTGGATGTGGCGGCAATTCTGGAGAGGTCGGCAGGTCGCAAGTCAAAGAACGAGCCGGTATCGATTGGCAGTCTCAGGGCGGCGGCGAGGCAGATTCGTGACGGAGAGGAACTGGTTTTGCTGTGATACTAAAAACGACATCGCATCGTTCTCGGGATAAGGTGGATTCAGCACTAGGCAGGCATCCGGAGTACTACTATACCTTACGGGATGGGGGCTGTTTTCTGAAGTTAGAAGACCCGGTGGAAATCGAAAAGGCGAGGGCAATCAAGGGCGTTACGAAGTGCCGGAATCAGGATGCGACAAAGTATGGGCTGTGTTGGATGGTGTGACGGAGGATAGTCATGGCGATTTGCAACAAGGCGGCGAAGTGGTGCAGGGACATCGGGTGCTTCCATGCATTCTGGCACAAACGGTGCGGGGATTGTGTGGAGCGTGAGTGCAAGGATTCGACGAGGGGCGACCCGACGGTCAGGTGTAGGGATCGTAAGAAGGTCGTAAAGACGGCGGTGACACGATGAAGGTAACGATTCACAGTGCTGAGATCGAGTGTCCGGACAAGTCGTATCTACTGGATCTGGTGAATGCCATGACTCCGATGCAGGCGTGGACATTAGCTCAGTGGCAGAAGCAGCCGAAGAACTGGCCTAACCATGACAACATCCCGTCGTATTGCATATACATGGGGTCGGGAGAGTTTGCCGGAGAGAAGGTGGACTTTTACCATTACGAAGCCGGGCCGGAGAGGATTGTGGGAAGTTATTCCACGGCCATTGTGTTCGGGGATTTCGGCGGGGACTATCGCTCGGGATGGCCGGAGCTTGCGGCGAAGCGGGACTTTTATCAGGAGCAACTCAAAAGGGAGTTCAAGTGCGGGTTCCTGACGGTGGATGACTTGGTGAAGGTCGGGCTGGCGACGTTGCATGTTCAAAAGGAAGAATCGGATTCGATTCGTCCTCCACGGAAGAACTTCAGGTTGGGTCCTGCGATGGACGAACCAGAAGACGAGCCTTCATTCTCGGAGCAGGAAGAACCTGAACAGATGGCAACTCCGTTTGAGCCGGAGGTTTGGCAGGCTATCGGGAAAGATTTCAGGGCTGTCGGAGGTGACCTTCAGGTAGCATTGGATGAGATTACCAAGCAACTTGGCGTTCCGGCTGAGTTGATGGATTCCGGCGGTAGGAGCTTGAAACACTCTGTTGTCGGCGATTCGGACAGAATGCATTCGTATGGATGGTGTGCGTGGTTCGTATGCTTCTTCATATTGTTCTTCATGGCCATTGTATGCGGGGCGACGGCGGTAGCTTGGTATGCGGCTGGATGGATAGACTGGGGGACGTGGGGTCTTGGGTTCGTGGGGACGGTCGCAGCGTTTACGGATGGTTGGTGGATTGTGAGAGGGCAGACGTATAGGAGGGTCAAGGCGTGAGCCAATACGTGTATAAGTTGACGACTCCGTTCGGGGATTCTCTACATGACGGAGAGGGTGATATGGTTCAGTGCCCTACATCTATCAAATGGCGTTGTGCTTTCTGGTGGCTGTTGAATCCTACTGTGACGGTGGAGCGGACTCAGTTTGGAGTATGGGAGGATGGTAAGCCGTGGAAGACTGTGTTTCGGTGGCCGGTGCGGAAAATCTGGAGTTAGGTATGAAGTGTCGATACTGTCACGGCAAGGGGACACTAAGGGGAGCGCATAGTTTTCCGTTCAAGTGTCCGTTTTGTTTGGGACAGAAGAAGGTCAAGAGGTGCCCGACGTGCAAGGGGGTCGGGCATTTGAAGTCGTTGGTGTGTGTGACATGCAAAGGCAACGGAGCGTTGCCGGGTAAAGTGAAGGGGTCAAAATGAAAGCGATAGTGGTTTGTGCAGTGATGTTGGTGGCGGCTGGGGTAATGGCTCAGCAGTCGCTGGATAACCTGAAGGCATATTTCGAGAGAGCGCAGGCGACGAATCTTGTGATATATGGTCAGGGCGTGGATACGACCATGGCCGCATTGAAGAAGGTCGGCAACCTTGATGGGTATTTGGTTGTGGAGGCAGAGGATAAGCGGTTTGAGTCCGAGAAGTCTGTTCCTGTGACAGCACCGAGCGGAGTGGAGGCGGTATGGTCGGCATACCAGAATAGTCAACTCGACCTATTGAGAAAACAGGTTGGGGCGTTAGACGTTTTGGTAAAGCAAATGACGAAGAGCAATAAGATTAACGAGGCGAAGGAGGCGAAACTGGAGAAGGACAAGGTTGCATTCCTGCTGGCGGAAATTGAATCAAAGATACCCGTTGTGGAAAGTAAGGCTCGGGTGACCAACGCTGTTGCCAAAGCACCGCCTGTCGGTGGAACCAAGAAGGTCTACTCTTTCGATAGAAGCGAGTTGCTCGGCGCAAGCGGTGGCACTTCCGGAAAGGATTTTCCCGGAGAAGGAGCCGTTCTTGTGGGACTCGAAGTGTCCACGTCCTACAACGAGGCTTTCAAGGCCACGAACATCGGGTCCCTTCAGCCGATCTACCGCCTGCCCGATGGGAGTATATGGACTGACAAGTTCTACGGGCAGAAGGCTGCTGATGTGTTCAAGCTCCAAGCCAAGGACGGATACGTGGTCTATCGTGTGGATGGATACGCAGAAGGTCCCGTCCATGGGTTCAAGCTCGTGTTCGTAGAGATGAAGGACATCAACAAGGGAGTGAACTCCATGAAAACATACGAGAGCGAGTTCATTGGTGATCAGGTGGGAACCCACAAGACAATCGGCAAGAGCGGCAAGCCCGTTGTAGGAATCTACTTCAATGCTGGGGCTTGGGTGGATGGTTTCGGCGTGTTGACGCACAAGATGGGTAAGTGACGGGGGCGAACAAATGAGTTTCAACGTGGCGAGGGTGCATGCGTGCCTGTGCGGTGGCAGGCCGGTGATTCGGCAGCGGAGCGTCGAGGTGGATTGGAGCCGGGACGTCTTCGAGTGGCTGGAGTGCAACAAGTGTGGGATGCGGTCGCCGGAGAAGGAGACGACCTACAATCGGGAAGACCATCTGGCTGAGATGGCGAAGGTGTGGGATAGGATTATGAAGTCGTATCCGCCGACGCCGACGGACTTGGAGGAACGGGAGTCGGAATGAATACGATGGAGGTAATGCGATGAAGGTAGCTCTATGTTTTTCAAAGCCGACGGACCCCGGCGTTCAGGTCGTGGTTAACGTCAATCGTCTTCCGTCCAATATGAGGAAGTTGCTCTTGGAGAAGATGAAGGCTTCGAGAAAGGATGCTCCGGTGTGGCGGAAGGACTTGATGGACGAGGGTTACTACGAGATAGGACTGCCAGCATCGTTCTATGAGGACGAGGCCCTGTTTAGGGCAAAAGCGAAGTTGCCGTGCTTGGTAGATGCGTTTGTGACGGCGTATACAGAGAAGTGAAAGGGAGGGCAACATGAAGAAGGTGACAGTGAAAAACAGGGTGGATGCGTTCACGATTTACCACTGGGATACGTTCGACAACGAGACGATTTCGGTTGGTGGTGCCAAGACACTGGAGGCGGCAGAGAGAAAGGTGGAGGAGAAATACAAGGGTCGCATTTCTGTCAACGGGGCAGATCGGGTGGACATCGTTGATCGGAACGGGAATGTGATTAAGATGTTTCATGTGTGTTAGATGGAAGGGTGGGAAGGAATGAGACCGATTTCGAGATGCAAGGGATGGGCGTCGGGGAATTGCGGGGTCAACTCCAACGGACGGGTGAATGTGAGCATCTGGGGCGTGTGTGCGTGTGGGTGGCACAAGGAATGTGTGAGCCAGAAAAGATGCCGGAAGTTGTTTGCTGATGGAGGAGAGAACGGAGCAGATAGGACGCTATCGGAGCTGATGGGTAAGCCATTGCCGAGGGCATGGCGGCACGACAGGGTATGGAAGAACACGAATCAGTGGCAGGTGAAGACCAACACGAAGGGTAAGTTCGAGAGGGAGTGGTTCAAGAAGTGTAAGCCGGTTGTGGCGGAGATTCATAGGCGATGAAGGACAAGTTTAGGCTCAAGTGGATGACGGTCGTGGACCCATCCGAGTATGATATTGAGAAGCAGATGCAGCAGCTTGTTCGTGACCACAATCGGACGAAGGAGATGTGGATGCCAGTAGATGTAGGCAAGGTTGTTGGTTTGTATATGGCGTGGAGGGAGTTGAAGGAGAAAAATCCGTGAAAGCAGCTTTTGAGGTAATCGGTAATGAGAAACTTGTTTGGGCGGTTGGGAAAACCGACCAAGAGGCTAAGAAAGAGGCTTCTAAGAGGGCTACGGAGTTTCACGGGGAGAAGATTCCTGCTTCGTATTTCGGTGTGTGCGTGGCGACAAAGCAGATGAAAAAAGCGTGTGGTAATCCCGGCGATAAGGAATGGTATGCCCGTTTGGTGAAATAATATGAGCAAGCCACTTCCATTGTATCCCGGAGCCGAGCCGTGTGTTCAATGTGGATTCTGCTGCCGACAGAGGTCATGTGGTTTCGGGGAATGGGATGAGGCGAATCACGTTTGCAAGGAGTTGGTAGACAGGAAGGATGGAACGTATGCGTGCCGGAAGTATAAGGAAATCATCAAAGGTAATGATCAGACGTGGAAAGTCGCACCAGCCTTCGGTGCGGGATGTTGCTCTTTCTACAACCCGGATAGACTTGCCATCATTCGGCGATTGCGAACCCGAGACCGTAAGGGCGTTGACGGCAATGACTTTGGGTTTCCTTCAAAACGAGCTAAGCAGTGATGTGGTGTGGTTGTCGATGCATGCCGCAGAGGACATGGCAAAGAGGGCTGGAGTATCCGAGGCGGAGTTCAGGAGGGTCCGGGATGTCATGGTGAATTACTGGGCTAAGAAGAAGGCGGCGAATCCGATTGGAGGGATGTTCTGATGGAGACGAGTGACAAAGTGCCGTTCGACGAGGTGAAGACGCTGGTCCACAATGCGGACAACATGAGGGCGTCCGAGATGATGCTGGAAGTGCAGAAGGCGAAGGACTTTCCGTTAAAAGTGAAGGTGGGTCGAAGCACTTACACGTTGGAGAACATGTATGATGCTCGGAAGTTTTCCTTGGGCATGCTGGCGGTGTTGGAGGCGAGGGAGATTGAGGCTGCGGTAGATTTGGTTTGATGTTTGCTAATAATCCGTGGTCGAAGGGTATAATGGGGAAACGGAGAATATATGGCAAGCATGTTAGAACGACTTAGGGCTTTGAAAGCGCAAGGTGTCCTTTCGAATATTCCTGCTATTGAACCTCAGAGGTCTGAACCCGAAATGACTCCTGCCGAGGCGTTAGCCGTGTTCGGGCACGCAAGTTTCAGGTCAGGGCAGGAAGAGATTATCAACGAGATTATCAACGGGCGAGACGGGGTGCTGGCGATTTACCCAACCGGATACGGAAAGAGCCTGTTGTATCAGGTGCCAGCGATTATCGTTGAGGGAATGACTATTGTTGTGAGCCCGTTGATTGCCTTGATGAAGGACCAAGTGGACAAGCTTCAGAAGGTAGGCATCAAGGCGATTCTGGTCAACTCGTCTCTGTCTGCGAAACAAGAGAGGGAGGCCATAG
>Ga0315284_10011623_pt1 | contig 12552 bp, 14 predicted proteins | sample YL17G09_16_MG_FD_203696 | JGI IMG/M metagenome (GOLD analysis project Ga0315284, IMG submission 203696) | Sediment microbial communities from Yellowstone Lake, YNP, Wyoming, USA - YL17G09_16 | ecosystem: Environmental > Aquatic > Freshwater > Lake > Sediment | place: USA: Wyoming | collected... | reverse complement strand
GGCAACGAATTATCTTGACAGGGATATAGGAAAAATGGATAATGGAGATAATGGAAAACGGTGCATAACTAACTAATATCACAAGCGAAAGCAGGATATGTTACGTATAGCACCTACAAAGGGTGAGGATTGGGTTTCTGTGGCGCCGTTGATTACGGATTGAAAGAGTGTAACGATAGAAGTCAGCGGTGGCTGTGAGCCATCCGCTGGATTGATTTGATTGGTTAGGCGATCCATTGCGATTAACTCTTAAGCTGCGCCACCCTTCATTCACTCAACTAACATCAACGTGCTCTAATAAAGATGCTACAACTTTGGTAAGTCAGCCATCGTGATTTGCTTCAACGAGGCAGCTGTCGCCGGGTCGAAATCATACTCGCCCTTCCTGCGAATCAGCATTTTTGACGCCTCGCGAATCCACCGTCTTTCAATGTCTGTTAACGGGATGAGGGTTGAGCCAGAATCAAGCTTTCGGGCATCACTTTGTGTTCCCCTCTCCGACGTGAGCTCACCTAACTTATCCAATACATCACGGTCGATATTGTACATGCGTGACGTCGCATCTCGCGCTCCTTTGCCGATACCTGTACTCCACTGCATTAGGCTTAGGCAAAAATATCCAAGTGATTGATAAGTTTCTTTATCTTGTAAGTGCTGCTGATATCTGAGCCACATAGTCTCTACATCTGGCGTTGCCCTGAACCTTGTCGGAGGAGCAGGATACTCGCTAAGTTTGAGAGGATGTAAGGTACCGGTTCCCTTACAAGTCGGCATTGGAAGGGTAAGATTTCCATCCCCAGTAATTTGGCCTGGAACCCTTGGCGAAGGTTTTCTGTCAACGACTTCCGCATCCTCGTACTCGAACTTCAATAAATTCCAGTCAAAACTAAACGCTGAATAGATCATCCAGTCTCTGATAAATCCTTCGACTATCTCTTTCGCAGAATTTACCGAGGCATGATGCTCTTTCATCTCAACTGTCAGGCTTCCACTTTCCAGTCGGATGCGGAAAGCATCATACTCCTGGGAAAGGGGAGGAGGGCTTTCGAAGCTTAATTGACTATCATTAACATTTAGCCGATATCTAAGCCGTTCAACGTGTGGATCGTTCATCGTGTTTTTTGTTGATGGTTTGAGGGTACTTAACTTCCTATTTCAATAAAAAAGACCTTAGAGAGCACTGAACCAGCCGGAAAAGCAAGCACCCTTTGTCTGCTCAATGTAAATGTTAGGCGATTCTTAATAACTACCCAATCGCCATGCATATCAATTGCACTTTGGGGGGCCTGAGCCATATGCCCCGTTTTCAATCGTTACCAGTTTGCCATAGTTCCGGGGTCAAGTCTATTTTCTTAGCGTTCACCTTTTCCACCAAATTCTGCAAGACCACTAAACACATTCCCAGAAAGACAAACATTGAGGGCCTATCCCTACATTTGAAACCCACTCATTTGCTATCTTCATCAATGTCAAAACCTTTAAGCACGTTCCGCACGAACGGGCCTATTCTCTATTCTCCGTCCCTATTCTTTAGCAATGGGGCATACTCACGAACTTCGTACAAGCCGGTGACCCGTTTTGACAACCAGAAGGTCGTGGCCGTTTGGGCATGCGAGTCGATCGAAATTCCACCCAGGGCGGCCATGATCATCTTTGGTAACAAGCTTGCGCTGTTCTATATCGATCCCACATTTCAAACACTGCACTTTCGCACTACCGTTACGGACAAGATAATTTGCGATCAAATCAAAACGCCCCCATGCTGACGGAACATCAGTTGGCTCTATCAATGCCTCGTTGCGCCTACAAAGCCAGTTGAAGATCGCACCTTCATCGTCATTGAAAAGGTGCGGCGACTCGGCAAGACGTTGTCGGAGCAACTGCTCGACATGTGACGCTTGGAACAAAAACTCACCGTAGGTTTCTGTGTACCATCCGTGCTCCTGTCGGTAGCGAATCAGCGATCCGCAAGGCGGTGGATTTTCCGAGAGTCGCATGCGAACCGCAAGTCCAAAGTGACCCTCGAATAGCTTGCTCGGGTTAATCAGATTTCGGGGGATGATCACCATTAATGGCCAAAAAACCGCAAGAAACAAGAAGGTCATCCAAATGTTGCCCTTGTCGCATTCCCAATCAAAGCGATCCAGTCTAAATATCATGTGCCAGCCGAGACGCAGTGCGATAAGCAAAGCCCCAGCAGCGTAGATGTACAGAATGATAATCATCGCTTCTAGCTCTAACGCTCCGCATGGCCCTTGGCGTGGAACGCGCCGTAGCGCTCTACGAGGCTGTTGTGCCACAATCAAATTCAGTTATGCACTTGTTTACCTTCATGGACTCGGTGATTTCCTGTGGCGTCGCAATGCACTGCGCTCTTTCCGTAGTCGCCATGTCTCTGCAAGGAGTTCCTCGTGTACATCTTTTGCTCGCTTTTTGATGCTTTCCATCTTCTTCGCCGATTCCGAGAGTTTAATGGGATCATGTAATTCGCCAATTGCAAATAAAAGAGAACGATGCACCACGTAGTTCCTTTCAGTGGTGATCTTGTGTAATGAAGACTTCAACGAAGTATTGTCGGTAAGACGGGAGAAAATGGCAGCGAGCTTGCCCAGTGAAAGTTTACTCAGATCGCTCTCTGTGAACCGAATTGGAAAGACGTTTCCTAATTTTTTACTCGCGATGTCGATGGCTAAACTGATATAAACACGCAGAGTTTCCTCCACGAATTGACATTTTTCCAGTGCGTCGCGAACTTCCGTTTGGTACTGCTCACGTATTTTCTCTGACAAGATATCGTTCTCCATATTGGATCTTCGCACACCAATTAATAGACGAATTTCCGATTTGTTTCCAATCGGCTTTTCTTAGTTTATTTTTTTATCATTTCTTACTTCTGAATGGTTACCTTGGTCCGACCTACATCTAAAACCCACTTGGTCTCATTGTTTCAATCACCGCTCAGCAACCTGTTTTACCATCGGTTTTAATTCTTCAAAATAGACACCAACCTCCCTTAAAAAAATTCTTCTTTCAACTTTTAGTCAAATTCCCCCCCAAACGTAGTATTGGTAATAGTCAGATGCGTCAATTATCGTTTAATTTCAACCAATTAGATTCAGCCTAGCGTCGTAGAACCGCAGATGTCAACATTTTTTCCTTTGGCACTGGATGGGATTTAGAGAGGCTTTGATTTCGAAGCATAATTACCCTGAAATGCTTTCCATTTTAGTATTTCTTACCACATCCGGCAACATCTACAAACACATCTTAATGGAAGCCAAATGTCCTTTCGACTTCAAGATAATGGCCTGATGTGATACATTTGTCGCAGTAGATTTTGCCTGACCTCCCGCCAAGAAGTTGTTTAGCCCATCGTCCGCAACCATCACATTTATGCCGGTCGGAATTATAGCGTACATGCTTGGCTTGATTTTCGGATACAACTTTAAATCCATGTTTGACTAACTGCTCTGTTGTCAAATTATCTGGTAGCGCCATGATATTAACCTCCTCTGTCTTGACTGTTCCCACCAGTAGGGCATGGATACATTGTAACAGGGAACCAGAAAAATGTAGACTATTAAATTACAAAAGAATTTCATAGTATATGAAATCGAAAATAACCCCAATAATCCTATGGGGTCACAGGGCGATATATGAAATTGAAAAATAGGGGATTACCTTAATTATGTAATTCAAGATTTTAGACATCCTCAAATGTTATCCCAAGTTTGTTGTTGATTTCTACTGTTAATCTTAGTATATGAAAGATGTACGCTCGAATTTATACGATTTCTTGGAGTTCGCTTTTGGTCTGACATCTGGAGTGTCATGAAGCGAAAAGAGACTAAGAAACGCAAGCGCACCTTCATATGGGCATGTCCTACATGTTTCATTCTTAATGCAAGAATACGATTTATAGGTGGGCATTGGGTGCGAAGATGTGCCAGATGCGGAAGGAGATATTGAGAGGAGGCATAATATCATGAGAAAATCGTTTATTATTCTAATTGCCCTTTTATTCGTTACTGGTTTCTCCACAATGTCCAATGCCGAAATTTTTAAATGGGTAGATGAAAAAGGAACGGTCCACTTTACGGACGATCCGGCGACTATACCCGAGAAATACGTGGATAAGACAATGACAGGGGAGTTTTCTGAATCTTCAGAAAAAGGCCCGCCACCATCAAGGAGGAATCCAGAATATGGTTATCCTTCCCAAAAACAATTATCAGTGCCGAAGCAAACAAAAAAGGATTCTCAAGAGTGTGGTAGTCCGAGTGAAACTGATATTGTTTTCTTTCTCCCTCGATATTGTGGAGGAGCGCGAACCTCAATTGCAATTGAATGTCGAGAGATTCTTAAAAAATGCTGTAATTATAATGACAGGGAATTTGCGGAAATTGCTGATAAAGAAGCGAAAGATCGCGAATGGAAGATTATCCCTAAGAAAATACCTGGTTTGCTTCGCTGGTATTGCGGACAAAGCAGACCCGATATTGCATCAGAAGGTAGGACCACCAAGGATATTGAATCAGATAACAGGATTGCTCCCCAAAATGAGCCCCCGAAACACCATCAGAATCCGGGAGCAATCAACACCCGAACGGGGGAATTTTATCCCGGGGTTGCTGGGGGTATTATCAATCCTCGGACAGGGGAGTTCTATCCTGATGTTGGTGGAGGGTATATCAAACCAAGCACAGGAGAGTTTATTCCAAAGCAGTAGACCTGAATCGACTACTCTAATGTGTCCCAAAAAGTGATTTGTAATCATTGACGAGATGGTTAATAATTTCTTCCTCCGTGATACCGGAGATATCATAGTCTTGGACGCCAAGACCTTAGCGTGCCAATTCCTTTTTCATTATCCCATTTTTTTTACCATGAAATGGATCTCGGGGTAAGGGAAAATATAATTTACGCAATTCCGCACTTTTATCTTGTATGAATACTGACCGGCACTTTCCGATATCCCAATGCATGGGCCCCCCTCATCTTCATATATTTTTATAAACCTTCCTTGTTTTTCAAGTGCACTCTCCGCTTTCCGAAAAGCTGGCAGAACGGTTGATAAATGAAATTTATCAATTTCAGATTTCGCCTTATTCATCTGGGCCTCCTATCCCTTCCTAATCTCAATGTGAACTTCAAATCATCTTACACCTAAACAGAGGGTTAGGAAACTATTTTTTAAACCCCTGATCATCTGGTACCACCATTGTAGTTGTAATCAAAGTTATTGCAATGCCACTATTGCCATATTTGATATCCTATCTAATCTAATCACCTCAAACCATTTTTCCGACTTTATACTAAAATAATTTTGCAAGGAAGGACCCATAATCAGCATTTTGGCTGCTGGAAAAGGTGTCTGCATGAGAGAAAGACCACGACCAAAACCTTATCTGTTTATAAGGAAGTGCATGAAGACTGCTCCCACCAGGATAGGCATAGGGGTATCATACTACCAATGTTTCGGGATGACATTGCCAAAAAATAAAGAATTAAAAAATAAACTTAGGATCGACCATTGATTTCATGCGATATGAAATTGAAAATTAGGTGGTTAAGGGGGGACTTTTGTGAAAAAATATGAGACTTAAATTGACAAAATCATGATCTTAAGGCAGACCGCATTCCTATATCTCTTGTAAATAACTTTTTTGCCATGCCTGGGTTTACTCCGTTACTTTATATCTTTTTTCATTTCTCGATTTACCACGTTTATCATTTCCAAAAACTCCTCTTTTGTGAATACTCCTTTCTCCACCAGTAACTTGGTAAGGGCTTCTTGAGAGACCACCTGAGACATGCCACGTTTAAACCAGTATTATTTTTTTACCACAACAAAGGTTTCTGCTATCATATCGTGGAGTGCTTGTTTCTTTTCTGTGAAACCAGCCATAATATAGCCAATAAGCAATATCAATGCTGATATAATTCTTGCGAATTGCCTCCCTGTTGCTCTACCAAAAGAAATCCTCTTGCCTTCGTAATCTGTAACAACGATGTCTAATGCCATTTTACCTAATGTTGCTTGCTTAGAAGAACTCTCCATTCCTGCCCAATAAAGCCAATTTACAATTACCCCCATTATCCAACCTATTAAAATATCGCCTCCAGTTGTCCCTCCCGATAACGCACCAGGGATAATGAATATTAAATAAACGATATAAGTAACAATAGTCATTAAAATGGAATCAATTACAGAAGCTGCAAACCTTCTCCAGAAGCCTGCATATTCTGCATTAGTCTGCTTAACACCGCCCTTCGAGTCTTCATTTTGGAAAGATTTTGAAGAGGATTCGTTTAAAGGTTCAAACAAAGAAGATGTCGGAGTGCCGTATGGTTTTCCCCTGATGCAAGGGGTTGCTCCTTTTCAGCTGTTGCAGTTTGTTCGTGTTGTGCGGGGAGAACTAAACGAAACCCAATGTTTTGATCTCTTATAAGAATCTTTGAAGGATGAAAACTTCTCCTAAACGAGGTTCGAACATTTTTCGCTTCCAAACTACATGAACCGCCTCGAACCACTTTTTCTTCACCTCGTTTTGGGCCTTGTGGATTGAAGTCTTCACCATGCTGCTTGTAGTAATCAGATGAATACCAATCCTGAACCCACTCCCATACATTACCACTCATGTCATGTAATCCCAACCCATTGGGTTTTTTTTGCCCAACAGGATGAGGTTTACCACCAGAGTTCTCACTATACCAAGCATATTCTCGAAGTTTTTCTTCACTATTTGTGCCTGCCCACTTTTCTCTCTTTCCCCCACTCCTCGCAGCATACTCCCACTCTGCTTCCGTTGGTAAACGGTATTTTATCCCAGCTTTTTCATTGAGCCTATCAATGAACATCTGTGTATCATCCCAGTGGAAAAACATAACAGGATAATTTATGTCCTTTTTAAAATGAGGGGAATAATAACCCATTACTTTTTTCCACTGCCTCTGGGTTACCTTGAACTTGCTAATCCAGAATCCATCTACATAAACTTCATGGGCTGGTTTTTCATCTTCATAGCCATCACCGAAAATATCCCCCATCTCAAAACCACCGCTTTTTACATAAACAAACTCCATTTCGAGGTAGGGGTCTTTCCATGCGTCTCCAGATTCTGATTCTTTTAATTTCAATTTAGCAAGGATTTCTTTCTCTGCTCCTTCTTTTATATCTACATTTTGTTCCCAAATTTCATATCTTTCTTTGATAACCCGCACCCTGTATCTGTCAATAGGTAAATCCTTCCCTTCATAAGGACTTGTACCGACATGTTTTTCATTAATATAGACCATTGCCCCTTCTGGCTCTGTCTGGACAACAATACTTCCTTTCATTGCAGGTGGTTCGGGTCTTACCTCTAATGGCAGTTCTGGGATTTCCTCTCCTTTTTCATGGCGCCGATCAGCCCAAATCAATAATTGTTTGAAGGCTTCATCAATTTCCATTATTTTTTCAGTTGCTATTTTTTGGATTTGGGGGTCATCGGAAAATCGATCAGGATTCCAAACTTTAACTAAAACCTTATAAGCCTCTAAAATTTCTTTTTCCGAAGCTCCTGGCTTTATCCCGAGGATCTGGTAGTAATTTTCCATCTCACTCCTCCAGGGAAGGTGGACAAAACAAAACCCCACTCCTTCTTCAGAATGGGGTCTTGTTCATCTCCATGACATATTCCACCCTCTTGTCTAAGGCTTCACAGATGGGGGGTCCCGATGTTAGCGATAGAATATGATAGGAGGGTGGAAAAGTCAACAGGAAAAGCTTATCTTGGTGATTATTACTTGCAAGCATGCCTTACATAGCCAAGTACACTGCCTCGCCTGATAGCGCGCACGCCAGGGCAGTCCCCTCAGGGGTAAGCGGCCATAGCCATCCGAGGTTCTCGGGACTTTCTCCGAAGTACTGGGCGATGGCCCGGACGGTGCTGGACGCAATACCCTTGCGTCGATGTGGTTCGTAGATCCAGATCTTATCAATACACCAATGTGGGTGCGGGCTATTCTCAGCAGGCTCCCAGCCTTCAGAGCGACTTTTTCGGGCGGCAGCGAGTCGCTTGCGGACAATAACGAAACCTGTTACTTGTCCATTGGAAACCGGAAGAAATGCGTACACTTCACACTCGCGAATATGGTACCATCCGACTATGTCTCCGGGAACCTCATCCGAATCATACATAGCCTGTGCTGTGTGGAAGGCCCGGCGTCGCTCATCCATCGGTGCATTGGGGGCGATGCAATAAACAATCGGATTCTCCTGGCCGAGGATAGGATTCGAATAGCGCAGTGAGCAGGTTCTTTGGTGGCTAAGAAGAGCGGGGCGAGAGAGTTTGATGTTCTTGGCCTGCCCAAGATGGTCGTATTTTGAAAAGTTCCGCAGGCACTGTTGGCAGAGAAGCTCAGGGATTAGTTTTGAGGACATTGGGTCTTATTCTGTTGTCGTCGAACATTATTTTTCATGCTTCTTCTATATTATCCTAAAATTTAAACCACTTATAAAAAATGGGGACGTAGGGTCTAAAACAATTTGTCATTTTATCCAATTAAAATCGAGGGATCTTGCTTTTCGGCATTTTGGAATAAAGTAAAACATTGTTAAATTATTGCATTAAATCATTCGGCAGTCAGTCTCACAGCAGTGCGGAGGAGGGGTTTGTTTGGCACAATCTTTCTGTGAAAAGTTAAGTTATTCAAAAATTTGGGGATGTCTCTTTACTATTCGCCGATTTGAGACTTAAGCTGGAACTATGCTACTTTCAATTCTAACCCTTTTGCCTTGATTTCGTAAATCAAAGGAACCCATGTGTCATCTCTATAAGCCTTAATCGAAATTGGCACAGGCTCTAAGCGAGCATTGATTTTCCCAGCAATTTTATAAAGTGTCATTCCTTCCTCTACTCTATCTTTTCCAAAATCTTTCGAGACGATAGCCACATCAATATCGGACTCTGGACGTCCCTCCCCTGTAACACATGAGCCATAAAGAATAACACGATCCACGGATATTCCTTCATGTCTCAATGCCTTCACGAACTTCTTGACGATTTTTATAGCTTGGCTCTTACCCATTTGAATACCTCTTTAATTTCCTTAAGTCTTGCGCTGGTTAAGCACTCTATTGATACTGGGAAGCGTACCAATCTATAACCCGCATTCCTTCTATTAGATTTTTCGGTGATCAGTTCCATAGCAGTGAACTGTCAGCCCGCTATTTACGTTTACGATTCAAAACTGAAAAATATCCTCTTGAATTAGATCCCAAATTGTCAGGAAGGAGACTTCGCTGCCCTTTAAATTAACAGTGGTTTTAAGATTTCTGTTGATGACCATACATCTTTCCGGTTTATATTTTTCTATAAAACCGTGAAAGGAGCGGGGGATAATCGGTTGGGCTAATTCCCTGTATTTTACTTCAATGGGGAGAACCTTTCTGCCAAGATCAATAACGAAATCGATTTCCGATCCTGATTTTGATCGCCAGTAATGAATCCCTGCATTGCTCCAGCGAAGTTTTTCTATGAGGATGAGAAATACCAGATTCTGAAAAACAAAACCCAAGTCATCCTGACGGAGAAGCCGGCCGAAAATTCCAAGGGAGTAATTTCGAAGCCCCGTGTCGTTAAAATAAACCGTAGGGGATTTGCTAATCTCTTTTCGTACATTTCTAAAGTAGGGGGTAATTCTTTGTATGATGAATGTGTTTTCAGCATACCATAAGTAATTCTTCAGCGTTGGAAGAGAAAGGCCAAGAGTATTGGAAATTTCTGAAAAATTTATTAATTTGCCTAGCTGGTCCGCAAGGAGTTTAATCAATGAGCCAAAGGCTTCTATTTTTTCGACTCTTAAGAGATAGGTGATATCCTTCTCCATGTAACCCTGATAAATTTCGTCGATCGTTCTTATTTTATCCCTTAATTCGGTTTCCAGAATGACTCTTGGATAGCCCCCAAAATTGAGGTATTCAGACAGAAGCTGATCGAGTTTTGACTTTTCGGAAGAGAAAAAATCAAGAAGATTACCTTCATATCTATAATCGGTTCTAAAATTAACAAATTCGATAAGTGATACCGGATAGAGCTCATAGACTCTTTTGCGGCCCACCATAGACTCTTTGATTTTTGCTTTTAAATCAACACTCCCTGACCCTGAGACGATAAACTTGTAAGGAAGGCCGAGGTCATGAATACCTTTCAGAAATAGGCCTGCATTTTCTTTCCTCTGAATTTCATCGATAAAAACAACCCCTTTTTTTTCCCCCAATTCGAGCTCTATCTTCTTTATCAAGCTTTGCTGAGAGAGGAAATATTCCTTGTCGTATTCAAAATCGAGACTTAGGAATAAAGTCTTCTCCCCCTTTTTTTGGAGTTCCTCCTGTAAAACTTTCATCAATGTCGTTTTACCGGACTGCCTTGGTCCGATCAAGAAAGCAATCTCCCTTTTATCGAGATCGCGTCGAAGATCTTCTAAAATCTCTCTTTTTATAAACAATTCTGACATAGTACTTATATTTTAACCGGAGAAATCTAAAAGTCAAGTTATAAATTTCCCAGAATTAAAAGGCAATAACCGACCAGATAGAGGCAAGGGAAGGGGTGAGTGGTTATTTCTTCTCCTGGCTGGAGATTTTGGTCCAAGAATCTCGGAGGGTTACGGTTCGATTGAATACCAGAGCCTTATCAGAAGAATCAACAGGATCTACGCAGAAATAACCCAGCCTTTCAAACTGGAAACGGCTTCCAGGTGTCGCACCTGATAGGCTTGGTTCTACTCGACATGACCTGAGAATTTCTAATGATCCCGGATTGAGGTATTTTGTAAAATCCTCCCCTTTACCCATTGGATCGGCGACTTGGAAGAGGCGATCATACAATCGTACCTCAGCAGGAACCACATGAATCGCCGATACCCAGTGGATGGTTGCATCGACCTTCCGACCATCGGGAGCAAAACCACTTCGTGTCTCCGGGTCGTAGGTGCAGTGAACTTCGATCACTTGGCCTGTGTTAGGGTCTTTAACAACGTTCACACATTTTATAAAGTACCCATACCGGAGACGGACTTCTTTGCCGGGAGACAGTCTGTAAAACTTTTTAGGTGGATGCTCCATAAAATCTTCTTGCTCTATAAAAAGTACTCTGGAGAAGGGAACTTTACGGGATCCCATCTCTGTCTTCTGGGGATGATAAGGGCAATCGAATTCCTCAACTTGGCCTTCCGGGTAGTTATCGATGACCACTCGAAGGGGACGCAATACTCCCATGACGCGAGGAGCCCGTTCATTCAGATCGTCACGTACACAGTGCTCAAGTAGAGCCATATCGACCACACTATCATTCTTGGCCACGCCGATACGCTCACAGAAATTACGGATCGCCTTGGGTGTATAACCTCGTCTTCGCATCCCCGCTATGGTAGGCATCCGCGGGTCATCCCAGCCTGCGACGTATCCTTTCTGTACCAATTCAATAAGCCTCCGCTTACTTAAAACCGTGTAACTGAGGTTGAGACGTGCGAACTCAATCTGCTGCGGATGACATTCCACTTTCAATTCATCCAGAAACCAATCATAAAGAGGCCGGTTGTTTTCAAACTCCAGGGTGCAGATGGAGTGAGTAATTTTTTCAATGGAATCGGAAAGGCAGTGAGCGAAGTCGTACATCGGATAGATGCACCACTGCATCCCTGTTCGATAGTGTGGGGTTCTTTTGATACGAAAGAGAATTGGATCTCGCATGGTGATGTTTGGAGAGGCCATATCAATTTTGGCACGAAGGACATGGGTTCCATCCTCGAATTCTCCCGCCCGCATCCGGGAAAAGAGGTCGAGGTTCTCTTCCACAGACCGACTCCGGTAAGGACTTTCTTTGCCCGGTTCGGTCAAGGTTCCACGATAATCTCGTATTTCATCCGCACTCAGGTCGCAAACATAGGCCTTGCCCTCCTTGATGAGCTGAACCGCATACTGGTAAAGTTGTTCATAGTAATCAGAGGCATAGAACAAGCGATCCTTCCAATCGAATCCCAGCCAGCGGACGTCATTAATAATCGACTCCACATATTCAAGGGATTCACCACTTGGATCTGTATCATCCATCCGCACATTGCAGGTGCCACCATACTGGGCGGCAATCCCAAAATTAAGGCAGACGGACTTGGCATGTCCAATATGGAGGTACCCATTCGGTTCAGGTGGAAAGCGAGTGGCCACCCGGCCTTGAAACCTATTTGTCCTCATGTGTTCTTCGATAATTTCTCTTATAAAATCCGACGAAGGTGATGAATCTTTTTGGGCCATATATTCCGTTCCCTTCTCCTTTTTAGTGTCAATGCTATTTTACAACAAATAAGGCAAAAAGATAGTATCTATTTAGTGTAGGGAATCTAACACTTCTTTACATTAATTCCGAAGCCGTCATTCCCGAGAAAGCAGAGATTTTATTGAGGGTGATCATTTTACAATTGGTCCGTTTCCATTCAATCAATCGAGATGAGGTCCTCAGAAATAAGGGCAATCCTTCATGACGGAGCGTCACCTGCGAACAATGAAAA
>Ga0315284_10011622_pt1 | contig 12552 bp, 10 predicted proteins | sample YL17G09_16_MG_FD_203696 | JGI IMG/M metagenome (GOLD analysis project Ga0315284, IMG submission 203696) | Sediment microbial communities from Yellowstone Lake, YNP, Wyoming, USA - YL17G09_16 | ecosystem: Environmental > Aquatic > Freshwater > Lake > Sediment | place: USA: Wyoming | collected... | reverse complement strand
AGGGAAGCATACCGGCGGGATTGAGCTTCCTCTGGAGAGAACTGAGAGGGGATGGAAATCATATATCCCGGGTCCGGAAAACACCTTGAATAAAAACCGTGAAGAACTGAGAATCAATTTTGAGCTTAGAGCAAAAAGGGAGAATGAATTCTGGCTGATTCTGCCTGACCAGAAGGTGAAATTAGTTAAAAGAAACTATACTGATTGGATCCGGCTCCGCTTTAAAACCGGCCTCGGGATCAGAGTTTCCGGTCTTGCCAAGTTCATGCTGCTCAAGGGAGGAGAAGCACCTGAGCTTTACCTCACCCCGATCAATATAGATCCTGAACATCCTGCTATGCCCATCTCACATCCAAGGTTTTATTCAATGTATCTTTCCAAGCTTTTTGGTCCTTATTCCACGCTCGGCCTTGCTGAAGATACGTGGGCATTGAATGAACATGTTATTGATGAAGAGGCTTTTCTCTCCCAATCCTGGGATTACTATAGTGAGCGGAAGAAGATGTTATTCCACTGCCTGAACAGGAGCAGAAAGGGGGTTTTAGTTATTGTATTTGACCATACCGATCGGATTCAGCACACGTTCTTTCGCTGTCTTGACCCCTCGCATCCGCTCTATGACACCGAGGAGGCGAAAAGATACCGGGATACCATTGAGCAGGTGTATGTGAGTGCTGACGAACTCGTAGGTGAAGTCTTCCAGAAGCTCCGGAAAAGCGACGTACTGTTTGTGATGAGCGATCATGGCTTCAAAAGTTTCCGCAAAGGAATCAATGTAAACTCCTGGCTCTGGAAGGAAGGCTATCTGGCGTGCAAGAATGGGACAGGCAGCCCGGAGATGTTCAAGGACGTTGACTGGTCAAAAACCCGTGCTTATGCACTCGGCCTTTCCGGCATTTACCTCAACCTGAGGGGGAGAGAATCTCAAGGAATTGTCGAGCCTGGCGAAGAAGCTCAGCGATTGCGGAAAGAAATCTGTGAAAAACTCACCGACCTCAGGGATCCACAGACCGGTGAGACGGCAATCCGTTGCGCATACGATGCTTATGAGCATCTCTCCGGTCCTTACCTGGGTAATGCACCTGACGTAATCGTGGGATATAGTGAAGGCTACAGGATGGACTGGGGAGGTACCCTTGGAGAAGTAAATGATCGGGTTTTCTCTGACAACATCAAGAGTTGGAGCGGAGACCATTGCATTGATCCAGCGCTGGTTCCAGGAGTTCTTTTCACAAACCTCACGATGAGTAAAGAAGAAGCATGGATCGGAGACCTTGCTCCAACAATCCTGCGACTGTTTGATCTGAAGATACCTGCGTATATAGACGGCTCTCCCCTTTTAAACCAGACTGAATTAGAGAGCTTGAGAAAAAAATGAATCGACGAGAATTTTGCAAACAAAGCGCATTCTTAATCGCCGGCTCTTTATTAGGCACGAAAGGCTTTTGCAGCAGCCTTCCCTCTTATACAGGAAAAAATAATTCAAAAAAGGTAATTGTGCTTGGCATAGACGGTATGGATCCTTATCTGCTCAAGCGTTTTATTGATGCAGGCATGATGCCTCATTTCCAGAAACTCATCTCAACAGGTGGCGATTTCAAAGAGATGCAGACTACCATACCGGCGCAAAGCCCGGTTGCCTGGGCAAGTTTTTCCACAAGCACCAATCCCGGGAGAAACGGGATCTTTGATTTCATTCACCGCCGGCCTGACACCTTTGAACTGTATCTTTCCACAAGTCGAACCTATGAACCTGAGGGAGGGAAACTCCGGCTCGGGAAGTGGATGTTCTCAATGAAAAGTGGGGAATTGAAAAACTTAGTTGGAGAACAACCTTTTTGGAATTATCTTACCGAAGCCGGGATACCTGCGGTCATCTATCGGGCGCCAAGCAATTTTCCTCCTTTTGCAGGCAAGGCCTGGCAAATGTCCGGGATGGGAACCCCGGACATCCTGGGAACGTATGGCGCCTTTTCTTACTATACAAATAATCCACCGGAAAATTCAGGGAAAGTTACCGGTGGAAAAGTCTATCCCACGTTCCCGAAAAATGGTATTGCAGAAAATTATCTCTATGGTCCCGCAAACAGTTTTCGGCTTGACGAGAAACAACCCTTTGATGAAGTTGATGGTGAAAAGCACTACAACTACGAAAAGCTTAAAATTCCTTTTAAAGTATATATAGACCGGGAACATCCCGTTGCAAAAATCGTCGTCCACGATAAAGAAATATTTCTGCAACAGGGTGAGTGGAGTAGTTGGGTAGAGATTAGTTTTGAACTCATACCGCATGTAAAACATCTCTCCGGGATAGTAAAATTTTATCTCAAGGAAGTTCGTCCTCATTTTAAGCTCTACGTTTCTCCCATAAATATCAACCCTGCAAATCCTGCACTTCCTCTTTTCAACCCTCCTGAGTATGGTGAAGCCCTGGTAAAGGATCTTGGACTCTTCTATACACAGGGGATGGCAGAGGATACGAAGGCCCGAACCTATAATGTTTTTGATGATAAGGAATATTGGAGCCAGAGTCAGATGGTTACAGCAGACTGGTTCAGGGCTTGGCGCTGGCACCTTGACCGTTTTAAAGAGGGATTCCTCTTCTTCTACTTTTCCACCCTTGATCTTGGTCAGCATATGTTCTGGAGATATATTGACCATGTCAGTCCGATCCATGAACAGGCACTGAAGAGTGGATTGAAAGACCCAGTAGAAACACTCTACCGGCAAATGGATAAGGCCCTCGGCATGGTATCGAAAAAAATGGACGCACAGACCACGCTCATCGTGATTTCTGACCACGGCTTTACGGGTTTCCGGAGGTGTTTCAATCTTAATTCCTGGCTCCTCGATAATGGATACCTCTCTCTTCTTGATCCTGCCCAGCGTGAAAAGGCGGAATACTTTGAAAATGTGGACTGGAACAAGACCAGGGCTTACGGATTAGGCATCAATGGCTTATACCTCAATTTAGAAGGGAGAGAGTTCAAGGGTATCGTCCGCGCCGACCAAGAGGCCGGTTTACTCACAGAGCTAAAACGCAAACTGGAAATGCTGGTAGATCCTAAAACCGGAAAACATCCAATTAAACATGCTTATATTGCAAAAGAGGTTTTCAAAGGAAGGTATGTGGGTACCATTTCACCCGATATCATCCTTGGATTCCGCAGGGGATACCGGGCAAGCTGGGAGACAATACTGGGAGGGGTTCCCAAAGACTGGTTCACCGATAACCTTGATCCCTGGAGCGGAGATCACTGCATAGACCCGACCGAGGTACCGGCAACACTGGTCACAACGAAAAAAATCAAAAAATCGAATCCTGCAATCTGGGATATCGGGCCTACGGTTTTGAACGAATTTGGAATTAAGATTCCAGAAAGCTTAGAGGGAAAACCGATCTTTTGAGGAGGATACAGGATGTTTGGAAGCGGTAAAATAAAGATTAAAAGAGATCTCTATGAACGGGTAAAAATATTTGCTGAACGGGCCGGATATTCCTCAGTTGCAGAGTTTATAGAACATACGCTCGAGAAAGAGATCGCTCAGGGAAAAGGATCAGACTCTGAGGATGAGACCAGAAAAAAATTGAGAGGGCTCGGGTATATCTCATGAAGATGGCGGGAGTGAACCGGTTTTGATTGCAGTCCAGAAAATAATTGACCAGTTATTCTTGCCATTTTCCAGGTTCTCACCTCTGTATGGTCTGGCTTTTGCGACCCTTCTCATTACGGCTTTTGCCCTTATTATTTACAAATACTGCTCAAACCAGCAGGAGATTAAAAAAGCAAAAGAAAGGATCAAGGCACATTTTGTTGAAGTCTGGCTCTTTATTGATGACCCGATTTTGATCCTCAAGGCTCAAGCCGGGATTTTTTCTCAAGGTGTTAGGTATCTTGCTTATGCCTTAATCCCGCTTGCAATAATGTTCCTGCCTGTACTCATTTTTCTTGTCAATTGTGAATATCGCTATCACTACCGTCCTTTTCAGCCTGGAGAGGTGTTTTTACTCAAATTGAGATTTTCAGAGCACGTTTTTGAATGGAGGAATGCGGTCAATCTTGAGCTACCTCCCAGTCTTGAGCTTACTGCACCTCCATTGAGAGTCCAAGATAAAGATGAAGGTGGCAAAGAATTCCATGAAATTGACTATCGCGTTAAGGTTAACGAATGGGGAAATCATGCTGTCAAACTTTCGGTGGGTGACAACGAACACGTTGCACTTAAGATTTTTTGTGATCCCTCTCGTACTATCAGGCTTAACCCCATTGAAACGGCCGGTTTTTTCTCAACCTTCTTGCACCCTGGCATAGGTGTACTGAAGTTGGGAAACCGCATTGAACAGATGGAAGTGAAATATCCTGAGGATCAGATAAGCTTTTTCGGCTGGGAAACGTACTGGGTCTGGCCCTTTTTGATTCTCATGTTCATCTTTGCTTTTGCTTTAAAGCCTCTCATCAGAGTTGAGTTTTAATCTGATTTTGGTAAAGCTAACACCTGAAACAAGATATCACCAAAAGGGCAAAACATAGCCATGAAGGGAGAGAAAAAAAGTGGATTAATAGGTTTGTTTGCAATCCTTCTTCTCTTTATTTTGCTTCGCCTACCTACTCTCCACGAACCATTTGGGAGGGATCAAGGAATCTTTGCTACCATAGCCTCAGGCCTCCTGCAAGGGAAGATTCCTTATCGCGATCTCTGGGATCATAAACCTCCTGGGATATATTTCCTTTATGCCCTTGCTTTTAAAGTGCTGGGCAGGGAGATGAGGAGCATCTCTCTGCTTGATGGTTTGTATACCCTCTTTACTCTGCTATTCTTCTTCAAGCTGGCTAAGGAGTTGTTTAACCGAAGGGTAGCTTATTTATCTACATTTTTATTCACTGTCCTCACGAGCGGCATTTTTTTCTTAGGATGGTGGGGGAGGGGACAACCTGAGGTATTCTTACTGCTCCCCGTACTTGGATTGATCTACCTCCTTAAACCAGTTGCAGGAGAGGAAAAATCACTTTTTTCCTCCTTCTTTGCAGGGATATTGGGAGGCATTGCCCTTTCTCTTAAAACAACAATATTTCCTCTCATGTTCCTCTGCTCCTTCTTCTTGTTGATCGAAGATGGAATGAGCACCAGGGGGATAAAAAAAGGCATCGTAAAAATCTTATTATTTTCTTCCGGCGTGATTATTGCCCTTTTACCTTTCTTAATTTTTTTTGGGATGAATACGGCATGGGGAGAATTTTTTTATTCCAATGTAACCTTTAATTTGGCGGCACATACTAACCACCCCTACGATTTAGCCTTCCTTAAAAAGTTTAAGGATAATTTTGGTGTCATAGGAACGAGGATCCATTTCTTATGGTCGACAATTATTCTCCTTGCTCTCTATGGGTTTGTTCGAGTAAACAGAGATGTGCAGAAAGAAAGGGCGCTCCTCATCCTGTGGATTGTTGGTACAATCTTAAGTATCTGTATTGGATGGTGGCTCTTTTATTATCATTTTATCATTCTCATACCACCCCTTGCCTTATTTGCCTCCTATGGTTTTTTTCAACTCTTCGATCGCCTCCCCTCTCAAGGACGGAAAGCCCATCAGATGATCAGAAGTCTTATCCTCTATCTTTTCATACCCTTCCTTCTACTTGAGTTTCTCTTTGCCTATTATCATTCTTATGTGAGCACCGGGATTATCTCCGCCCTCATCGGCGGGGGAAAACTCAATGCTGAAGAGATCTATTCAAGATACAAGGTTCAAGAATATAATACTATTACAGATTTTTCCTTCAGAGAAGATTACCGTCTTTCTGACTATTTAAAGGCTCATACCAACAAAGGTGAAAAAATCTTTATCTGGGGGTGGGAGTCTCTGGTCTATTTCCTCTCGGAGATAGAACCCACCAGTCGGTTTATCTTTATCTACCCCTTAATTCAGAGCAACCTCAATATTCGGGAGGGAACTCGGAAAATATTATGGGCAGAATTTCAAGAGAAAGAACCCCAATATTTTATTGTGACAAAGAATGATCAAAATCCTATTGATGAAATAGGCTCAGAGAGAAGACTTGCTTTCTTCCCTGAGATCGAGGAACTATTGAAATGTAAATATGTTAAGGAAAAGGAAACTGAAAGGTTTATTATTTATCGGAGGATTACATGAAGTCTTTCACTCCTCTTAAACAGAGATCATTTCCAGATCCAGCCTATGATTACCCCCAAGATTAACCAGATTGGAATAGATATCAAAGCAGCGATAAAGATCCCCTTAAGAGAATTTAACTGATTGATTAACCTTTTCTTCTCCAGGGCTCGATTGATGATCAACTCTAATTCATCCAAATTTATTGGTTTGGTAATGTAATCATATGCGCCGGCCTTGATTGCAGAGACTGCGGATTCAATAGTTCCAAAACCGGTAATAACCAGAACCACCGCTTCCTTTTCTCTTCTTCTTATCTCTTTCAAGAGAGACATTCCATTCATCTTGGGCATCATGAGGTCAGTGAGGATTAACTCAAAGGAATTTACTGAGAATTTATTGAGTGCATCTTCCCCATCTTTGGCTACTACAACTTCTAAGCCTGTCTTTTGTAGGATCTCTGAAATAAGATCAATGGAGCTGGGGTCATCGTCCACCAGCAATATTGCTCCGCGTGTCCCTTGCTCTGCCATTATGTCTCCTGAGAGTTAAGAATGACCTTGACCGCCTCGGATAAATCTTGAGCGACTAGGTGAGGTTTCACTGCTTTCGAGGTCACATTGGCAAGTTGATTCTTGCCCTTCCCGGTTAAAACTAATATAGTCTTGCACCCTGCTTTATTTCCAGCTTCAATGTCGCTTACACTATCGCCGATCAAATAGGAATTGGTAAGCTCGACTTGATACTCTTTCTGAGCCTGAAGAAACATCCCGGGTTGTGGCTTCCGAAATGGGCTTCCTTCTTCAGGTCGTGCAGGACAATAGTAAAAAGCATCAATCCATGCCCCTATTTCTTTAAGCTCTTTTTGGATTTTTCCATGAATATCCTCTACTACGCTGGATGGTACTATCCCTCGCCCGATTGCAGACTGATTGGTAACCACAATTACCAAAAGATTTGCCAGATTTAAAGCTTGAATAGCTTCTTTAGCACCTTTTATCCAGATAAATTCATCCCATGATTTTATGTAATCATCCCTCTCCTCATTAATCACCCCATCCCGATCTAAAAAAACTGCTTTCATTCTTTCAGACCATGACGGCGATTGTTGAAGATTGCTTTGCTTCCATCAATCTCTAAATGGAAGCGGAGTTCTTGCAATTGACGTAGGCCATAACGGAGATGCTCCTGCTTTTCCCTCGGGCAATAGAAGAGAAAGAACCCCCCTCCGCCGGCTCCAGTCACCTTGCCTCCCAGTGCTCCTGACTGGAGTGCAGTTTCATAGATCTTGTCGAGTTCTTTATCGCTGATATTGTTGGCCAATTGTTTCTTCAGAATCCAGGTTTCATGTAGAACCCTTCCTACTTCATCCAGTTCATTTGCAAGAAGGATCTCCTTTAATACCTCAACGTACTTTTTGATTTCTCGGAGGTATTCAATATTTTCCTTTAGATTGTTCTTCTGCTCCACGAGTAGGGTGTCGGCATTCCGTGTACGTTTAGTGTAGAAGAGAAGAAGATTAGAACTCAGTTTCCTTCGGGTGCTTTCAGGGATTTTCGTCTTCTCGATGGTAACTACTCCATCCTTTTCGAACCGGAACAACCGCAAATTCCCGTAGGCTGCAATATACTGATCCTGCTTTCCAATCGGTTTTTTTATTCTATCAATCTCTATCTCACAGGCTTCACTTGCCAAAGTCTCTTGGGTCATTTGCTCTCCCTGATAGATGTAGAGCGCATTGAGCAGTCCTACCGTGACGCTGCTGGAGGACCCGAGTCCGGTTCCTTCGGATGGGACATCGGCCAAGGTGGTGATTTCTACCCCCTTTGTCACCCCGGTCTTTTTCATTACCTCCCTTACCAGATCGTGTTGTATATCCTCAACCCTGTCCACGATCTCTTTTCTTGAATAATTGATATAGATCATGTCATCAAAACGTTCTTTAACAATTACATAGATGTACTTATCGATGGCAGAACTGATGACACACCCACCTTCCAAAGAATAAAAGTCTTCGACATCTGTACCACCACCTGCTAAACTGACACGTAAGGGTGTCTGCGTAATAATCATAATGGGTTTTCTTTCACTGTGCTCCGCACGTTTCTCTTATTACCATTTTCGGCAGAATTCTGTTTTTCTTTAAGAAAAAGAAAGCCAAATGTTGATCGGTGGACGTGTTGAGATGCTGTAGAAGGGCTTACCTTCCAGTTCCTCTGAGCACTGCCGGTATGGTCTTTAGCAGAATCTTAAAATCCAGCCAGAGTGACCAGTTGTCAATATATTCCAAATCTAATCTCATCCATGCATCGAAATCGGCAATTTCGTTCCTTCCATTCACCTGCCACAAACAGGTAAGGCCTGGTTTAACGCTGAGTTTCCTTCGGTGCCAATAATCATACTCCTTGACCTCTGTTACCAGAGGGGGCCGTGGACCCACCAGGCTCATGTCCCCCTTCAGAATGCTGAAGAGCTGTGGTAACTCATCCAGGCTATACTTCCTCAAGAATCTTCCTACCTTTGTTATACGAGGGTCATCCTTCATCTTAAATGCTATACTCTTCATCTCATTTTCATTGAGCAGTTCCTTCTTCAATTCGTCAGCATTCACCACCATTGTCCTGAACTTGTAGCTCCTAAACCCCTTCTTATTGAGACCAACCACGTTCCATTGATAGAAGACCGGCCCCGGGGAGGTGAGTTTGATGGCGATCATTATGAGTAAAAAAAGGGGAGAGAGAATAATGATCATTACCAGGGAACCTATTACATCTATGACCCGCTTGAGGAGGAGTTGTATGTCATCGTAAGACTTGGTAGAAAAAGTAACCATCGGGATGCCATGGATTTGATCAACCTTCGTTTTAGCAATCATTAATTTGAAAAAGTCTGATATAATTCTGGCTTCAACTCCCTGTAGTTCGCAGATTTTAAGAAGTTCCTCAATTTCTCCCAGATACCTGGGTGGAAGGGCAAAGATAACCTCATCCACAAAATTATCCTTAAGAATCTGTGCTAAATTTTTATGGTTACCCAGTATCGTGGCCCCGCAAAAACGTTGCCCTACTCTATCAGCATTGTTATCAATAAACCCTATAATTGTCATACCCCAATCAGGATACTGATGTAGCGAGTCTACAAACTCCTGGGCTCGATCCCCAGCTCCTACCACCAAAACTGACTTCCGGTTGCTGTCTTTGCTTCGTGCATATCTTACAAATAGATAAACAAGATATTTTTCTCCCAGGAGCATAGAGAGATTAATGCCGGCAAAGAGAACGATAAGAGAGCGAGGGAAGTAATACTTAAACAAAAAGGCCAACACTAATAAAATGAAACTCCCTTTCAAGACTGTTTTCAAGACAATTGTACACTCTGCTTTAAAAGAATTGAATCGGTGAGGGGTAGAGAGGTCCTCGATGGAGAACAGTATCCACCATAAACCCACAACGAAAATGATGGGAATTTGCTGTTCGCCAAAAGATACATCTAAGCCAAAAGGAACTATCTTACGAAGAAGATCTCTCACAAGGATTGCTAACAGAAAAGAAAAGAACGTAATGATAAGATCTAACAATAGGATAAACAATCTACCAATTTTGGGGTAGTTTCTAAAAATAAGCATTCTGCCTCCCCGAGGAAGGGTTGTAAATTATAATACACACCTATCTATGTTTAACTCTTTTATATCAAATTTTCCAAATTTGTCAAGAATTTACTTCTGAATTCTCAATAAGACTTTTATTCAATCATGAGGTGTCTTCCCTTCTCATCAAAGATTGCGAATTTAGCCAGACCAATTTTTTGGAAAAAATATTTTAAGGCAGTAGTTAACACACCGATGCCATAAACTACACTCCTTTTGAAATTAATGGATGAGGCCTCTTCAAAGTATTTTGTCGGACACGAAATCTCCCCAATCCTGAAACCGAAATATACAGCCTGAACCAATATTTCATTATCAAAAACAAAATCATCAGAATTTTCTTCTATAGGTATCTTTTCCAGTACCTCACGACTAAATGAACGATATCCTGTATGATATTCTGAAAGTTTTTGATTTATCAGAATGTTTTCAACAAGGGTCAAGAACCGATTTGATAAGTACTTATAAAAAGGCATTCCACCCTTAAGTGCTCCCCTGCCGAGGATTCTTGAAGCTAACACAATGTCGAATTCCCCTACTGCCACCATAGAGGCTAATGCAGTAAGTAACTTGGGAGTATATTGATAGTCGGGGTGGAGCATGACAATAACATCTGCACCTTTTTTCAGGGCTTCTCGGTAACAGGTCTTTTGATTGCCCCCATATCCCTTATTGTTAAGGTGGACATAGGTGTCTATCTTAAGTTTCTTGGCAATTTCTAAGGTATTATCTGAACTCGCATCATCTACAAGTACAATTTCATCCACAATATCATGGGGAATCTCATTATAGGTTGCCTCTAAGGTTTTAGCAGCATTGTAGGCAGGGAGGACCACGACAACTTTTTTGTTGTGAATCATCTTTTCACCTTTTGTTTTCTATAGGTGCACTTCTATATCTATGAGTAAGGTTTATAAACCTTTCCCATTTATACGTTTCGGAAGTATTTGCACCTCCTTTAATATAAATTCACTGCTGTCCCGTTAACTTTGTTAGATAGACGAGATTCGTCAATATCGTTAACATGTTAAGTATAATGAATGCTGGTTTCGATTTCGATTTAACTTTATCATTCGGTCATTTCCTAGCTCCTCTGGGGCAGAAAGGAGTGGCCGATGCATCAAGGCAGAAATGTTTTCGCCCAACTTCTCGACTTCCTGCCACGCCACGAATTCAATCGTTGCGTGGAACGATATCGCGGCAATTACCGAGTGCACACATTCTCCTACTTCGATCAGTTTTTCTGCATGGCGTTCGCGCAACTGACCGGTCGGGAAAGCCTACGCGACATCGAGGCTTGTTTGCGCGCCATGTACCCCAAGCTCTACCATACAGGCTTTCGCGGCTCTGTGGCACGCAACACCTTGGCCAAGGCCAACGAACGGCACGACTGGCGCATCTGGGCCGATCTGGCCCACCGGGTGATCCGCCGCGCCAGAATACTATATGCCAACGACAGCTTCGGCGTCGAGCTTAAACAAACGGCCTATGCCTTCGACTCCACCACCATCGACCTCTGCCTAACGCTGTTCCCCTGGGCGCGCTTCCGCACAACCAAGGCCGCGGTAAAGATGCACACCCTGTTGGATTTGCGCGGCAACATCCCTTGCTTTGTCCAGGTTACTTCCGGAACAACCCACGACGTCAAAGCACTCGACGAATTGGCGCTCGAGGCCGGCTCCTTCTATATTCTCGACCGAGGCTACATCGATTTCGCACGTCTCTATCGCTTTACTCTGCACGCCGCGTTTTTCGTTATCCGCGCCAAAAGCAACCTCGATTATACCCGACGTTCCTCCCGGCCGGCCGACAAGAGCCGCGGCCTGCACAGCGATCAGACTATCGTGTTGAATGGCCCCTTGACCTCCCAAGCCTATCCAGATACCTTGCGGCGTATCTCCTACTTCGATACCGAAACCAACAAGAGGTTGGTCTTTCTGACCAACAACTTCATCCTCCCACCCTTGACGATCGCCCAGCTGTACCAATGTCGCTGGCAGGTAGAGTTGTTTTTCAAATGGATCAAGCAGCATCTGCGAATCAAGGCTTTTTTCGGGACCAGCGAGAATGCGGTCAAGACGCAAATCTGGATCGCCATTTCCGTTTATGTGCTGGTGTCGATCCTCAAAAAGGAGCTGAAGCTCGACAAAAGTCTGTACGAAATTCTCCAAATTCTCTCCATCACGCTTTTCGAAAACAGTCCGATTCTATCGGCTCTGACGGCATCTTACGACCAAAAGGAGAATTACCATCCTGCTAACCAATTGGAATTATTCTAAAGTTAACGGGACAGTAGTGATAAATTATAGTCTAAATGAACACTCTTTCTCAATGATTTTCAATTCATTAAGATAATGGTGCTTAGGGCAAATTTTATTTTCCTCGGCAAATAGGAAGAGATTTTAGAAGCTGTAGCAAAGAGGAAAAATACTAAATATAGAGTAGTAATAAAATAATTGTGGGTCTAAGCTGATAGGTTAACAGGTACACGTCGTAAATATAGATTCAAACTTTATTGTCCGATCTTTTTGCGATCCTGTCTCTCAGGAGAGAAAAGATCAGATGGGTAATAATCAAATGACAATCTTCAATCTGCTGCATATTGGTGCTCGGTACGATGAGGCAATAATCAACCATGTCCTTCATCTCCCCACCATCAAAACCAGTGAGTCCAACGGTTAACGCTCCGCACTCCTTGGCTAATTTAATGGCATTGAGAACATTTTTTGATTTGCCACTCCCACTTATTCCTATGAGCAGGTCGCCGGAAGAT
>Ga0315284_10011619_pt1 | contig 12555 bp, 11 predicted proteins | sample YL17G09_16_MG_FD_203696 | JGI IMG/M metagenome (GOLD analysis project Ga0315284, IMG submission 203696) | Sediment microbial communities from Yellowstone Lake, YNP, Wyoming, USA - YL17G09_16 | ecosystem: Environmental > Aquatic > Freshwater > Lake > Sediment | place: USA: Wyoming | collected... | reverse complement strand
CGTGTAGGCGCCCTCGCCGAAACCGTTCGCGCTGGCCACCCACGCGAGCCGTTCCTTGAGCCCGCTCCAGCCGCCCACGTCGCGCAGGCCGAGGAAGACGAGGGGCGCGAAGCCGAAGACGATGAGGAAGAACTGCAGGACCTCGTTGTAGATCGCGCTCCCCAGGCCACCCAGGAAGGTGTAGACGAGCACGATGCCGGCGGCGATGAGGATGGATGTGCCGAAGCTCCAGCCGACGAGGAGGTTGAGGAGCTTCCCCATCGCGTAGAGCGAGATGCCCGAGGAGAAGACCGTCATCGTCGCGAAGGAGATGGCGTTGAAGCCGCGGGTCTTCTCGTCGAAGCGGAGCTTGAGGTACTCGGGGACGGAGCGGGCGCGCGAGCCGTAGTAGAACGGCATCATGAAGATGCCGACGAAGACCATCGCCGGGATGGCGCCCACCCAGTAGAAGTGGCTGGTCGCGATGCCGTACTTGGCGCCCGAGGCGCCCATCCCGATCACCTCCTGAGCGCCGAGGTTCGCGGAGATGAACGCGAGCCCCGTTACCCACGCCGGGAGCGAGCGGCCCGACAGGAAGAAGTCGTTGCTGCTGTGGACGTACCGCTTGAGTGCCACGCCGATGCCGAGGACGAAGGCGAAGTACACCAGCATCACGGCGTAGTCGATCCAGTGGAGCGATGTGAAGTGCGTCACGGGGGAAGAGATAGCTCCGCCGCCGACCTAATGGCAACCGCTGGCTTTCCGCGTGCCGGCGCGACCGGTGGGATGGCGGCAAGACGATCCCGCGCGCGTGGATCGGGCTAGCGCCCCGGTTGGCCTCTCAGCCACCGCAGCACTTGGCCCAGCAGTTCATCTGTCAGATAGTGACCGCCGGCGAACTCGTATGCGGTGACGGAGTACCCGTTCGACGCGAAGAAATCCCGTTGTGCCGTGAACGTCTGCCGGCTCACGAGGTCGTCGCTTCCTCCGCGGGCAACGAAGATCTTCACGTTCCGGGAGTTGACGACGTCCTGCGCGTGAACGATCGAACCTACCCCGTCGATTTCCGGCATGACGCCGCTGATGGCTAGAACACCCGACACGAGCGAGGGATTCCGCAGGCCGGTCATGTAGGCCAAGGCTGCCCCCTGAGAGAAACCGAGGACGTACACCTTTCCGATCCGATAGCGAGCGCGGAGGTCGGAGATCAGGGTGACAACTCCCCCCACGCTCCGCGTGTCGTACTCCTCCCAGAGGCTCCGATCGCTCGTCAGATAGAACCAGGAGTAGCCGCCGGCGGAAGTCCGGTACTCCCCCTGCGGCACGGCGACCAAGACCGACGCTCTGGCAAGGGATGAGAACGTGGGGGCAAGACCCGCGGCCGTCCCGCCATTCCCGTGCAGAGCGACCAGCAGCGTGTACGTCCGTGAACTGTCGTAGCCCGCGGGGAGCTTCAGGATGGCCATCAAGGGCTGTGACTGAAGAACCACCTCCTCAGGGGCAGGAGACGATGGCTCGAACAGCCTGCACGACGGGAGAACGAGGGAACAGAAAGAAAGCGCGGCACCGGCGATGCTCAGGCGATTCGGCACACGACCCCCAGGTAGTTCTCTCCCAACTCCTCGTACCTCGGTGTCAAGTACGCACGGTGCTGCCCGGAGGATTCACACCAAGACCCCCGGCTATCGCGGTGGGCGAGACCTGGAAGTGGGGAGAGTCGGCGGGCCCGGTGCACCGGCCCGCCGGAGCGCTAGACCGATCAGCTCGCGGAGCTGGCCGGCTTCCCTTTCTTCTTCCCGCCGTGCCTCGGCCGGCTCTTGCCGAAGCTCTTCCGCCACCGCTTGCCCTTCTCCGACTTCTTGTCGCCCTTGCCCATCTGTCTTCCTCCGCTGATACGGGTGCTTGAGGCCGCCCGCCGGCCGTCGCGGTCGGCGCCACCATGCGGCGAGAGATAGCAGAGGAGCGACCCGAAGGGAACTACCACCCGTTCCAGTGGAGTTGGTTGGGGTTCCACTTGTCCTTCGGCTTCTGGTCGCCGCCGGGAGCGCCGATCGGGATCAAGGCGAGCGGTACGATGCTCGACGGCACATTGAGCAGTTTGCGGACCGCCTCGATCCGCTCCTTCTCGGGATAGACCGCCGTCCAGACCGCCCCGAGCCCCAGCGACTCGACCGCCAAGAGGATATTCTCGGCCGCCGCCGCACAGTCCACCATCCAGTAATCGGCCTCACGCCCGCCGAACTGCCGGTCAAGGTCGCCTGCCACCAGTATCGCCGCACCCGCCTTCTCGGCCATCTTCGCGTAGGGAAGGGCGTCGCTGAGTTTCTTGAGAAGCGCCCTATCGGTGATGACGACGAACTCCCACGGCCGCTTGTCGACCGCCGTCGGCGCCGCCATGCCCGCCTTCACGATGAGTTCCAGTTTCTCCTTCGGTATCGGGTCGGCCCTGTAGCGCCGCACCGATTTGCGGTTCATGATGGTCTTGAGCGTTTCGTTCATCGGTTCACCCTTCCCTGTCATCCTCCGACGATCCCCAGCGGCGGCCGCGTGCGCCATCCGCCCCGTGTGAAGTCCGGCACGTCCATCGCCCTGCTCTTGTGCGCCACCGAGCGCTGGCTCAGCTCCACGACCGCGCTCCACGCCGCCGCGTCGTAGACGTCCTGGTCGAGCGCGATGCCGTTCCGCAGGCAGGTGATGAGACGCCAGTCCTCGAGGAAGTCCATCCCGCCGTGTCCGCCGCTCGCCTGCCGCACCCGTTCCGAGAGCCACAGCGGATGCTCGTGATCCCGGAACCACGTATCGAGCGGCTCCCAGCGGTGGGCCTGCGCGCTGCGCCCCTCGACATAGATGCGGTCCGGCCACCCCTGCATCAGCCCCCGCGTACCCTGGATCATGTTGATGCGGCTGTACGGGCGCGGGGTGTTCGTGTCGTGGACGAGGTAGATGGTCTGGCCGGCCACGGTCTTGACGAGGGTGACGTTCACATCGCCGAGGACATAACGCTCGGCGCGCCGCGGGTCGTCCGCGGCGAGGTGTTCCTGCTGCCAGAGCTGCAGGCCGCGGGACGGAGTACTCATCGACACGAGGTAGTCGAAGCGGTTCCCGCGGTTGATGTTCATGCACTGCGCGATGGGCCCGAGGCCGTGCGTCGGGTAGAGGTTCCCGTTGCGCCGAGTGGCGTGAGCGCGCCGCCAGAGCCCCTCGCCCTCCGTCGAGAACTTGATGTCGCGCAGGTCGTGCTGGTAGCTGCACTCGCCGTGCAGCAACTCGCCGAATACCCCCTGGCGCACGAGGTTGAGCATCAGCATCTCGCGCCGGTCGTAGCAGCAGTTCTCCAGCATCACGCAGTGCTTGCGGTAGCGCTCCGCCGCCTCGACGAGCTGCCAGCACTCGTCGAGCGTGACGGCGGCGGGGACCTCGGTGGCCGCGTGCTTGCCCGTCCGCAGCGCAGCGAGGCAGACGGGAACGTGCCATTCCCACGGGGTCGCGGTGAGCACCAGGTCGAGCTCCTGCTCCGCGCACATCCGCTCGAAGTCGCGCGGACCGCGGTCGTAGCCGGTCGGCTCCGGCTGGCCCTTCTCGACCACCTTCTGCTTGGCGCGGGTCACCTTCTCGGGGACGATGTCGCACACGGCCTTCACCTCGACGCCCTCGAGCTGCAGGTAGTTGTCGAGGTGCACCGATCCCATCCCGCCGATGCCTACGAAGCCCATCCGCACCCGCTCGAGCGGCGGAGCCGTGAACAGCGGCGTCGTCTGCTGCGGGGCCTGCGCCCTGCCGAACGCGGGGACGAGGGCGGCGCCCAGCCCGGCAGCGGTGCCGGCGCGCACGAAGTCGCGCCGGGAAAGGCCGCCGGCATCGGTGGCGGAACGGTCACTGTGCTTCACGCGGACCTCCGGGAATCCAGGCAGCGATATACGACGTCGCGCAGCGCCTGTTCGCGCGGGTCGCTCCAGATGTGAAAGCCCATCTTGTTCATCGCGTAGGCGAAGCCGAGCCCCGAGTCGGGATCGGCGAACGCGAACGACCCGCCTGCGCCCATCGTGCCGAACGCCGCATCGTTCGTGCCGAAGCGGAACGCCGGCGACGGCTTGAGGAAGCCGAAAGCGTACACCGTGGGGACCCGGAGCACCGCGTCGTGCGGGCCGCGCGCCGGCGCGGGGGCCGGCGTGCGAAGCTCGCTCAGCGTGGCGGGAGCGATCCCCAGGTCCCGTCCGCCCGTCGCGACCGCGCCGTACACCCGGGCGATGTCGCGGACGACGCCGAAGCCGTTGACCGACGGGATCTCCACTCCGCGGAAGGCCGGCGCGGCGAAGTCGCTCGGCCGGGCCACCCGCGGGTTCCCGAACGCACGTGCCGTCAGGGAGCCCGGCCGCAGGTACGCCAGCACCATCCGCCAGGAATCCCGGTCGAGGTGGAAGAGCAGCGACAGCGGATGGAACGACTCGATCGTCGCAAGCCTCGAGGCGGGGACACCGGCCGGCAGGCCGATGTGGAACTGGAGGCCCAGGGGCCGGGCGACCTCCTCGGCGAAGAACCGCCCGAGACTGCGGTGCTGCGGGTCCACGCGCCGCAGTAGCTCACCCTCGAAGAAGCCCAGCGTCAGCGCGTGGTACCCGTGGCGCGTGCCCGGTTCCCACGCCGGCCGCTGCCGCGCGAGGATCGCGGCGAGCGCGTCCAGGTCGCCGAGCATCGCCGGCGTCAGCGGCTCGTCAATCGCGCAGAGGCCGGCCTGGTGGGCCAGCAGTTGCCGGACGGTCACGCGCTCCTTGCCCGCCTGCGCGAACTCCGGCCAGTACGCCGCCACCCGTTCGTCGAGGTCGAAAAGCCCGCGCGAATGGGCCACCGCCATCGCCAGCGCCGAGAGGCCCTTGGTGGTGGAGAAGACGAGGACGACGGTGTCCTCCTCCCAGGGCGCGCCGCTCGCACGATCGCGCAGGCCGCCCCAGAGGTCCACCACCTTCTCTCCGTGCCGGTAGACGGCGCACGCCGCACCGACCTCGCCCCGCTCGGCGAAGTTCCGCGCGAACGCCTCGCGGACGGGCTCGAAGCCGGGGGCGACGGAGCCGAACACGGACACCTGATGGCCGCGGAACGCCTCAGCCCGCGGTCGCCCCGATTCCGTCCTCACGCCATCGCCTCGCGCCGCCGCGATGGGCCTCGGCGCGCCTGCGCGCCTGCGCGCCTACTCCTTCAACCCGACGCGCAGCGGCTTCCACCCGGAGTCCGGGTCGTTACCGAACGTCTCGATTCGCCCCCGGATGTTCCACTCGTGGCGCGAATACACGCCGGTGTACGACGGCTGGACCGTGAGCGGGATCTGGACCGTCCCTTCCCAGGTCTTCGTCTCGTTCGGCGCGAGCGTGAACGGCCCGCCGATCGAGACGGACGTCTCGAACGACGTCTTCGACGTGCTGACGTCCTTCTCCGTCGCCGCCTCCGCGCTGGTGAGATTCACCCACTCCTGGCCGTGCAGATCGATGAACGCGCCTCGCGAGGCCACCTCGGCCCCGGTGGACACCGCGGTGACGTGGACCTGAACGGTGTCGCCGGGGAACACGACCGGAGGCTGGTACTCGAGCGTGACCCGGGCGGCGCCACCGGTCACGGCCTGCGCCGCGGACTTCAGCTTGTCCATGAAACCCATCGTGTCATCCTCCTCTTCGGCCGCTGTTCCGGCGGGTGCCGGCCTTTGGCGGCGATGCGGCAGATATGCACTCCCGGCAGCGGGCGCGTCAATCGCGCTTCGGGCCGTCCCCGGCAAGCTACATCCCACACCTCGCCCGCGCGGCCGTCACGCGGTCCGCGAGCGGGCCGCGCTGGAGGAACGGTTCCAGTCCGTCGCCCGTGAAGGCGAGGCCTCCGACGGGACGCGCCAGGGTGTCCAGGATGCGCCTGGCGTCGGCGCACGCCCCTCGCGCCGCCAGCGCTTCCGCGCGACGCACCCGCACCTCCAGCCACACCTGCCGCGGATTGGTGCCACCCTCCCTGCGGGGGAAGAACCGGCCACGGAACTGGCGCTCGGCATCGTCGAACCGGCCTGTTTCGGCCAGCAGCCGCGCGTACCTGTAGACCAGCGACGCCGGCATCGAGTCCGCCACCGGGAAGCGTTCCAGCGCCCGCGCGCGGCCGGCGGCGGTCGCGCCGAGGAGCACGAGCGTGGAATCGAGCCCGAGGTACACGCCCGTGTTGAGCGAGTCGTACCGCACGCCGTCCTCGAACGCGACCCGCGCCGGCGCCGGTCCGCGACCCGCCGCCAGGAGGGCATAGCCGAGGTTGCGGTGGAGGGTCGGGATGCGCGGGTCGAGGGCCGCCGCCCGCTGCCACTCGGCGATGGCGCTGTCCAGCATCCCGCCGCTCATCGCGAGGTTGCCGAGCAGGTGGTGCGCCACCGCGTCCCGGGGGTTGGCGGCGAGCGCGCAGCCGAGCACGGCGAACGACTCCGGCCGGCTGGGGAACACGTACGTCGTCGGCATCCGCGAGGCCGCGGCGAAGTCGCCGGCGCCGCTCTCGCCGAGCCGCTCGCGGGCGAAACCGCGGTAGTAGGCGATGAGCGGATACCGCTCCGGACGCGGCATCCCCGCCTCCGCCACGACGCCGTCCACCGGGAAGTCGGTGGTGAGGAGGTCGAGCACTTCGCGGTCGAGCCCGAAGCGGAGGTACTCGACGGCGATCCCGAGGATGCGCTCGGGGTCGGCAGCGAGGTGCCGCAGCAGCGCGCTGTCGGGGGTCCACGCGCGGTGCGCCTCCCAGCGGAGAAACGGCGTCAGCGGGTCGGTGGCGCGGGCGGTCGTGAGCGCTCCGCGCGCCTCGGCGAGGCGGCCCTGCGCCCGCAGCAACATGGCCGCAGCTCCGGCGAGTCGCGCCGCGCCGGGGGCGTCCTGCAGCGCGCGGCGGAGACGCGCGAACGCGCTGGAAAGATCCCCGCCCCGCGCGTCGAGCGCCGCGAGGCGGTACGCCGCCGCCGGCCGCCAGACGCCGAACTGCTGCACCCGCTCGAGGAGCAGGCGCGCCGAGGCGGTGTCACCGCGGGCCCAGCGCGTGAGCGCGAGGTAGTAGGCGGACTCGTAGTCGGTGCTCACCCGCGCCAGCGCGTCCGTCAGGAGCGAGTCGGCGAGGGGGAACCAGGCAAGCGCCTGGGCGAGGCGCCCCGCGCCGCGTTCGAGGGGGAGGCTCCCGGGGAACCGTGCCAGCCCGGCGCGGTACGCGGCCAGCGCGCCGAGCATCGCGCCGTTCCGTTCCGTCTCGTCCGCCAGCTCGAGCCACTCGCCCTCGGTGCGGTTCGCGGGCGCTGCCGCCCGGCGGTCTGGCACGGCGCCCGTGCGGACGAGGGAATCCGGCGTGAAGTCGAAGACCCCCTCGGTGTGGGTGAGCAGCACGACCCCCCCGCGGTCGCGCAGCGTGAGCGTCAGCGGGCCCGCGGCCGAGGTCAGCCGCGCGCGGGCCCGGTAGGTGGTGCGCGGCGTGAGTGAAACGCGCTCGTCGAGCACAGCGCCGCCGGCGCCGCGCAGTTCGACGGACGCATCCGGCAGCACCCGCGTCACGTTGAGGGCCACGTTCACCGTGGCCGAGTCGCCGGACACCTCGCGCCACAGGTTCACGGCGGCGTCCGGCGTGGCGCGCACGAGGCCGCCGAGCTGGCGCACCGGGAGCCAGTATTCGCTGAAGCGGATGCGCTCCTGCGGCTGGAGGTAGCCGTAGGTCTCCTGGTCGCGGAACAGCCCCGCCTGGATCTCGACATAGGCGCTGCTGTCGTCGGAGAGGGCGCGGCGCCAGTCGAGCCCGTCGGCGTCGCTGCTCCACGACCAGATCTTCTTGGCCGGCAGGTCGGCGGGCGATGAGTAGTGCACCACGCCGGCGTCCGCCGAGGGGTGGTAGACGGCCATCCACGGCTCGCGGCTGCCGTGCGCGAAGCGTGACACCGGGCCGAACCGGTGGTTGCCGACCACGCTGTTGTCGGTGTCGCGGCGGTCCACCGGCCAAGTGTCCACGTCGCGGAAGCCGTGCGACGCCGTGAACCGCATCGGGTAGAGGATGCGCGAGTCGTCGGTGACCCGCACACCGGCGTTGGTCCACCAGTAGAAGCGGCGCCGCACGTCACCGCGGTTGTACAGCGTGGTGGCCTGCTCGAGCACCGCCCGCCCGGGCCGCAGGGTGAGATGTACGATCCACTGCATCCCGTAGACGCGGTCGATGTTGCCGACCCACACCGACCCGCTGCCGTCGAGGTCGGTCGCGAACGCGACGTCCACCGGCGAGGTGGTCATCCAGTTGTGCGAGACGGGGAAGTTGAACTCCACGCCGAAGGCCGCCCACGCGCCCCGGTAGGCGATGCTCGCCAGCTTGATCGCCGGGTTGGCGTAGAACATCTCGGCGCCGTTCAGCTTGTCGATGCAGCCGTAGAGGTGCCCGCCGAGTTCCGGCAGCACGGTGCAGCGGAGGTACTCGTTCTCTAGGTAGATGGCGCGCCAGGCACGCGGTTCGCGCCGGTCCGTGAGCCGGTCGCGGATGGTGTACGGGTAGTTCGGCCGCCCATCGGCGAAGATGTCGAACGGCGGGTTCGGGTCGGGCGCGGCCTCGACATAGGACGGCAGCGTGAGGATACTGTCCCAGACGCGGGTGGGCTGGGGCCGCGGCGCCTGTGCGCGGGAGTCCGGGACCGCGAGGACACCGAGCACCACGACGGCCGCCAGCGTTCGAACGGTGCAAGCACTGCACTTCATTGGAGTAGCCTCACCGGACAGAGAATCACCAGTCAGTTACGTCTCCGGCGGAGTCGGTGCAAGAGTGCGTGGCTTGCCCAGGTGACGGTGAACTCCGTGCTGCGGGTTCCTGGCCGCGGAAGAGGTCGCACACCGCTTCGATGGCCTGAAGCTGGTAGTCGAGGTTGGGCTCGAAGTGCAGCTTCACGTGTGCTTCCCCTTGGGCCGGAGAAGCTTCTTCGCGGCGGCTTCCAGCTCCCGCGTCATATCACGCTCGACCGGCGCAGGCAGGGCATCCAACTGGCGGCGATACGCCTCGTATTCCGCCTCTGCCTTCAGTCGCGCGGCCTCCGCTGAGACACGGCCGGCATGGGTCAGTACGTCGTGCTCGCCTAGCTTCAGAAAGTCATCCAGCTTGTCGATCCACGCCGCCATCGTCATCGATCGCCGGCCACGCGCCCGGAGCTCCGCAAATTCCAGATAGGCGACGACGATGCGATTGAGGGTATCCAGTTCATCGGCATTGAGGTAGTTCTTGGCGATGACCACATCCGAACGCCGCGGCTTTGGGCCGGAATAGCTGGTCAGGCCCATGTTGGGCGTAGCGGCATCCGCCCGCTGCACGATGACTTCGGCGGCCGTGTGACCGTGGGCCGCCCAGTGCATCTTGTTCTGGATGCTGGCGAAGAACTGCTGCGACGCTGCGGCGGATGGGTCGTAGTCGATACTGGTGGCGTAGATGTCCAGCACCTTGCGCCAAAACACCTTTTCCGACGACCGGATGTCCCGGATGCGCTCGAGTAACTGCTCGAAGTACACGCCGGTATCCGGGTTCTTGAGGCGTTCGTCATCGAGCAGGAAGCCCTTGACCAGGTATTCACGCAGGTGTTCGGTCGCCCAGCGGCGGAACTGCGTGCCACGGGGCGAGCGTACCCGGTAGCCAACTGCCAGAATGGCGTCGAGGCTGTAGTGATCAACCTGCCGGGCGACCTGTCGGACACCCTCTTGGTGAACTATCCGGAATTTCCGGATAGTTGCGCCCGCATCCAGCTCTCCCTCCTCGTAAATGTTCTGTAGATGCTCGTTGACGGTTCTCACGTCCTTGTCAAACAGCGCCGCGATCAGAGCCTGGCTCAGCCACAAGGTCTCGTCCACGAACCGGCACTCCACCCGCGCGCGCCCATCCTCCGTCTGGTAGAGCAGGATCTCGCCGCCTGGCTCAGCAGACGGAACCGCCACGATCTCGCGGCTCGTCCTGCGCGCGGCTCCTCGGGACCGGGGTCTCTTCGTCATACGGCCCTCAGAGGCTGTGCATGTTCTCAGGGGCTTGCGATGCGCACCATCACCACGCCGTGAGCAGGCACGGTCGCGGCGTATCGGTCCGTGAACCGGCCGAGGTCCCGGTGCGCCCAGAGGTCGCGCACCCGCGCGGCTCCCGGGCGGAGGCCGATGGCGGTCCAGTCCACGGCGATCTCGGCCCCTACCTCGGTGCGGTTGAATAGCGCCACGGCCCGCGACCCGTCGCGCAGCGGCTTCATCCACACCTGCAGGTCGGGCTGCGGCTGCGCCACCATCCACCCCTGCGCGCCCAGCGAGTCCTGGTCCACCGCGATGACCTCGCGGTTGGTGAGGATGTCGCGCGTGGTATCCGACATCGTCCGGATGTCGTTGCCCGCGATGAGCGGTGCGGCCATGATCGCCCACAGCGAGAAGTGCGCGCGGTACTCCTCCGCCGTCATCCCGCCGTTGCCGACCTCGAGCATGTCGGGGTCGTTCCAGCCGCCCGGCCCCGCCGCGAGCGCGTGCGTGGACGACGCGTCGAGGATCCGGAGCATTGAGCCCCAGCGGTCGGCGATGTCGCCGGTCGTCCGCCAGAGGTGGCCCACTCCGGGGGCCCACTCCCACGGCCGGGTGCTCCCCCACTCGCAGATGCTGAACACGATGGGCCGGCCCGCCGCCTGGAGCGCGTCGCGGAACTCGGTGTACTGCGTCCGCGCGTTCAGGCTGTCGCTGTTGCACCAGTCCACTTTGGTGTAGTCTACCCCCCACTCGGCATACGTGCGGGCGTCCTGCTCGTAGAAGCGGTAGCTCCCCGGCCGCCCTTCGCAGGTGCGCCGGCCAGCGTCCGTGTAGAGGCCGAACTTGAGCCCCTTGGAGTGGACGTAGTCGGCCAGGGCCCGCATCCCGTTCGGGAAGCGCTGCGGGTCGGCGACTATCCGCCCCGTGCCCTCGCGCGCCACCTGCCAGCAGTCGTCGATCACCACGTACTGGTAGCCGGCGTCGCGCATCCCGCTCGAGACCATCGCGTCCGCGATACCGCGGATCATCGCGTCGCTGACGTTGCAGCCGAACTTGTTCCAGGTGTTGAATCCCATCGGCGGGGTGCGGGCAAGGCCGTCCTCGAGGCGGCGGAGCTGAGCGCAACCCTCGCGCGGCACGGCGAGGAGCGCCAGCACGAACGCGGCGCCAACCAGGGTCTTGAGAGGTAGGGCTCTCATCGCGGTGCTCCTCCAGTGGTGTCGGCCGGTGCCGACGCGGGCAGGGCCTGTTTCGTCAGCGGAAGCCCGCCGCTGCCGTAGATCTCCCTGTTCCATCGCAGTGGCACGAGCCGGTTCCCTTCGAGACGCCAGAGGAACGCGGTCTCCAAGGGTCTCCCGTCAACGCGCCTCGGCTCGAAGGTCAGCTCTTCCCCCCGCGCCCACCACACCCCGCGGCGCGAGACCCCGCCGCGCCCGATGAACTGGATCTCGAGCATCGCCATCGTGTCGGTGCCGATCGTGAGCCGCGCGATCCGCCCGCGCGAGTCCGCCGCGGGGAGCGTCTCGCTGACATACAGCCCGCTCCACTTGGCGGAGTCGGGGGGAACGGCTCGCTGAGCGGACTCGCGCCGCCCGCCACACGCGAAGACGGCGCACGGCAGCAGCACCATCCAGACCATCCGACTTGCACCGACCATCAGCGTTGCTCCTCCAGATGCCCGTGTCGCCCGGAGCACACCAGTCCCGCCCCGGTCGTTCAATCTAGCCGTTAGCGCGGCGCCTGCTGCACCGACCGCCAGCGGAAACAGTCGATGGTGTGGTCGTTCACCATCCCGGTGGCCTGCATGTGCGCGTAGATGATCGTGGGCCCCACGAACCGGAAGCCGCGGGCGATGAGGTCCCTGCTCAGGGCGTCCGACTCCGCGGTCTTCGCCGGGATCTCGCGCAACGCCGTCCACCGGTTGACCCTCGGCCGCCCGCCGACGAAGCGCCAGACGTATGCGTCGAAGCTCCCGAACTCATCCCGCACATTCAGGAACGCCCGTGCATTCGATACCGCGCTGCGCACCTTGAGACGGTTGCGGATGATGCCGGGGTCCCGGAGCAGCCGCGCGATCCTCGCCGCCGTGTAGCGCGCCACCTTCGCCGGGTCGAAGCCGTCGAACACTTCGCGGTAGCGCTCGCGCTTCTTCAGGACCGTTTCCCACGAGAGGCCGGCTTGCGCGCCTTCGAGTACCAGGAACTCGAAGTGACGCCGGTCGTCGTGCACCGGCACGCCCCACTCCTCGTCGTGGTAGGGGATGGACAGCTCGGTACGTGCCCAGGCGCAGCGCGGTTCGTGCGGCATCCGATGACATTGCGTGCCCGGGTGCCGATTCGGCAAGTCACGAGAGGGTGGCCCGGTGCCGTGTCGCTCACTCACCACCTCCGTCCGGACGAGCGAATCGCATCAACTCGACCGGCGCCCCGTCGTCCACGATGAACGCCACCGTCAGCCCGGGGGAGGGGCTGTTCGGCGCGATGAGAACCTCGTGGCCAGCCATCTCCGCCTCGAGATCGTCCACCTCGAACGCCACGTGGGGCACGGTCTTCACCAAGTCGGGCAGCGGCGAGTG
>Ga0315284_10011616_pt1 | contig 12557 bp, 11 predicted proteins | sample YL17G09_16_MG_FD_203696 | JGI IMG/M metagenome (GOLD analysis project Ga0315284, IMG submission 203696) | Sediment microbial communities from Yellowstone Lake, YNP, Wyoming, USA - YL17G09_16 | ecosystem: Environmental > Aquatic > Freshwater > Lake > Sediment | place: USA: Wyoming | collected... | reverse complement strand
CCATCACCGGAGAGGGGGAGAAAGCCTTCGAGGCCAAATATGTACTGGTCGCGGTGGGAAGGAGGCCGAATTTGGAGGGATTGGGTCTGCAGGAAGCTGGGGTGCGTTTCAGCAAGAAAGGAATCGAAGTCAACGAGAAGCTGGAGACCAATGTTCCCGGGATCTATGCCATAGGAGATGTGACCGGCCAGTGGCTTTTGGCGCATTTCGCCATGGCGCAAGGGGAAGTGGCGGCCAAAAACGCCCTGGGACAGGAGGCGCTTATGGACAGTCGGGTCGTCCCCCGGTGTGTTTACACTCTTCCGGAAGTAGCCGCCGTAGGGATGACCGAAAAACAGGCCCAAGACGCCGGGTACGAGCTGAAGGTGGGAAGGTTTCCTTTTGCGGCCAACGGCAAAGCCACGGTTCTCGGGGAGCGGAGTGGATTGGTCAAAATCATCGCCGAAACCAAATATGACGAGATCCTCGGGGTGCATATCTTTGGACCCCACGCCACGGACCTGATTGGCGAAGCCGTTCTGGCCATGCGCCTGGAAGGCACAGCTCCGGACATGGCCCAGGCCATCCATCCCCATCCGACCCTCTCGGAAGCAATGATGGAGGCAGCGTTTGATGTGGATGGCCGGGCGGTCCATATTCCTCCCCGGAGAAAGGCATAGAAATCAGGGGTCCCTTTCGGTAAAATAAGACGGGGCCCAAAGGGATCTTGGTAGCAAAGGAGATGACGATGGAATTTGCGAAATTAATGCAGTCTTTCCGTCTGAAGAGTGTGGAGCTGCGTAACCGGATCGTCATGGCCCCAATGCTCTCGCGTCTCTGCGACCCCAACGGGGTCGTTTCCCCGAAGCTCATCGATTATTACACCGAACGGGCCAGGGGGGGTGTAGGCCTGATCATCGTGGAGTATTGTTACATCGACGAGAAGGAGAGCAAAGCCAACCCGGGGCAATTGGGGGTCTATGACGACCAGCTCATCGCGGGACTGGGAGACTTAGCGGAAGCCATTCAAGAATGGGGGGCCAAAGCCATTCTGCAAATCTGCCATGCCGGGCGGTGTACATCGGCGAAAATCATGGGCCGTCAGCCGATCGCCCCCTCGTCCATGCCCAGCTACACCGGAGAGATGGCCAGGGAGATGACTCTGGAGGAAATCGAGGGGGCCATCGAATCTTTCGCCGAAGCAGCTCGCCGGGCCAAGACCGCGGGTTATGACGGGGTGGAACTCCATGGAACCCATGGTTACCTCCTGGCCCAGTTTCTCTCCCCCCACACCAACCGCCGGACGGATAAGTACGGCAGAGATCGGGGTCTCTTCGCTCTGGAGACGCTGGACCGTGTTCGATCCAGGGTGGGGAGCAATTTCCCTGTGGGCTACCGGATCAGCGGCGATGAGTTTATCGAGGGCGGCATCACGCTCCCGGAAGCGAAAGCCTTGGCCAAAAGGCTTGAGGAAAAAGGGATTGATTACCTCCACGTCTCAGCTGGGATTATTGAAACTGGGCAGCGCTTCATCTTGCCCATGTACTTTCCCAAGGGCGCTCTTCTTCCCCTGGCCGAAGGAATCAAGAGTTCCGTGAATGTTCCGGTCATTGCGGTGGGAGCCATTCATGACCCCGCCCTCGCCGAGGAGGCACTCCAGAAGAAGCGAGCAGACCTGATCGCCATGGGTCGGGCCCTGATCGCCGACCCGGAACTCCCCAACAAGGTTCAATCTGGTAAGCTGGAGGAAATACGCACCTGCCTGCGGTGCAACCAGGGATGCATCAGCCGCCTGCCCCACAACAAAACTCAACGCTGCGCCATCAACGCCGAGGTAGGGCGGGAGCGCCAGATGAGGATCCATCCGGTCTCCAAGGCCAAACATGTCTGCGTCATCGGCGGAGGGCCAGCGGGGATGGAAGCCGCGCGCCTCCTATCCCTGAGAGGGCACCGGGTCACGTTGATCGAAAAAGAAAAAGAGCTCGGGGGGCTCCTGAGGTATGCGACGGTTCCTGATTTCAAAGTTGAGCTGAAGAGTTTCCTGGAATACCTCAAGACTCAGGTGCAAAAGTTGGCCGTCGAAATCTTACTCGACCGCCGGGCAACCCCGGAGTTCGTGAAGGAGATCAAGCCCGACTCTGTCGTGCTGGCGGCGGGTTCCAGTTTACGCATTCCGGATATTTCGGGAACCGGGAAACCCTTTGTGGCAACTTCTATAGAGCTGCTTTCGGGGTCGTTCAAAGCAGGGGCTAGAGTAGTGGTGGTCGGCGGAGCGGCCATGGGATGCGAAGTGGCTGCTCTACTCGCTTCTTCGGGGACGAAAGTGACCCTGGTGGAAATGCTCGGCGACTTAGCAACCGACCTGGAAATGCGTTCTCGCCTGGCTCTTCTGCAACTGTTAAAGGAAAGAGGGGTAAAGATCCTGACCAACTGGAAGCTGGAGAAGATCGAAAACGGATATGTCCTCCTGGTAAGCCGGGACTGGGAAAAAATGGAAGTGGCCACAAACTCCGTCATCCTGGCTTTGGGACTTACATCCAATCAGGAATTGCTCAAGCCCTTGAGAGAAAGCTTTAGAGACGTTTACGCTGTCGGCGACTGCGTAGAGCCGAGGAAAATCTACCAGGCTATCCACGAGGGAGCCTTTGCAGGAAGGATGATTTGATGGGTTAACGAAAAGTCCTTTCTGGCCGCGGATGAGCAAGGGGGATTCGGATTTGCAATCTGAAAACCCATTTCTCCATTCAGGAACGGGAACCCGAGTTCTGATTCAGGGCAAAGGGGAACTTCGAAATGACTGAAATTCGAAATGTTACAGTTGTGGGTGCGGGCACCATGGGCCATTCTCTGGCTCAGGCCTTCGCTCAAGGGGGGTTCAACGTTTGGCTGAATGATGTCCAGGAAGCCATCCTCTCTAAAGCCAGGAGCCTCATTGCTTCCAACCTGATGACTTTGGTAGAGCTGGGGCTTTTGCCGAAGGATCAGCAGACCCCCATCCTCAACCGAATTCAGACCACTACCAAAATTGAAGAAGCTGGAAAAGAAGCCGACTTGGTCGTCGAGGCGATCATCGAAGACGCCGGGGCCAAAAAGGAGATGTTCAGGACCCTCGACAAGATCTGCCCGCCCCAGGCTATTCTGGCCAGCAATACCTCGTACATGGACATCTTTAAATTCGTGGAGACCAAGCGCCCGGAGAAAGTGCTCATCACCCACTGGTTCGCTCCGCCGCATATTATCCCGCTGGTGGAGATTGTTTGCGGCCCTAAGACTGCGCCAGAGACTGTGGATGTGGTCAAAGCCCTTCTGGTCAAGCTGGGGAAAAAACCCATTGTCCTTTCCAGATTCCTCCCGGGGTTCATTGCCAACCGGCTGCAAAGCGCCCTGGGAAGTGAGGTGTTATTTCTCTTGGACAACGGCTATGCCACTCCCGAGGACATCGATGAGGCGACCAAGGCCAGCTTCGGGCTGCGCATTCCCATCCTGGGGTTGGTAAAGCGAATGGATTTTACCGGGCTGAATTTGACCCAAAAGATCATCAGCAACCGTCTCTATGAGCCGCCGCAGCCGCAAGGGAAATCGAAAACCGTGGACCGGTTAATGGCCCAGGGAAAGATGGGGGTTAAGAGTGGCAGTGGATTCTACGATTACGGCGGCCGCTCAACCGAAGAGATTATGAAAGAACGAGATATCAAGCTGATCAAGCTGAAGGAGTTTTTGAGGGAGCTCGGAGAACTTTGAAAATTTTGGCTTGGAGATGGCAGAACACAGAATGAAAATCCCGCCATCCGAATTTCGCATTCCACATTTTCAGGAATGCTCAAACTCTATTTTTGAGAGGATTTAGAATTGCTCATAGATTCTCACGCCCATCTGGAAATGAGGGATTTTGATAATGACCGCGACCGGGTCATCGCCCGGGCGTTGGAGGCGGGGGTCAGTCATATCATCACCGTGGCCACAACGATCCCCGACGTGCGCAAAGCTTTGGACATTGCCCAAAAAAATGACTCAGTCTATGTGGCCTTGGGCATTCACCCCCATGAAGTCAAGGATGTCGCCGAGGAAGATTTTGATAGACTCCGTAGCTTGGCCGGGGAGAAAAAAGTAGTTGCCTTCGGAGAGATTGGGTTGGATTTCTACCGCAACCACTCTCCCCGGGAAGTTCAATTGGCCCGATTTCGAGAACTCCTGAGACTGGGCAGAGGTCTCGGGCTGCCCATTATTCTGCATGACCGGGAGGCGCATGAGGAGATCCTGAATACTTTGAGAGAAGAAGGAAATGGCCATTGGAAAGGGGTTTTTCACTGCTTCTCCGGCGGTTATGAAATGGCGCGAGAAATCATCCGGATGGGTTTTTTCCTTTCCATTCCAGGGACCGTGACTTTTAAAAAATCAACCATTCAGCAGGAGGTTGTGCGGCGGATCCCTCTGGAAAAAATCCTCCTGGAGACCGATTGTCCATACCTGGCCCCGGAGCCCTACCGGGGGAAGAGGAATGAGCCGGCTTACATTCGGGAAACTGCTGAAAAGGTGGCTTCTTTAAAAGGGCTGAGTTTCGAGGATGTGGCGCGGATTACCTCCCTCAATGCCAAGCTTCTATTCGGGGTTGGAGCGGAGATTGCCAAGGGAAAGATGATTTACCCGATCCGCAATTCCTTGTACCTGAACCTTACCAATCGCTGCTTGAACCGCTGCACCTTCTGCGCCAAGAACACTTCTTACTTCGTCAAGGGCCATGATCTGGAATTGGCCCGCGAACCCAGTGCCGACGAGCTTATCCAGGCCGTCGGAGATCCGAAAAGATACCAAGAAATTGTCTTCTGCGGGTTTGGCGAGCCGCTGCTACGCTTGGATACCGTCAAAGTTGTGGCGGGGGAGTTGAAAAAGAAAGGGGCCCGGGTCCGCATCGATACGGATGGACAAGCGAACCTGATCTACGGCCGGAATATCTTGCCCGAGTTGAAAGGACTGGTGGATGCCGTATCGGTCAGTTTGAACGCCGAAAACGCCCAGAAGTACCATCGTCTCTGTCGCTCTCCCTTCGGGGAGAAAGGTTTTCAGGGGGTCCTCGATTTCATCCAGGAGGCAAAAAAGGTCATTCCGGAGGTCGTCGCGACGATCGTGGAGATGCCCGGCGTTGATGTCGAAGCGTGCCGAAAATTAGCCGAAGATGAACTGGGTGTGATGTTTAAGCGCAGAGCCTACGATGAGGTTGGATAGAAAGGGTAAGGCTAAGATTCAGGTGGAGATGGAGGAGGAAGGATGCGCATCCTGGGGGCCATAGTATTTTTTCTATTCTTAATTCTTTTAGGGGTGGCTGAATCAGGGGCTGAGGAGAAGGGGGTCCTGATGGTGGATCGCTTCTCCGGAAAGTTAGATGAGCACGGTATCCCCAGCGGTTGGACCCTGGAGGGTGACCTTAACGATCAATCCAAAATTTCTGTGGAGCGGGAAAAGGACAATCATTTTCTTCACTTTTTTTGCTCCGACGATAGTTTCGGAATTAAGAAGGATATCAAGTTTGACATCCGCAATTATCCCTATCTTTCATGGCGGTGGAAGGTTACCCAGCTCCCGAAGGGGGGAGATATTCGGGAAAAGGACCTCGACGACGAGGCCGGGCAGATTTACGTGATCTTTCCCAGGTTTCCCGCGATGTTGAACTCCCTGTCTGTTGGTTATATCTGGGATAGTACGGCACCCGTGGGGCTATCGGGGACCAGCAAAGCCTACGGCAAGATGAAGTATGTCGTCCTCCAGAGCGGGTCTGCTAAGCTGAACCAGTGGGTCAGTGAAACTCGAAACGTCTACGAAGATTTTAAGAGACTTTTCCAGGAAGAGCCCCCGCGGGCGGGGGCGGTGCTCCTCTATATCAACTCCCAGCACACGAAGGGCACGGACGAGTGTTTTTACGACGATATCTTTTTCTCTTCCAGCCCTCCCGACATCTCCAGAAAATGAAGAGATCTGAAGATCTCCTTCCTTAGGGAAGAAAATCTTTAAATCTTTCCTGAAAAAATCTTGAGAAGAATATTTCAAGTTCGTGCAAGAAGGGCTTGAAAAAGGGCCTGAATATCGGGATAATATTTTTAGGTCTTTTGATTGCCGGTCAGGCCCAGAAGCTGACGTCGGTCAACTCGAAGAGGGGTGTTTACCTTTGCTCCATGGCGGCAGAAAGTTATTTTCTTAGCCATCCAAGCCGACGCCACCGTAAAATTTGCCAAATAGAAAGGGTTTACTGGGGTAAGTCATATATAAGGAGGAACGTCATGAGCATCGACTTCAATGCGGATGAGATCTTGCGGATGGCCGAACAGATCGAGAGAAATGGAAGGGATTTTTACAGCCGGGCGGCAACCAGGGCGGCCGAATCCCGAACCGCACAACTTTTGCTGGGGCTTGCCGCCATGGAAGTTGAGCACGAGAAAATTTTCGCCCGCATGCGGGTGAATCTCTCCGAAAAAGAACGAAAAGCAACGGTTTCTGACCCGGATGATCAGGCTTCCGCATACTTGCGGGCATGGGCAGATGGGCATGTCTTTGATGTGCGGAGCAATCCGGCGGATAAAATGACGGGGAAAGAAAAGGTGGAAAATATTCTCCAGATCGCCATTGGCCTGGAAAAAGACTCCGTCGTTTTCTACCTGGGTATGAAAGATGCGATTCCTGAAAGGTTGGGCCGGTCCAAGGTCGACGAGATCATCAAAGAGGAGATGCGCCATATGGCCTCTTTGAGCAGAGAATTGGAAACCCTGCGTCACCAGCCAATCTAAACAGGGAAAAATTGCGGGGAAGTTGCCAGGGGATGGCCTTTTGGGGAAAATCGCAGCGGAATCGATAATGATGAATGACTGAATCGAATCAGGAAGAAGGGGGAAGGAAGAGATGAAAAAGTACACCTGCAATATTTGTGGATACGTTTATGATCCCGCCGTAGGAGATCCGGAAAACGGTATTGCCGCCGGGACGGCTTTCGAGAAACTTCCGGAAGACTGGACTTGTCCGGTTTGCGGCGCAAGTAAATCTGATTTTTCACCGGAGGGGTAATCCGTCGGGGCATTTCTTAGGGTTTCTTTCATATCGGCCTTGGATTATTGCAGGTCAGAGATTTTCGCCCCAGGGAATCCTATTCGGCCTTCATTTGAGCCTTTCCTAAAGAGTCCGCAGAAGGGGGCTCTTCATTCCAGAGCCTCCTTGATGAAACGCAGAGTCTAAGCAGGTTTTTTGGCTACTATAAAGAATGATTCCCTCGTAAAAAGTCGGGGAAGCCGTCACTCCTGCGAAAGCACTCCCGCCTTCGGCGGGATGGATTCCCGCTTTCGCGGGAATGACGAAAATGGGACCGAAAAGACTTTTTACGAATCCATCAAGAATAAAACCTCTACATGCCAATACCCGGAAATCTTCTCACCACCGCCATGGCGGTGATGCCCCATAAAGATGTGGACCGGGCCCTTCAGATGTCCTTGTCATTGGACATCCCCTTTTGGCCCCAGCTGCCGAAGGTAAGCTATTATGAAGATATGTATGTCCAGGCCTCCGAACACTTTCCCGGGATTGTGCTGGATTTGGAAAAGAGGACCCTGCGATTTTCCGTGGAAAAGTTTATCGGAGAGTTTGAAGAGACCATGCATCATTTCGCTGAGCCGGAATATTTCGACATCAGCGAGACCTATTCTGTCGTCTACCACCGGTTTTTAAAACTGGACCTGGCCGGGCGGCCAGCGATCCGGGGACAACTGGAAGGCCCGATCAGTTTTGGAATGAACGTCTTGGATCAGGATGGGCGCCCCATTCTCTTTGATGACTCCATCCGCCCGTTCATGCTGGAGGTGATGGCCAAGCGGGTCAACGTTCAATTAAATCGCCTGAAGAAACAAAACGCCAATGCTTTTATGTATATTGACGAGCCCGGGTTGCAGTTTTTATTCAGCGCCTTGTCAGGTTATAGCGATCAGGCGGCCAAAGGAGACCTGGAAAAATTTTTCTCCCTGGTAGAAAGGCCCCGGGGCGTGCATCTCTGCGGTAATCCCGATTGGGATTTCCTGTTGGGGCTGGACCTGGACATCCTTTCTCTGGATGTGTACACCAATGGGGAAGTCTTTGCCTCGTATGCCCGTTCGATCGGGAAATTCCTGGATCGGGGGGGAATCCTTTGCTGGGGGATTGTGCCCACCAATTTCGAACCCTTTGAAAAAGAGAGCTTGGGCTCACTGGAACAAAATCTCGGCGGGGTTTGGAACATTCTGCTTAAAAATGGGATTGACCTGGAATTTCTTCTATCCAGAAGCCTGCTGTCGCCAGCCACCTGCTGTTTAGTCAATCCGGATGCTGAAAAGACCGTGGAAAAAGCCTTCCAAATGGTAAAGGAGCTATCTGCCAGACTAAGAGAAAAACACAGACTTTCTCAGTAACGGAGACCCGAATCATGAATCCCCGAAGAGGAACCAAGCAGACCTATAATCACCTGATCCATGAAAAAAGTCCCTACCTCCTGCAACATGCTGAAAACCCCGTGAACTGGTATCCCTGGGGCGAAGAAGCGTTTCAAAAAGCCAAGTAGGAAGACAAACCCATCTTCCTCTCCATCGGTTACGCCACTTGTCACTGGTGCCATGTGATGGCCCACGAGTCCTTTGAAGACGAAGAAGTGGCCAGGCTCCTGAATCAATTCTTCGTCTCTATCAAGGTGGACCGCGAGGAACGTCCGGATGTGGACCAGATCTACATGTCTGTTTGCCAGGGCCTCACGGGGCAGGGAGGCTGGCCTCTCTCGATCTTCATGACGGCGGAAGGAAAGCCTTTCTTTGCCGGCACTTATTTCCCGAAATCAAGCCGGATGGGCATGGCCGGGTTTACTGAATTCTTGACCCGGATATCCAGCCTGTGGCGAACGGATCGGGAGCGAATCACGAAGTCCAGCGAAGAGATTCATCAAGCGATCCAGAAAGAGACTCGCGCGGGCTCATCCGGTCCCGTTCTGGACCGGGGTGTTCTGGAAAAGGCCTACGGGCAATTTCTTAAGACTTTTGATTCGACCTGGGGAGGGTTTGGAAAGGCCCCCAAATTTCCCACCCCCCATCATCTAACCTTTCTTTTAAGGTGGTACAAGCGCAGCCAGGATCCCCAGGCGCGCACCATGGTGGAAAAGACCTTAGGGGCCATGCGCAGCGGCGGTATTTTTGATCAGGTCGGATTTGGCTTTCACCGTTATGCGGTCGATGAAAAATGGCTTGTGCCTCACTTTGAAAAAATGCTTTACGACCAAGCCTTGCTGGCTATGGCCTACACGGAAGCCTTTCAAGCCCTGCGAAAGGTGGAGTACGCGGTGGTGGCCCGCGAAATATTCACCTATGTGCTCCGGGACATGACTTCCCCGGAAGGCGGTTTCTATTCGGCAGAAGACGCGGACAGCGAGGGGCAGGAGGGACTCTTCTATGTATGGACACCGCGGGAGGTCAAAAAGCATTTGGGGGAAGGGCTCGGTGATCTTTTTTGCCGTTTCTACGGCATCAGCCCTGAGGGCAATTTCGAAGAAGGAACCAGTATTCCTTATATCTCGCGAAGCCCACAAATCTTTGCTGACCAGGGAAAAATGGAGCGGCAAGAATTGGAAGGTGCTTTGAACGGGGCCCGGGAAAGGCTTTTCCAAGTTCGCGAAAGGAGGGTGCACCCTCTTAAGGACGACAAAATTATCACCTCCTGGAATGGCCTGATGATCGCCACCTTGGCCAAAGGATACCAGGCATTGAGAGACGAAGTCTATGCCCACGCTGCCCGCAGAGCCGCGGACTTTATCCTGGAAAGGATGCGTACAACCTCAGGCAATCTGTATCGCCGCTTCCGGCATGGGCATATCGCCAACCCGGGGTACTTGGAGGATTATGCCTTTCTGGTCTGGGGGCTGATCGAATTGTACGAGGCCACTTTTGAGGTTCGGTACCTGGAGGAGGCCTTCCAGCTCAATCAGGTGATGATCGAATTTTTCTGGGATGAAGGGCGGGGGGGGTTTTACTTTACGGGGAAAGACAGCGAAGTCTTGATTGCGCGCCCGAAAGATCTTTACGACGGAGCGATACCCTCGGGGAACTCGGTGGCATCTTTAAACCTTTTGCGTCTGGCGCGAATGACTGGCAGTGTAGAGTTGGACAAAAAGGCTGATCAACTCCGGCGTGTCTTTTCCGCCCCGGTGGCCGATCATCCTATGGCTTATACTCAGTTTTTAAATGGCCTGGATTTTATGCTCGGCCCCAGTCAGGAGATGGTCATTGCCGGAGATCCGGACCTGGAAATGACCCAGGCCATGATTACCAAGATCCATCAGGTTTTTCTGCCGAACAAAGTCCTGTTGCTTCGACCGGAAGGCGAAGTAGGCAAAAGGTTGTGTGGACTTTCCCCATTCGTGGAGGGTATGAGACCCATAAATGAAGGGCCCGCGGTTTATCTTTGTAAACAGTACGCCTGCCAGGCTCCTTTGACGGATGTGATTGCTCTGGAATCGGCTCTCCAGGATTCCATGGGCCCACAAAATATTCTCCCTAGCGGGGAATGATGGACAGCCCATTCAAACTGATCGGGAACAAAATTTACCGCCTATTCCGCAACAGGGATTTTCTCCTCATCTTGGCGATCGTGCTCGGATTGCTTTTTGGGCAGGCCGCTCGGCTGACCGAGCCCATCGTTATTCCGGCGCTGGCCCTGGTCATGACACTCGCTACCATGGGGGTTTCTGGGAACATATTTCTTTCCCCACGTTCTCTGCTGGGGCCGGCCCTGGCTGGCTTGGCGATGAACTACGGAGTTCTCGGAAGCGTTATCTTCGGGTTGAATGGACTGCTGATCCGCGAAGAAGCCCTCTGGGCCGGGTTCGTAATTATGACGGCCGTTCCACCCGCCGTCGCCGTTATCCCATTCACCGTCCTTCTGAACGGAGACAGCACATTTTCTCTCATTGCGACCATTGGGTGCTACCTCGGGGCCCTGATCATCACGCCGCTCATCACCCTGGGACTTCTGGGGTCAGACCTGGTTGACCATGTTAAACTGCTCACGATTCTGGCGGAACTAATCTTTGCGCCGCTGGTCCTTTCCCGTATCTTGCTGAGGAGTAAGATTTCCAGACGATTGGATCCGTTAAAAGGGACCATCACAAACTGGAGCTTCTTTTTGGTCACTTACTCGATTGTAGGGTTGAACCGGGCGGTATTTCTCGACCGCCCGTTATCTCTCTTTCCAGTAGCGATTATTGCTGTGGCCAGCACCTTCTTCCTCGGGTTTGTGATTGAAGGACTGAGCCGGCTATTCCGGATTGACTCAAAGAAGACGACCAGCCTTGTTCTACTGGGCACGCAAAAGAATACTGGACTGGCAGCGGGCCTGGCGCTGGCCCTGTTCAGCGAGAAGACCGCAGTGCCGGCTACTATTTCAACCATTTTTAGCCTGGTTTACTTCATCTGGCTGAGTTTCAAACAGCGCTGGGAGCCTAATCTAAATTAGGCTCCCCACCCTTTCCCTCCCCCTTTGAGTCTACTCCCGGGGGAGGGAGGAGGCGAAGGGAAATGGCCTTGCTGAACTGTGCAGGCTGAAAGCTGATGGCAATTTTTCAGGAGGTGGGGATGGAAAAGAAATGGAAATGCGCGGTGTGTGGCTATATCCAGGAAGGGGCGAAACCTCCGGATGTTTGTCCGGTTTGCGGAGCCCACAAATACCAGTTTATTCTCTACGAGAAGATTCCAGAGGCCCTGGAAAAGAAGCTGAAAGAAGCATTTGCCGGAGAATCAAAGGCCCATATACGCAACCTGGCCTTTGCCAAGAAAGCTGAAGAAGAGGGATTTCCCCAAATAGCCAGACTCTTCAAGGCAGTGGCCGAAGCAGAGAAGGTGCACGCGAATGAGTATCTCAAGTACCTGGAGGGGGTCATTGGAGAGACCGAAGATAATTTAAAGGCTGCCTTCGAAAGCGAGATCAAGGCCAAAACGGACATCTATCCTCCTTTCATCCAGGAAGCCTTTGCCCTCAAGAGGGAGGATGTGGCCTGGAGCTTTTCTCGCTCCCGGGATGTGGAAGAGAGGCATGCCAAGCTCTATAAGGATGCCCTGGCCGCCATGATAACGGAAAAGGAAACAGAATACCATGTCTGCCAGGTTTGCGGTTATATCTTTGACGCCGAAGTACCCGAGGAATGCCCGGTATGTCGGGCCAAGAAAGAGAACTTCAAGAAAACGATTTGATACAAAAACCCACTTTCGGGGAGGAGCGTGGAATGAACGCCCTCAGATAGACCATTCCCGGAGCTTCGGTGAAAAGATCGAATTACGGGTGCAGGCCGTTAGTCCTTGTATTGCCCGAGCCCGATCATTACCTGAATGAAAGCCCGTTACTTTAAGTATTATAGGGTCAGCCGGATTGCGGTTTGACCATTTTTTGATTTTCATGGTAGGATTGTTCACATTTTCTGTAGCCAGGATTCTCTAATGAAAAAAGAGTATGCTTTTTTATGGATAGGAATTGCTTTCATCGCCGGGGTGGTTGTGGGGGTGATCGCCGCCGTTTACTATGAGGATCAGGCGCCCATC
>Ga0315284_10011615_pt1 | contig 12557 bp, 9 predicted proteins | sample YL17G09_16_MG_FD_203696 | JGI IMG/M metagenome (GOLD analysis project Ga0315284, IMG submission 203696) | Sediment microbial communities from Yellowstone Lake, YNP, Wyoming, USA - YL17G09_16 | ecosystem: Environmental > Aquatic > Freshwater > Lake > Sediment | place: USA: Wyoming | collected... | reverse complement strand
CTGCAAGAACGGCTGCTTACCTGATTCTAATCGGCGTTTTGCTGATACTTCCCGTGCTCAGCGGGTGTGGCTCAGGAGTCACAGGCAAATTCACTGAAAGCGAGGTATCCTTCCAGACGGAGGACTCGAATATCGTTGGCAACCTCACCGTGCCCGAAGGTAAAGGGCGTTTCCCTGCCGTTATCATCCTCGCCGGCAGCGGGCCGTTTGACCGCAATGGAGATGTCGATGCCAGAGTTATTGAAGAAGCAAATGCAACAGGGCAATCTGCCCCGGCATTGAGCTCCACCTACCGAGACATCGCCTATGCCCTTTCTCAAGAAGGATTTGTCACCCTGCGCTACGACAAGAGGGGTATTGGCAACAGCACTGGAGAAGGAGGGGATTTCCCGGAACCTTCCCTCCGTGACCTTAAAGCGGCGGTCGCTTTCCTCAAGGATAATCCATCCGTTGATCCCAAGTGCATCGCTCTTGTTGGACACAGCCTCGGCGGCCTGTGGGCTTTAATGGAAGCTGCTGAGGACCCCGAGATGGCTGCCGTATGTGTCATGGCCACACCAGCCAAGCCGATGGGCGAGGTATTCGTTGAGCAGATCGAATGGTTTATAAAGGCGCAGGGCGGAAATGATACCGATGTGGCCGTAGTGGTCGCGCAGCAAAGGGAGACATACGACCTGCTCCGTTCTGGAGAGCTGGACATTTCGTCAATGCCACCCTCAGAGCGTTATGAGTATGAGTTCGTGAAAGCGATTATGGATATAGCCGGCGCTGACTATGCCAAGGAGATCAAATGCCCTGCCCTGATTCTCCAGGGAGAGAAGGACCTATTCACAACGATGCCGCAGGAAGCACAACTGTTAAAGGAAGCTTTCATCGAAGGTGGAAATAAAGAGGTGAAACTAATTACTTTCGCCAACCTCGACCACATGTTCCGCACAACTCCTGAGCAGCCAGGGCCGGAGCTCTATTATGAGGATCGAGGCCCTATCTCCCCGGATGTAGTTAAGGCCATTGTGGACTGGATGAAAGATACTCTGCGCTGAGGTAAGTGTGGAGGCGCTGCAGGTACGTATTGTTTGGGCTTAGAAATCAGTTTTTAGGATTTCTCGGCTGGGAGATGAGAAGCGCCAAGACGTTTGAGTAGAAACGGGGGCAGCAGTTTACTTTTTCATTGTTACTGCTATTGTTCTGGGGAGCGCTCCGTCTCCCTTTCGATGAGCAGAAGATATCTTCCCCGCCTCAATGAGCTCATCTGACACTTTCTCCACTTCAGGTAGGGCCGCGAGCATACTCAGAAGCGGGGTGTGAGCCTGCACAAGGATTTTAATTCTGACGCCTTTGTCCAACGAACCTTTCAGGTCAATGACTTTAACCCTGGAATCCTTCTTTAAGTGCTTATGCAGTTTGAGCATTTGATCCAAAGCTATGGGAGGCGGAAGCACCAGTTCCACAGTGTCATCGTAGGAGGCAGGGCTTTCCTTTTTGTCCTCTTCTTTACCAGGTGAGGGCTGCTCTACCGGTTTTTCGACTGATGCTGCCGGTGCTGCGGATACAGCAGCATCGGATACGGGCGGCTCAGGCGGTTTCTCCTCTGCCATCGATACGGCCTTTGTTTCTCGGGCACCCTCAGGTCGACCGAATAATTCGTCAGGAACATCCCAGGGATCCCTTGTCGCCTGACACCCCCCCGTTTTCTGGCTTGATGCCAGCAGTTGCCCGGCCTCTTTTTTGATAAGCTGCGCTACTTCCTCAGCTTTATTCTGCGCTCCCACTATAATTGAGGACCCTTCCTCCTCTGCCGCCTTCATTATATCGCGAGCCTGCTGTTCAGCTAAGGAGAGCTTTTCCTGTACACTCTCCCCGGCTCTTTTCTCGGCTTCGGCTATGATTCTCCGGGCTTCTGCCTCAGCCTTCTCTTTGGCCCTGGCGATAACCTTTTGCGCTGCAGCTTTAGCCTTCTCTTCGGCTCTGACAACGATGCTGGCAGACCTGGCGTTTGCTTCCTTTTCAGCCTCTAGCTTGATTCCCTCCGCCTCTTTGCCAGCTTCGATTACGGTCTTCTCGGCAAGCTCCATCAGGGAATCTATATTCTCGAGTTTTCCGGCGAGTTCGGCATTCTGGTCTATGAGGCTGTTGATGAAAGACGCCAATTCGCCATCCAGGCCATTCAGGCCATCCAGGGCCGGAACGAATTCCTGTACCTTATTCCTCTTCACTCGACCATTCGTCGTAGACATAACTATATTATTCCAGGGTAGCTAATTCCTCTCGTATATGAGCTTAATGGGAATAATGTCACTCGGCAATGGTAATTTCGTCCTTGCCGCAGTAGGACTTTGGTAAAGGGACAAGTTCGCAAGCAGCCCAACCAAGATGATGGTATATATTTTGGGTACAGCGTGGCCCGAGTTTTTGGGATTTCAAATTATTCAATTTTTGGAGCCGCCGGGATGGCTGAACAGCGGGTTCCGGACAGCTTCGCTGGAACGTAAGAGAAAACCCGCAGGTAAAAAACGCCCCTACGCTCAGGTGTAACGACGCCTGCAACGGAACTGTGAACCCCAAGTCATGGACTCGGAATAGCTGTTCAGCGGTTCGCTTAGCATTCATGGATCTGAGCAACCGCCACTGGCGAGTGCCCCTACAGAATGCTCTCTGATATTCAATTAGGGGCATTGTAGAACATTAGTTCTTATGCTGTCAAGGGGAAGATGTCGTGGGGAGACTTTTGGCGGTGAATTTCGAGGGGCGTCTAATCCCCCTTGCCCCCTTTAAAAAAGGGGGGAATGATATTTGCGAGGGGGTGGTTCACCGCAGAGGGCGCGGTGCACTGGCTCCTATATGAATAATTTTGGCTTGCCTCGCCAGGGTTAAAACTTTGGCTTCAATCCAGCCTGTTTGCACAATTCGTTGGCTGTTATTCTATCGAGCGTTCGATGCCTTTTAACGGGTATCGTTTTGGTGCCATTAGTGTATATGGAGTGTTTGCTGCCTTCACGCAGCAAGTAGAATCCATGTTCTTCCAGATATTTAATCAGGTCGCTTCGCTTTACAGACATGCTAAATCACTACAGGTAGTTGCTCCAGAAGAGCGCCGCCGATGGGGATTTCCTTACCCTGTTGCCGATATGCCTTTATCATCTCTTGCAGAGCGTCTTTGAGCAGTTGTCTGCATTCGTCCAAAGTTTTGCCTTCGGTTATCACCTCGGGCCACTCCACCAATTGGCCCATATAGCCGGAGCTTATTTTTGTGTATTTAGCGGTGTAGTTACTCACCATGTCACAGCCTCCCTGAACGGATTCAATCTCCCTCACTCTAACTCTCTCCCTCCAGGGGAGAGAGGATTTAATAAAATCTACATCCTATCCTAAAATCTTTTTGACCAGTTCGTCAATTTCAGCCAGCTCTTCGTTCAGCATCTGGCGCACTATGGAGCGCAGCCTGCCGATACTCTGGATTTTCCCAGCGCCGCCGCTCGCCAGCCATTTCTCCACCTTGGCGCTGCACTCCTCGCCCAACTCAGCCAGACGCTGATGGCCTTTGTTCTTCTCGTCGAATTGGGGGATGGGGAGTTCCAGGACTTTCTTGTGTATGTCACGGGGCCCCCACAAGCCGCGGCTTTGCATCGGCTTTATCAGTTTGTCTATGATTGGTGCGTTGAAGAAAGCAACCAGGAAGAAAGCTTCACTCTTGTCACTTGATTCTAGGAAGTAGGTTTTATGATCTATGATAAATCCTTTTGTAACCACCTGCTGTTCCTTGACTTCAAATTTGACCGGTTTGATTTCAATGACAGCCGCTGTTAGGAAGGTACCTGAAGTATTGTAAATGACCCGATACTTAGTTTGCGGGTTCTGGACCGTAAGCTTCTTACGGTAGTCCAGCCAACCTAGCGCGGAGATTCGCTCCGCTTTGGTGCTGCGCCGCTTTGTCCATTCCTCTTCCGTTTTCCCTAGCCACTGCGCCAGATGCAGGAAGCCGCGTTTATGCGCTTCGTTTGCGTCAATAAGTTTGTATTGCTCTCCGGCGGGCTCAATAGGCAGTACTACCAGGCGATAGTCCAAGCGCCCGAATGGAAGCAGATCGGTGGAGAGCAGGGTGGCGTAGAGGAAACGGCTCTCGACATTGCCCTCAAAACGGACATCTCGGTAAGGCTTCTTGGCTTCCTCGATTGCTCTGGGATCGGTCTCCAGCGGAGGCAGGTCAGGATTGAAGCCGACCACCGATGATTTCACTTGTACGAACCAGAAGGAGCGTGGCACAATGGTCGCACCCTGAGCGAAGTGCTTTTTATAGAAACTCGATGGTTGTGCACCTTTACCCTTTTCTGTAGCCCAGTAGGAGCGCTTGCCTCGTGTGTGAAGTGAGAACTCTACATCTTCCAGTGTAAGCGCCTCTTCAGCTTCTGGGAGCGAGGCGTTTTTGCGTTCAAGTTCTCCGCTCAGGATTTGTCCAGCGATAACCTTCACGTCTTTTTCCACAGGTGTGGAACGCGAGGGACGGGGGAGCTCTTTCTTGTTTGCTATGACAACACAGGAAGGCACATTGAACAGAGGGGCGATATTCTCACAGTCCCATATCTCACGCCAGTAAAGGGTCTGTATCGTGTTCTCGGCGAACTTGAAGGTGCGTTTGCGCAATCCGTCGTGCTGGTCGGCGCTGAACAGACTTCTGGGCAAGACGAAGGCAATAGTTCCGCCCTTTTTGAGATATAGGTCCGCCGTACGCACCAGAAACAAGGCTGCTACCTCGAGGTGGGTAATCAGTTCACCACGCCCTGTAAGCAATTTGTAGTCCTCAGTGATTTGCCGTTTCAGGAAGGTCTGGTAGAGTGGTTCCATATAGCGGAAGGCAATCCAAGGGGGATTGCCCATGATGAAATCGAACTTCCCTTTGAGGAACAGAGGCTTGTAGCTGTTCTTCAGGACGAATGCCCAGATAGTGTCGCGGTCGGTATCAATGAAGTGTTTAAGCGTCTCGGCAACGGCGAAGAGCGCCTGTACGAGCGGGGTGTTGGCACTATCTGGGAAATGTTGCGCCTTGAGGAAGTTACTGAACGATTCCAGCGCAATCGGTTTCTTCTTGTTTTGCCTCGCGTATTCCTTGGCCAGCTCGATCGCCTGGTCATAGAGTGAGAGATTGTCCAGCAGCAATTGGGGCAGATAGACTTCGCGTCCGTTCAGTTCGACCTTGTAGCCCGGCACCTGGGGCACAAGCGTCTCCGTGCCCATCATCTTTGGCTTGAGCACCAACTCCGGCAGCTTGATGGTGTCGGTGAGGTAAATGTGGATCGTAATCGAGCCTTTTCGCTTCTTCAGCAAGTCGCCGAGAGCGAGGATATAGTTTGTCTTGGCGACCATGACCGCCAGAGGGTGGATGTCCGCGCCGTAGACCGATTCGAGGATATGGTTCAAGGTCTTTTGCGAATTCCCCAGCCTGGCGCGCTTTTCTCGTATGGCGAGGTAGAGGAAGGTACCTGAGCCGCAGGCGGGGTCAAGCATGGAACCGTTGGGGTTTATATCGAGCAATTTATTGACCATGCGATGCGCCAGCCAATCGGGTGTGTAAAACTCGCCCAAATCGTGGCGCGTTTCGGGGTCAACCAGTTCCTGATACAGCGACTTCAACACATCCTCAGAGAGTTCGCGCAGATTGTAGTGCTGCAGCAGGCTGAACAGCCACCGCGTCACACTGACGCCCACCTTCACAGCTTCGTCACGCGCCAGCCAGGAGAAAAAGTCCTCCTCGATGAAATTCTCTATCCCCTGTGCCTTGAACAATCGTCCTTCGAGCATCTCAACGATTTGTGAGTCGTCGGGGAGGCTAGTGCTTTCGCTGATACGCATCCATGACATGAGTTTGGCCAGGGTCGCCAGGTAGGTATGGCGGACGAAGAGCTCGTCGTCTGCAACCTGACTGCCATATACGATGCGTAGATACTTTTCCCAGCTATTGTAGATTACCTCGAAGGAGCTTTGCCCTTTAATCTTTTGCCACAAGGTGAGCAGCGCGTTTGTGGTGGTTTGGAAGGCATGGCTGCGAACGCCGAAATCGTGCACAATCGTCTCGCTTTTTGGAGGCAGAACCTCTTTGCGCAGGAAATAGCGGTCTAGCCAGAAGTAAACCTCATGAGGCTTAAGTTTCGTCCAGTCCGCTTCTTCAAGTACCTTAAGGCGCACGTCATCAGGGGCAATATCTTTCGCTGTCGGCTCGGCGAGTGTTGGCGAATAAGTCACGAAGCGAACCCCATCGGTGGCGATGCACAGGTAAGGTGTGCGCTTGTGGGAGGGCTCTTGCGACCAGAGGATAGCTACATAGCGGCGCAGTTGCCCTTCGGCTTCGGAGCGTTTTTTGGGAATGTTCGCCTCGAACTCGATGATGATGTTGCCAAAGAGGTTATCGGCTTCCCCCTTCAGGATACGGTCTTTTTGCTTTACCTTGAGAGATTGTTCGATGCCGGAGCTGTAGTTTTCGATGAAGTTCGGTTCAACGCTTAGTAGTTGCTGAACCAGCATGGTGAAGCGGTGAGAGCGCGCCTGTTCCTTATTGAGTTTCTCGATATCTTGTAGATATTTGGCGATAGCCTCATCCCACAGCGCTTCGCGGGTGTCGGGGATGCGGGTGGCTTTTTCGGTGAGCTTTGATTTTTTCTTCATAACTTCGTTTTTCGCTTTCCTTCGCTCAGTCGGCGCGCTAACTCAAAAGCCGCTGCGATACGGGTGATTTTCACATCGGACAAGCCTTTGATTACTAACAATCTCTCAAGTGGTTGATTAGCCAGCCCTTCGAGAGAGCCAAACTTTTGGAGTACCTCTTCGGCGATTAGCTCCGCTGGCCTGCCCTTAATCCCTGGAGATATTATAATGGATAAAAGTTCCTGCTCGGAGAGGCTGGCTGCACCTTGCTCCCTCAGTTTCCCGCCGGGATGCTTCCATCTGGTGGTCAATGTTTTTGCCTTTCGTTAGTTTCAGGGGGTTACTGTTGCTCATTTTATACTAAAGAATCTTTTGCGACAATAGCAATTCTGAGGTTATATTAAAATTGTAGAAGAATGGGGGGGGTTGAAAGCCGCCCCTACGGTTTTGGGCACAGCACGCTGTGCCCCTATCATAGTGTGACGAGGAGATTGCTTCGTCGTCCGCCAGAGGCGGACTTCTCGCAAAGACATACGGGAGGGCATCCTTCCACAGAAGGATTGCCCCTACTCGTCGTGACGGGAGTCACGACGCTACATAAAAGGGCGAGGCAAGCTACCCATGGGGCCTGGATTCCTGCTTACGCAGGAATGGCATTTGGAGTATGCCCTTCGACAGGCTCAGGGAGAACGGACTAATCCCCCTGGCCCTCTCCCTGAACGAGTCAGGGACAAGTTTAGAAAAGGGGGGATTCCTGGATTCCTGCTCAGGGCAGGAATGACATACAAAGGGGCGTCCGCCTCAGGCGGACGCCCCTCCGTTTGGACAGGCCGGGGAGCCTGTCTTACCATGATGAATCTACTGTATCAAATGTACGAGGGTGGGTTTCAAACCCGGCCCTACGGAAAATACAGAGCGTTTGGATTGAACCAATATAGGAAGGGCACGGCATGCCGTGCCCCTACAACGGATAAAACAATCGGAGGGGGCGGTTCGCGAACCGCCCCTACATGGCTACATGAATCTCTCGAATCTGTCTTTTTTCGCTTTGCATACAGGGCAGATCTCAGGTGGCTCGTTTCTGGCGCACAGATAACCGCATACCTTGCAGCGCCACACGGGCAGCGGGGTAGAAAATGTGGCACCCGCATCAATGAATTTCTCGAATCTGTCTTTCTTGGCCTTGCATACGGGGCAGATCTCAGGAGGCCCATCTCGGGCGCACAGATAGCCGCATACCTTGCAGCGCCATACCGGCAATGAAACAGACTGTGCAGCTCCCCTAACTTTCAGCTTCGCGGCCTCTTCTTTCAGCCTCTTTCTTTCCTGCTCAGGGGGCCGCCGCTCGGGTATCGAGGTGGCCTTCTTTTTACCTTCGGCTATCTCTGTAGATACATACAGCGCACAGTAGCACGACCCGTACTCGTTAACATCGGCATCCCTGTAGTCGCAGGGACATATTATGTCGAGGTCATCCTCCTTCACGCCAGAGGCAAGCCGGCAGGGACAGGCCCAGTAGCCGTAGCGTTTTTCGTTAATCAGCAGGCTTCTTACAAGGTCTTTGGTGAAGTCAACCTCGGGATTCAGGTGGTATCCACCCTCCTCCGCCTCCCGCTTTAGCCTCCGGTACAGGGCATCTACTGCTTTATCACTGACCTCAGTTTTTGCCACCGTTCACCGCCTGCTTGATTTTCTCCTCTTGAAAGCCCACTATGCACTTATCGTCGTCTATCACTACACACGGGAAGGAATGGCCCGGGTTCCAGCGGTTAAGCTCTGCTATCACTTCCTTTTTGGCCTCGCCATCCAATAGGTCTACATCTATGTATCTGTACTCCACGCCAAGGGTATCAAGCAGATTCTTGGTCTTCCGGCACCACCCGCATGTACTCAGTGCGAACAAAAGTATATCTCCCTTCCTCTTGCCCGGCACCTTCTTCGCGTACTTCTCAAGCGTCATTTGTTCTCTCTCCTTTTTAGGTATATGCCGATTCTAAGGGTCAAGCAAACGTCCGGAACTTGTCCCTCTTGGCTCCGCATATAGGGCATTTGTCGGGGGCATCGCCCTCGTAAGTCCAGCCGCAGACCGTGCAAATTTGCATGGGCCCCAACTTCACATCCTTGCCCGAGTCAACAGCCGTCTTTGCTTTCTGGAAGAAGGCAGCATGGGTCTTTTCAGAGGAAAGAGCATAGAAAAAGCTTTGCTGTGCGCCCTTCTCCCCCTGGAACTTTGCCGTCTCCAGATAGGTGGGGTACATCTCGTTGATCTCGAAGGTCTCCCCGTCGATGCCTCCCTGGAGGTTTTGTGATGTAGGGCCGATCCCAAAGACAGCCATAGAGGTACAGAGAAAGCCACCCACCAAATCCCTCAACTCCCTGAAGTGATTATTGGCGTGAATCTGTTCGGCAAAGGTAATCGCCCTGAACAGGCGGGCGGTGTTGGTAAATCCGTCTTGTTCTGCCTTGTCGCCCCAGGTCCTGTAGCGCATGTGCGCCATCGACTCGCCACCATAAGCGTTGCGCAGATTGGCCGATGTGATGTCGTGCATAATTTAACCTCCTTCGGTCCCAATTTTACGGCATCAGTTATCATGATAAGCATAGGGGATAACGAAGTCATAAAATGATTAAAGGAAAGGTTAAATAGTTATCACATTTTCATCAATGGTCAAATGCGGTTCGATGAGAGCGTTTAGCAACTCTTTTCAACCCTCTAAATCCCCAGTCTTGGGGGACTTTTGGAGGGGAGCTGGGGGACACCCCCAGACCCCCGGCATCCGCCTGAGGCGGACTGCACCTCTTAATCAGCCTCAAATCCCCCTACGTTTTTTATCCTTGCTGCCGATACATTCTTTTCCAGGGTTCGTTCTTGAAGACGAGATAATCCTTAATAGCCTCCCTGAGTATAGTTGTGGACAGGACGGCGCATTCAATGTTCTCCTCGGGAAGTCCACCCAGGGCATTCAGCACGTATTCAGGGGTGATTTGCTTAACCCCGGCTATGGTCTTACCCTTGGCCGACTCCGTGACCAGGCTCAGGGCGGCGACTGTAGGGCCACAGCCGGTGGTGGAGAAGGTGATATTCTGGATTTTGTCCCCCTTCATCCTCAGCCAGATTTCCATGATATCCCCACAGGAGCCGATGGCGCTGGCATAGCCGTCGGGATTAGGGATGGTGCCTACGTTTCTGGGGTTCTGAGCATGGTCTATAACTGTCTGACTGAAACCTTGAAACTCTTGCTTCTGTGGCTCGTCTTCCATCTTAATCTCTCAGTCTTTGGTTGACATCGCTTTAAGGAAGGCATCGGCCAGGCCGCTGAGCGCTGTGGATTCGTAGCGCTCGATATTGCCCTCATCGCAGAGCCGGGCAAGCTCCGGGTCTATGGGCAGTCGCCCTAGCACAGGAGCGCCCGCTGCCTTCGCCATCTCCTGCGCTTTGCTCTTGCCGAAAAGCTCTATCCGCTTCCCGCTGTCGGGCAGAAGGAAGTAGCTCATATTCTCCACCACCCCTATTATGGGGACGCTCATTTTTTGAGCCATCTGCACTGCTTTCCTCACCACCATCGCTGCCAGTTCCTGGGGGCTGAAGACCACGACCACGCCCGATAGAGGCAGCATCTGCATTACGGTGAGCGGGGCATCGGCAGTCCCCGGCGGCAGGTCAACCAGGAGATAGTCGAGCTTGCCCCAGAGTACGTCTTCCCAGAACTGCGTGATGGTTTTGGCGATGAGGGGGCCGCGCCAGATGACTGCGTCGTCCTCATTGGGCAGAAGCAGGTTGATGGACATTATCCCAATACCCAGATGGGACAGCACCGGCATGATACCGCTATCGCTGCCGGCAGGGCGTCCGCTGATGCCAAACATCCGGGGTATGCTGGGTCCGGTGATGTCGGCGTCGAGAATGCCTACCTCGTAGCCGCGGCGTGCCAGGGAAACTCCGATGAGGCCGGTCACCAGGGATTTGCCCACTCCGCCTTTGCCGCTCATAATGGCGACAATATGCTTGACTTCGTTGAGCTCTTTGGGCATGGCCTCAACGAAATCTATCGTAGCCTTCTTTATCTCTGGTAGCCCTTCCGCGATATCACTCACCTTAGCTTTGAGCCAGTCTTGAGACTTTGGGTTGAGGGCCGTAGAAGCCAGGGTGATGTTCGCCATGCCATCGGAGACCGCGATGTTGCGAACAAGGTTGAGCTTAACCAGGCTGCGCATCGCCCCGGGGACAAGCACATCTTCAAGGCTTTCTTTGATCTGCTCTTCAGTTGTCAAAGGTTTTCCTCCAAGCCAGTGTCTCTTAACACACTAACTTATATTATACATTTAATTCATTCATTAGTCTCATTTCAAAATGAAGACAAGGGGCTTAAGCCCTTTGTCTGTTTGTCTGATAAGGTTAGCAAGTATACGCTTTTCGCAAAGGGGATATAATGCCAGCCTAGCCAGATTGATGAGCAGCATTTATATTTATGATTAATCAGTCTGCAAATGTGTTTCGTTGGTTGGGTAAAAGCGAAATCAATGAGAGAGGACGGATTGATTAGAGTTACAAACGAGAGTAAGTTAACTGAGTCTCGTGTACCACAGTTAACCTTTGACACGAGTTGTATAGTTAGCTTACTTGGACGTGATAATACCCCTGCCGATGAACTCACAGCATTGCGACAAATCTTGGAGTGGGAGAGGGTGGGGAAGGTAAGAATTTGGATTTCCGAGAAGTCTCGAACAGAGTCTCAACTGAATCTGCAAATAGCAAGAGACTATAAGGGAGTAGAAACAGAACGAATACATAAATGGATTGAGACCCTCTTGCATCTTAATAAATATCCTGTGACACAAGCTATATGGATATTGGGCATCTCAAAGCTTGGTGTAGACACGGTGTTGGCTTCAGATGAACAAGGACAGGATTATTCAGAAATGATCAGCATCGTATTCCCAAACAAGGAGTCTGAAGGGCTCGAGAAAGGCGATTTATTTGATGTAACCATCCTCTTTGAGCATTATTTGTAAGGGAATGACCTTTTTGTAACCCGGGACACGAAAAGTATATTGAAAGCCAAAGTGAAAACAGAACCTCGAAAAAAGTGGGGGATTAGGATAGTTAGTCCTATTGAAGCACTCACAGTACTGCAATCTGATTATGGGTTAGCCTGAGCCGGATAATACACGGCTGTATTAAAGTAGGGGCACGGTGCACCGTGCCCCTACCGAAACGAAGTGGGCGACCCGCCGAGGCGGGTCGCCCACAAATCCCCATCTCAATGGTAAACCTCTTTATCAGGATGACTTGTTATTGTTTGTGGACTCCTTCTTTTTCGCCTCTTCTTTTTTCTCGAACTCTTTCATGCCCTTGGCAAGCTGCTCCAGGCGCTCCTGAACACGCCTGTTGATGGAGTCCTTCTCGAACTTGCCGCTCTTGAGTTTGCGCCCTGCTTTGATGCCGGTGAGAATTTCTATGCCCTCATCTACACTTTTTACGCTGTAAACTGTGAATTTCCCTTTCTTTATTGCCTCCACTACCTCTTCCTTGAGCATCAGGTTCTGCACATTGCGCTCAGGGATTATGACACCCTGCTTGCCCGTCAGTCCTTTGGCCTTGCACACTTCATAGAAGCCCTCGATCTTCTGGTTTACCCCACCGATTGCTTGCACTTCGCCCTTCTGGTCGATTGAGCCGGTAACAGCTATACCCTGCTTGATGGGGGCATCTGCCAGGGCGGATAGAAGTACGTAGAACTCGGTGCTGGAAGCGCTATCACCCTCTACTCCCTCATAGCTCTGCTCGAAGACAAGGCGGGCGCTGAGAGAAAGAGGCGCATTGCTGGCATAGCGTTCCGCCATAAGGCCGCTGAGAATGAGTACGCCTTTGGTATGGATAGGGCCACCCAGCTTAGCTTCACGCTCGATGTCTATGAGCC
>Ga0315284_10011614_pt1 | contig 12558 bp, 7 predicted proteins | sample YL17G09_16_MG_FD_203696 | JGI IMG/M metagenome (GOLD analysis project Ga0315284, IMG submission 203696) | Sediment microbial communities from Yellowstone Lake, YNP, Wyoming, USA - YL17G09_16 | ecosystem: Environmental > Aquatic > Freshwater > Lake > Sediment | place: USA: Wyoming | collected... | reverse complement strand
AGGAGATGGAGTTCCATACGCAGGAACTCAGGAAATTTTCTACCTCTCTCACTGCAGCAAACAAGAAACTCAACCTCCTCTCCAGTATCACCCGGCACGACATTACCAACCAGCTGACGGTGCTCGTAGGGTACCTCCGCATCCTGGAAAAAAAGCAGCCGGATACTTCATTCAGTGAGTATTTTAACAAGATCAACACTTCTGCACAGCGGATCACCGCCATGCTCCAGTTCACCAAAGAATACGACAAGATTGGGGTCAATGCCCCAGTCTGGCAGGATACCCGCACGCTCGTAAATTCTACGGCAAAGGAAGCCCCGCTCGGAAAGGTTCTGGTGAAGAACGATCTCCCTGCCGGTGCCGAAGTGTTCGCTGATCCACTGGTTGTCAAGGTCTTTTATAACCTGATGGACAACGCCGCCCGGTATGGCGGGAAGATCACGACCATCCGGTTCTTTGCAGAGGAATCCGCTGATGAGCATCTCATCGTGTGCGAAGATGATGGTGACGGTGTCGTTGCCGGAGAGAAGGAGAAGATCTTCGAGCGCGGGTTTGGCAAGAATACCGGGCTTGGGCTGGCACTTTCGCGGGAGATTTTTGATATCACCGGCATCACCATCCGGGAGAACGGTGAGCCGGGCAAAGGGGCCCGGTTTGAGATGACGGTTCCGAAAGGGGCGTACCGGTCCGGTTCTGTGCAGTAAAACCTGAAACGATTGGCACAATTATTTTTTTGTTGGAGTGAACAAGGCTCAATCTTTGCCGTTTTTAAAAGAAAAACATGAGATGAGAGATTCGGGTCCCGGTTGACGCGTCAGATCTCACAAAACCCCATGCAAATATACTTACCCTCCCAATACTGCTACTGTGAAGATCTATATCGACGAATCGGGAGACCTCGGGTTTACAGCACGTTCGTCCCCCTACTTTGTCATCGCGGCTCTTATCGTTCATGACCCACTCGCTATCCGCCGGTGCTTCGCAAAAGTCCGGAGAAACAAACTTAAGAAAAAATACAAGGATCTTCCTGAATTCAAGTTTAACAATTCCGGCCCGGAGATCAAGAAACGCATCCTTGCCTGCATTGCATCAGCCGATGTTGACATAGCATATAGTGTCCTTAGGAAAGAACAGGTGTACTTGCACCTGCGTTCAAATCACCAGATAGTCTACAACTACCTGACCGCGTCTCTCATCTCTCACATCATCCAGCGGTTCCATGATGGCAGCCGGGTTGAGATCACCGTGGATAAATCACTAAACGGAATCCAGCGGGAAGCCTTCGACCAGTATCTCGTCTACAAAACGTTTGAAAAGAACCAGGCAAATGATCTCGCCGCGTTCCCCTTTGAAATTGAGCACGCCGATTCAAAGAATGAACCCTGTATTCAGGCCGCTGATTTCATTGCAGGAGCCTTGCATTATTATTATCGGACCAATGACGATACGTTCTCCGGTATCATCAATGAAAAGATCGCGTTGGCATTTGATTATTTCAAAGGTCCGCAGAAATGAATTAGTGAACCCTTCCCTACTTTGTCCCATCCACCTCAAGGTGGCATCATCCTTTTCGGGAAGGACTTACTCACTGATGTACACATATGCAGTTCAATATTAATAAATTTCCATGAGATCCCATAAGAATTCCTGAAATTAGATACCCGAACCTGCCAACCCACGCTGGCTGTTCGGAGGAGCATCTTGTGAGCGTAAATTTTTTTTTAGAAAAGGGCTAAATTGCTCTTGACCCGTTCTATGTGTTGAAAGCCACCGGCACTGCGACCGGCTCCCCTCATTCCTTGCCAAAAACCCATTTTTTCAGACCACCCCGGAAAAAACGACATTAATAGCGGGCTTCTGTTGGCAAAAGTCACACCAAACGGGTAAAACATTGGGTAAAAATAACCTCGATTCTATGGCCTTTGGTGTGCATTTAATGAGGTGCATTCCTGCCGTATTTTGGCAAACGGATCAAAATAATGCCCCCGTTTCCACATGCACCGAAACGGACGGTTTTACGGTGTTTTCCGGATAAGGACCTGGAAAAAAGAGCCCGATTTTGGCTTGTTTTCCCCCAGAGTACATGCCCTCATATTCCAGAGGTCTCCGACAATAGTGAAATGATGGGGATCGTCTCACACACCCATCCCCGTAATCATCCCCACCTCTTGCTGAGCTGTTACCGGATCCACCACCCGTCCACCGCGATGAACAAAGTTCAGAAAACAAGAGGATGCTTGCGGTGCATGCGGTGTACGGGGACCGGGATTTTCACGAAGGGGAGAAGAGGGATAAGGCGGATGTTGTGATTCATGGAATAGGGGAAGTGATTGGGGTGTTGGGGAGGGATGAGTGAGGAAGGATGTTTTGTCATCAGGAACCAGGTATTAGATCATATCGAATCCTAAGGAAGCAACCTAAAAACACATCGATATAAATCAATAGCTGGGATAAACAGTCAGATTCAGTTTTAAAAAAAATGGGGGAATCACTGGGACTTCTTACGGCGTTGCTTTATTCCCGTCATAACAGTATCAAAATCTTTTTCAAGCCATTGTTTGCGCTCTTTTGTATAATCCCCGCTTCCGTGAGTGTAGCTCTGGATGAACCGGATTGCATCGGCTGGCCCGAGATTCTTCACCAGCACCCGGAACCCCTTTATCCGGATCTCATTCAATGTTTTTACTTCCATCCCTTGTCACCTCCATAAGCCACTGCACGGGATTTTGCACTTTAATAATTATCTTGTCTTTGTGCTTCTTAATAGATTTTATGAGCATATCATCTGTTGTCAGGAAGACTGCGCCCACGTTAATAGCACATGCAAGATGAAGAGCGTCAAGAGGATCCAGACCATCCCGGTGATATTCCTTTGCCCGGGCTTCAATTTCGTCATCTATCCCCACGCGGATCTTTGCAAACCTGAGTAAACTCTCCACATTTTCTCTTCGTTCTCTATCAGATATCTCAAAAATCTCCGATTCGATAGCTTCGCTGCCAACCAGATCAAAACCTGTCATACAAAACTTGAGGATTTCTGTAACAGCTTCTGTTTCCATGCGAATACGATGAATGGTCTGATCATCAAATGGTCTGCACAAAGCAGCATACGTCCAGATAGATTTTCATCCGTATCATTCTGATAGTCTGTTCTCTTCCAGTACCAATAAATGATTGGATCATCTGTCTTCATGAGGGGGAGAAGAGGGATGCGGCGGATTTTGTGATTTATGGGGTGGGGGAGGTTGGCCGGGTTCAGCGGACCTGTGTTCGCGCCAGGTGAGTGCATCAGCGCGAGCTCGGGGTTGACGCAGTCACTGAGCGTTATTCGTGAGTACGATCAACAGTGACGAACATTCCGCGGAGCGGTATGTGAGGAGCGAGCCGGAGCAGCCGCTGGCGCTGGAGCATCGCGACGAGCCAGGGGCGTACTTCGTACCAACCGGAAACCGACCGGGAAACAAGGGAGGTGATGTGAAGCGAGCCGGAGCGTCGGCGAGGACGAGTGAACATGACCGAGCGTTCATCAGGCCAACCGGACCCGATGGCTCCCTCCCTCGGAATGGTGGGCGGGACTCCCGGGTGGGCTGTCCGGTGGATTATCCCCGTCGTTCCTCTCATATGCGCATGACACACACATAAACAATATCTCAGGGGTCATGAAATGACAACAGCCCGGTGATCTCTCCTGCCAGTTACATGCCCATTACATAAATTATCTTCCAAAATAATGAGCAAACGGGGAAAAAACGGCAATCTATCCCTTTTTCTCCGGACCCTGCACATACCAGTTACATAAACTCATTCAGGACCAGAACGGGATATACTTCCGTGTCCTGTTCGATTTATTCTCCGGATCATACAGCCTGATCAAACCCTGATCCGTGGTATCCTTGATAATACGTGATGCAATGGGATAATTCTGGTCGTCAATCCCCAGCCGCTTCCGGAGAGTTGCGTTTGTCATATAATCCCGGCATACCCAACGCAGGCAACAATGCTGGTAGCAGGCCCTGATCTTATCCGCTCTTCCCATATCGCTGATGTTCTGATATCCAAAGAGTGTAACCCGCATGAAATCATTATCGTCAAGAAATTCAGGTGCGGGTAACTGAAAGATCTCAATACCATTAATTGCCCTGTCAATGCCACTACCCCGCTCTTCACAAATATTTATGCGACGCATCATCGATGCCAGTAACTCATTTCGTGAGCGGGGGGGATGATCGATGAACCGGTCCGGGCTGATTAAAGGTTTGCCGGGATTTGAGATTTCCATCCGCTTTTGAAACACTTCGACCATGGGACCAGCGCCGGTTATAGAGAAATCCTGGTGTATCAATGCATTTGCAACAACTTCACGGATCGCAATCTTTGGATACATCTTCTGCTCGACACGTAACGCATCCTTGATTACTTCATTCGACGGGGTTTGATCGTGAATCCAGTCAATAGTTGATTCGAAGGTTGTTGCATAGCCGCTCTTGACGACATGCTCTTTTTTTGCGTTCAGGCGACCATCCCCATCATACATGACAATTCTTAACGATTTGCGGGTGAGCGTGGGGTAGTCCTCGAGATTTTTTGCAAAGAGAATTGCGCCCAGATTGGTTATGGAGTATTGATCTTTTGCTTTTTGTACGATTTTCTCTTCTTTAAGTCTGCTAAGAATACCTGTTCGGTTATCCGGCAGGGGGATTTTCATAAGTTCAAAAAATCTCGGGTAATCGATCTTTTTTAAGACATCCTCACTTGTTTGTCCAGTGAGAGCGATACCATTCTCGAAGGGTATTGTATGAATAATACTCCAAAGTTTTCTCTCTTTTTCGGGATAATTCACCAGTTTATGATTATTAGACCCGACGCGAATATGTGCAACACCAGAAAACCTGACAGGTCGCTCCCGTGCTGCCCCAATCCGGAAAACGACGATTCGTGCCCCGTTTATCTCGTCCTCATCAATTGTGCAATCCACGCGGGGATCTAAAAGACGGTTCAGCCACGGCTCAAGGTCTTCATTTCCTTTTCCTTTTGCCTTTTTTGGCTGGAACTCCGTGCCGACAACCACATGAGTAGAGTTATCGACCCCAAAGATAAGATACCCAAACTCCTCATGGGACAATGCTGCTGAATTGCTTAAGGCAGAGAGGTATTCACCAATCTTTTGGGATTCGGCGTAATTGACCGTGAACTCGAAACCATTCCTCTTCGGTATCTTTACTTCGAAGGAAATCTACGAGTTCCCGGGGATTTATTCGTTCTTCCATGTCCTAATCTCAATTGAGGGATCTTTTCATTTTCCTTTTATATCGAACCGGTTCTGTAAAAACGTATCAACCGGTTTTATTTTTTTAAGCGTGGAGTCCATGGCATGTCCGGCTCCATTTCTAATTCAATATGATGCTTGGGAGAATATCAGGCTTGGCAAGTGAGGAAGAAGAACCAAGAGAATCACGGTGATTTTTTTGTAAAACCAATCCCGACATTAACCCGAAGTGAGAGTCTTGCTTCGGACACTCGCCCCCGCTCCGCGACCGGCTCCCCTCTTTTTCCTGCTAAAAGCCCATTTTTTCAGACATCCCCGGAAAAAACAACGTCAATAGCGGGCTTCTGTTGGCAAAAGTCAGATCAAACGGGTAAAACATTGGGGAGAAATAACCTCGATGCAAATGCCATTGGCAACCTTCGTTTTTAAAGCCCAATCCAGCCGTATTTTGGCAAACATGGCGAGATTAAGGCACTTATTTCTCACAATCCGGAACCAGACGGTTTTGAGGGGGTTTCCAGACCGGAACCCGGCAAACGGAGCCCAATTTGGGCTTGTTCTCCCTCCTGGTACATACCCTGATACCAGATGACCTGACCTATGGGAAGAACCCGTGGATCACTCCCGACCAGCATAATCATTAAGAATGCACACCCCCTTTCATCAGTTACAGGCACCCCCCATGGAAGGAGAACGGGGTCTCTCTGGAAAATCAATGTTTATCTGCAACATTTCAGCAGAGTTTCCGTCCTGTAATAACGAGCGCACAATAAAGTATGCCGATACTGATGTGCCGGAATTATTGCACAGGATATAAAAACCTGCAAAGGACCGCATAAAATATCCAGATGGTGTGAGACGATGAAAAACCAGACGATCCCTCTGCCGGAAAAAGTGACAGGACAGGATAAGTCAAGTCAAGTCAAGTCAAGTCAAGTCAAGTCAAGTCAAGTCAAGTCAAGTCAAGTCAAGTCAAGTCAAGTCAAGTCAAGTCAAGTCAAGTCAAGTCAAGTCAAGTCAAGTCAAGTCAAGTCAAGTCAGGAAATGTCATGACTTCCCCGAAACAAAAAACCTTGGCTAAGAAAAACAAAGAAGACACCCCCCGCGAAGTAAACTTCCCCATCATCGGCATCGGTGCCTCCGCCGGCGGGCTTGAAGCGTTCGAACTTTTTTTCAAAACAATGCCTCCCGCAAGCGGCATGGCCTTTGTACTCGTCCCTCATCTCGACCCGGGCCATGCCAGCATGCTGTCCGAGATCCTCCAGCGCATCACCACGATGCCGGTCCACGAGGCCGAGGATCAGATAAAGATCCAACCCAACCACGTCTACATCATCCCGCCCAACAAGGACATGGCGATCTTCCATGGCGCAATCAGCCTGAGTGTCCCGGAACTTGCCCGGGGATTGCGCTTGCCCATCGATGCGTTCTTCCGCTCGCTGGCCGAGGACCAGGGCGAACGGGCGATCTGCGTGATCCTCTCGGGCAGCGGATCGGACGGCACGCTCGGGCTCCGGGCAATCCACGGAGCCGGCGGGGCCTCCTTTGTGCAGGAACCCTCCACCGCAAAATACAACGGCATGCCATCAAGTGCAGTCCACAGTGGTCTTGCTACCTATGTGCTACCGGTCGAAAAGATCACCGAGCAGCTGGTAACCTACGTAAAGACCATCGCGGATACCGGCGTTCCCCCGGCCCCGCCGGCTCCGGCTGCATTGAGTGCCATGCGGCGTATCATGATGCTCCTGCGGACAAAGACCGGTAACGACTTCTCCCAATACAAACAGAGCACGATACGGCGCAGGATTGAACGGCGGGTGGCGGTGCACAATATTGCCGATATGGACGGGTATGCCCGGTACCTGCATGAAAACCCTGCCGAGGGCCAGATCCTTTTTAAGGAACTGCTTATCAACGTGACCAGCTTCTTCCGGGATAAAGAAGCGTTCGAAGCGCTAAATAAAGAGGCCCTGCCCCGGCTGTTTGCAGATAAACCCGAGAACTATGTCTTCCGGATCTGGGTACCGGGGTGTGCCTCCGGTGAAGAAGCCTACTCGCTGGTCATGCTCTTCCACGAATACATGGACAAGATCAAACAGAATTTCAGACTCCAGATCTATGCAACCGATATCGATGACGATGCAATCGCCTCTGCCCGGGCAGGCACCTACCCGGAAAATATTACCATCGATGTATCCCCGGACCGGCTCCAGCGGTTCTTTGTAAAAGAGGGGACCGGCTTCCGGATCAAAAAAGATATCCGGGAGCAGGTCATCTTTGCCATCCAGAACTTAATCAAGGACCCGCCGTTTACAAAAATGGACCTGATCAGCTGCCGGAACCTGTTAATCTACCTTGATGCCGACCTCCAGAACCGGGTGATGCCTGTGTTCCATTACGCCCTTAAGCCGGGAGGCGTGCTCTTTTTGAGCCCGTCAGAAGGTATAGGAAATTTCACCGATCTCTTTGGCCCGCTCGATAAGAAGTGGAAGATCTATGGGGTCAAACCCTCCCTGGTGTCAGCCAACACGTTAGTCACCCAGCGCTTTGCATGGACTCGTGAACGGCCTGGTAAGGAAATTGCCGGGGTTGTCGTCAGGAGGGATACGACAAATTTTGCCGAACTTGCCAAACGCATGCTCCTCCAGTCGTTTGCCCCGCCATCCGTGATCACCGATAACAATGGTGATATCGTGTACGTGCACGGTGATACCGGGAAATACCTTCAAACAGCCCAGGGGCAACCCAGCCACAATGTAATCGCTATGGCACGCGAGGGACTCCAGAGGGATGTACGCACTGCCATCCAGAACGCTGCAGCACAGAAAAAACCGACGGTAGTAAAAGGCCTGCCGGTCAGGACAAACGGCGATATTCATGGCGTTGACCTCACGGTCCGTCCGCTTGCCGACCCTGAGACAACCCGGGACCTGCTGCTCATCAGTTTCCAGGATTCCGAATTACAGCCAAAGGAGAAACGAAAATCGGCAAAGCGCGTAACCGGAAAAGGGGAGTTAACGCGGGTGGCAGAACTCGAGCAGGAACTTGCATACACCAAAGAGAACCTGAACGCGACCATTGAGGAGATGCAGGCAACCAACGAGGAACTCAAGTCCACCAATGAGGAGCACCAGTCCACAAACGAAGAACTCCAGTCCAGCAACGAGGAACTCGATACATCAAAAGAGGAACTCCAGTCGGTCAATGAAGAGATAGTGACGGTAAACGCGGAGCTGCAGGCAAAGATCGTGATCCTCACCGACATCCAGAATGACATGAAGAACCTGTTAGAGAATGTCAACATGGGCACGATATTTTTAGATATCCACCTCGCCATCAAGCGGTTCACCCGCGATGCTCTGCGGGTGTTCCGGCTTGCGTCTTCGGATACGGGACGCCCGCTCGCCGATATCCGGTCGCTGATTCCGGATATGGACCTGATCCCCGATGTTCAGGGGGTTCTGGATTCGCTCATCCCCCGGGAGCTACCGGTCCGGACTACGAATAATGAGTGGTTCTTAGTCCGCATCATGCCGTACCGCACGCTGGATAACGTGATCGATGGCGTGGTTCTGACATTCTCCGATATCACTGCCCTCAAAACGGTGGAAGAGACACTGCTCAAAAATACCGTAGAACTCCAGGCATCCAATGAGAAACTGACTGTAACAGAAGAGAAACTACAGCTGACAATCGATGAACTGCTCAGGAGCGGGCAGGCACTGCTCAGGCAAAGCGAGGAGGCCCGGATTGCCCGCGACTATGCCCGGAGCATTGTGGACACCGTGAGAGAACCGCTCGTGGTCCTGAACGGTAAGTTTGAGGTGGTCTCGGCAAGCAAGGCGTTCTACCAGATCTTTGAAGTGAAGCCGGAAGATACGCTGGGAAAAACACTGTTTACGCTCGGCAACAACCAGTGGGAAATTCCCCGGCTTCACGAGTTGCTGGAGAATGTGCTGCCGAAGAGCAGATCGTTTGATAATTTCCTTGTCGAGCACGAGTTCCCCGGCATCGGGCAGAAGAAGATGCTCCTCAACGCACGTGAGATTATCGGGCTCGAGGGTGTCCCCCATCTCATTCTTCTGGCTATGGAAGTAATCGCACCTGTCGGCGATAAGGAAGAGAAGGGCAATCCGGACAAGCGAGACGGGAAAGGTCACTAACATGACTGCGGGAAAGAAGAAGCCGGAAGAGAAGAAACCGGATACCCCGCCCGGCGAACGCTCGTTGCGGGACAGTGCCGAGCAGCAGCTCGCCCGTTCCCCGAAGCCATCTTCCGAGATGAAAGGGAAAACTTCGGAACAATTCATCTACGAACTCCAGGTACACCAGATCGAACTTGAGACTCAGGCAGAAGAACTCAGACGAGCTCACCTTGCGCTCGAAGAGTCGCGGGACAAGTTTTTAGACCTGTATGACTTTGCCCCGACCGGCTATCTCACGCTCACCGACAAGGTGCTGATTGCTGAGGTGAACCTTGCCGGAGCAACTCTGCTTGGGGTTGAGCGGAGCAAACTGGTCAATACACGGTTCAGGAAATATATTGCTCCTGAATTTTTTGAACAGTGGGACCAGTATTTTGTAAACGTGCTGAACCGTGGGGAAAAACAGACCTGCACACTCACACTCAAACGGAGTGACGGGTCAACGGTCCCTTCCCGGATGGAAGGGGTCCGGATCACCGGCAGAGATGGGGCGAACTCGGTCCGTATTGCGATCAGTGACATATCTGATATCTGGCAGATTGAGGCGCTCAAAGAGACCAATGATTATCTCAACAACCTGTTTGACTACGCCAACGCCCCAATCATTGTATGGGATTCGAAGTATGTGATCACCCGCTTCAACCATGCGTTCGAGGACATGACCCTCAGATCTGAGCAGGAAGTCAAAGGGCAGCGACTTGATATCCTGTTCCCAAAAGAAAGTAAGGAGATATCACTTCTCAAGATCAAAAAGACCCTTGAGGGTGAACGGTGGGAGACTGTAGAGATCCCGATCCTTGTCAAAGACGGTAGTGTCCGGACGGTGCTCTGGAATTCGGCAAACATCCTTGATCCTGATGGCAGGATAATCTCAACAATCGCTCAGGGTGTTGACATTACCGAGCGCAAAGTGACAGAAGAGGTACTGCGGCAGAGTGAGGAGAAATACAGGCAGCTTGTCGATCTTGCACAAGAAGGGATATGGGCGATCAATGCCGAGGGGACGACTTCGTATGTCAACCCCCGTATGGCAGAGATGCTGGGGTACACCGTAGAGGAGATGCACGGGAGACACCTCTTTTCTTTCATGGATGATGCAGGAAAAACAATCGCTGCAGAGAATATGGAGCGTCGCCGGCAGGGAATTAAGGAAGAACATGAATTTGAGTTCATCACAAAAGAAGGAGACCGGATCTATACTGCTCTTGCAACTGCACCAATCACGGATGATGATGGAGTCTATAAGGGCGCCCTTGCCGTAGTCTCTGACATCACTGAACGCAAACGGGCAAAAGACGCTCTCCTGAGGGTGAACCAGAAGCTCAACGTGCTCTCCCAGCTGACCCGAAAAGACTTAACCTGCCAGATCTTTGTCCTGAACAGCTACCTTGAGATAACAAAAAAGAATGCCGCAGGGCAGGATCACATTCTTGAGGGCATACAAAAATGCGAAAAAGCAATCCTTTCCATCAGCGAGATCACAGAATTTACTAAAGATTTCCAGGACATGGGGGCTAAACCTCCGAAATGGCAGAATGTGAAGATGGCGTTGCTGTTCGGGCTTTCCCATATATCGATCATAAATATCCAGCACAGCCTTGAAACAGAAAACCTTGAGATCTTTGCCGATCCCCTTCTCGAAAAGGTGTGCCAGCGTCTTTTCGAGAACTCGGTGAAGCACGGGGGCCATGTCAGCCTTATCCGGGTCTCACACACGATCACTCCGGACTCGGTCACCATTGTCTTTGAAGACGACGGCGTTGGCATCTCTGCGGAGAAGAAGGAGCAGATCTTTTTGCGCGGGGAAGGTCCCCGTGCATCCATGCGTAGTCTCTTCTTTGTCCGTGAGATCCTTGACATCACCGGTATCATCATTAAAGAAACCGGCGAACCGGGCAAAGGAGCACGGTTTGAGATTACGGTGCCGAAGGGAGCGTGGCGGACTGCAGGGGGGGATAACTAAAATGTCTGCCGGGAAGAAAAAACCGGAAGAGAAGAACACGGCCACCTCAGGCATTGAACGAATGCTTCGGGACGGTGCAGAAGAACAGCTCGCCCGCTCACCGAAGCTCTCTCCCGGTTTAACAGGGCAGTCCCCGGAACAACTCATCCACGAACTCCAGGTACACCAGATCGAGCTTGAGACTCAGGCAGAAGAACTCAGGACCACACATATCGCGCTGGAGGAGTCGCGAGACAAGTATCTTGATCTCTATGAGTTTGCCCCGCTCGGTTATCTCATACTTACAGACAAGGGACTGATTGCAGAGGCAAATCTTTCTTGTGCAACGCTCCTTGGGGTTGAGAGGGGCAACCTGGTACGGACACCATTCAGTAAATTTATGTCAGAAAAAGATTCCGAACAGTGGCACCGGTATTTCGTGAACGTACTGAAACATGGAGAAAAACAGACCTGCACTTTTACGCTCACACGGGGTGACGGATCGATATTCCCTGCCCGGCTTGAAAGCATCCGGCTCACCAGTAGCGAGGGGGCGATCACCGTCCGTACCGCGATAAGTGACATCACTGACATCTGGCAGATTGAGGAACTGCAGCAGACAATCGACAAACTCACAAGGAGCGAGTGGGCGCTCCGGACTCTCAACGCTTACAACCGCAGCCTGCTCGAAGCAAGTCTGGATCCGCTTGTCACGATCAATTCCGAGGGCAGGATTGCCGATGCAAATACCTCTACAGAAAAGGTAACCGGGTACTCAAGAGAAGAACTTATCGGCACTGATTTCACAAACTATTTCACCGAACCGGAAAAGGCAAAGGAGGGATATCAAAGGGTATTCACTGACGGAACTGTCCGTGATTACCCGCTGAACCTCCGGCACCGCGACGGTCATCTCACCCCGGTGTTGTATAATGCTACGGTATACCGCGATGAGAGCGGTAAGGTCACTGGCGTCTTTGCCGCAGCCCGGGACATCACCGAACGCAAAAAGGCAGAAGAGCAACTCCGGCTTAACGGTGAAATCGTACAGAACATGGCAGAAGGTGTTGCACTGATCCATGCCAATGACGGGAATATTGTTTATGCAAACCCGCGTTTCGAATCCATGTTCGGGTACGATCCCG